>Ga0326513_10003781_pt1 | contig 10915 bp, 9 predicted proteins | sample 2_2465_0518_D_FD_203654 | JGI IMG/M metagenome (GOLD analysis project Ga0326513, IMG submission 203654) | Bovine rumen microbial communities from UC Davis, California, United States - 2_2465_0518 | ecosystem: Host-associated > Mammals > Digestive system > Stomach > Rumen | place: USA: California... | reverse complement strand
ATAAAATTCACCCAAACAGAAAGCCAGCAATGACCAGATCACAGCCTGTGGCTGCTGGCGTTAGCAGCGACAGCCTACGACAGCTTGTGACGACATGTACGCTGGTAGTTATAGACGATCAGACTACAGTCTGCGTGCGTTAGGGCTTTAGCCCGGCGGCCGAGTTCTTGACTGGGCGAGGCGTCTCACGCAAGCCTCGCACTGTCAACGCGCGAAGCGCAGAGGCCGCAACGCCCAACATCAGCTACGACTTGTGCACAGGTAACTATACTGGTATATAAGTAATGGCTGGCATGACAGCCTGCGACATGGCTCAAAGATATACCGTTGACAGCCAGTGTTCGACTGCTGTTGTCGTAACGACTGGTAGTTGCTGGCCCAATGAGCACCAGCCTGCCACCTGCGGCAGCGATTAGCCCCGGCGCGGGCTGGGTAGGGCGACTGCGTACAACAGTGGTTTTTGGTAGGGTAGCGACCAGCACCCCGGCGGAAAAAGAGGCGGCTGGTGTTAATATACTGGTATATAAATATCTCACACACGTTCCTGAGCTTCAAAAAACTTTGTTCGCTGTGGCGTGCAAAAAGTAGTTGACAAGTACGCTGCGGTGTGCTATCTTATTCGTGGGCATTGATGCGAGCCTCCTTTCGTTGAGGGGTACTGGCAGCGCAGTTAATAGGCGGCCTGACACCACCGCCGCTGCGCTGCCAGTATTCGCGCACATCTCTTATACGCGAGTAGTGTAATTTCAGCACTCCGGCAACGGACGCGTAGTAAGTTCGTGGTCATTGCGGGCGGTGCCGGTGGGAGTCCGGCCTTGCGTTCCAGTTTGCGTGTAATAGCGCCGGGTTTTCATCAAGTTTTCCTCAATCACCACCGCCACGGGTTGAGCGTTGCCAAACGTTCGCGGGATATCGACCGCCGTGAAAATCGGCGCCCTACCAGAAAAACAGGGGGTTGGGTTTTGAGTGCGACAGCAGAAAAAAATACCAGAACCCCCAAAAAGATTCTGGTACAAAATGGCAGGATATTGTGCCCGTACTGCAAACACTATATAGGGCGTGCTGTGTATGGCGCGAAGGCGGGAGGCATTGATGTCTTTTGCACATGGTGCAAGAAGCACGCGAGAATAGAGCTTTAAGGCTCGTTGAGATATAGGGCGATTAGAGGCCGAGAATGTAGGAACCACCTACGATTCTTGGTCTCTTTGCGTTTTTAAGCAAGGAGGCCGGGATGCCGAAAGCAAGGAAGACGATAGCGTCGAACAAGGACATTGTTGTTGACCTTGGGAAACTGAGCCCGAAACAAATAGAGTTTTTTAATTCGACGACGTATTTTACGTGCTACGGCGGTGCGAAGGGCGGCGGTAAGTCGTTTGCTACCGACACGTTGGCGATTAAATACTGCATCGAGTATCCGGGGATTAAGGTGCTGATTATCCGCGCTCACTACCCGGAGCTTGAAAGAAACCATATCAGGCCGATCAAGGCACGTCTGCCCACGGATATCTACGACTACAACGGCAGTTCGCACATCCTGACGTTCTACAATGGCTCAGTGATCATCTTCGGACACTGGTCGGGCCAAGAGAGCGAGAACGAGTATCAGGGCCAGGACTACGACGTGATCTTCATGGACGAGGCGACGCAGTTCTCCGAGAGGACGTTTCGACACCTTGCGGGCTGTCTTCGTGGCTCGAATGATTTCCCGAAGAGATATTACCTGACATGTAACCCCGGCGGTGTGGGCCACTTCTGGGTGAAGCGGCTGTTCATTGACCGGAAGTTCAAGGTGGACTACGCGCACCCGGAGAAGACAGAGAACCCGGAGGATTACAGTTTCATCTTCGCCAAGGCGGAGGACAACGTAATCATGTTGGAGAAGAACCCGAATTACCTCTCCAACATTTCAATGATGCACAACTCAGACGCCATGCGATACGGCAACTGGGACATCATGGGCGGGTGCTACTTTGACAACTTCGACCCGAAGATACACACGATCAAGCCGTTCAAGATACCGAAGCACTGGCAAGTGTACAGGAGCTTTGACTACGGCCTTGATATGTTCGCCTGTTTTTGGTGGGTAATCGACGAAGACGGGCGAAGCTGGTGCATCAGGAGCTTTGAGGCCGAGAACCTGAGCATTCAGGACGCGGCAAAGGCGGCGCTGGACAATACGCTGATGTACGAGAAAGTCGTCTGCACGTATGCTCCGCCGGATATGTGGAACCGGCAGAAAGAAACAGGCCGGACGATTGCACAGATATTCACAGCGAACGGCGTGCCGATCATAAGGTCGGACAACAGCCGCGTTCAGGGCCACATGGTCATGAGATCGCTGATGGAAATGGCTCCCCTGCATGACGAGTATGTCATCAAGATGCTCGGTGGGCCGGAGAAGGCACCGAAAGAGCTGCCGATGTTGATGTTCTTTGATAACGTCGGTGGCGTAATAGAGGACATACAGAGCATTCAGAGGGACGAAGTAAACCCGAACGACTGTGCGAAAGACCCGCATGACATCACGCACACAGTTGATGGCGTGAGGTACTTCTGCATCAACAGAAGTCTCGCCTCCGAGAAGCCAGCAGAAGTTGTGCAGAAGGATGAGCTGATAGACGCGCCTGAAGAGAACTACGAGGACTTCATGACCGGCGGGGAACCCTCTGACAGCTATGTGAACTACTGAGGTCGAGACGATGAACGTTACATATTCCGTTGAGGAGTTCGAGAAGAAGGTAAAAATCTACTTTCGTGACTGTGAGGAGAACCGCAAGACGTTCCCTGACGAGTCTGGAATGCTCAACTACCTGGATATTGAAGACGAAGAATACGAGGCTTTGAAGACCGCAGAGGGCTACGACAAGATCATTCGCTGGGCGAAGAGGCGAAGGACAAGCTGGCTGGAGAGAAAAATGGTCAGCGATCCGAAAGCAGCCACCGGCTGCAAGAACGCTTTGCAGCAGGAGAAAAACGGAGGGTACTCTGACAGGCCAATGGAAAGAAAAGACCGCCAGCTCATTGTGAAGCTGGATATGACAGGAGAGCAGAAATGACAATTGGTGCTTCGATAGTTCTTGCTTTTTTACTCACACTACTGGTCGGACAGACCGGCTGGCTGTTTGGCAAAGCTCACGCGCATACGCTCAAGATCAAAGAGCTGGAAGCCAGACTTGCCCGCGCCAGCAAAGAGAATGATGTACTGATTGATTCCATCAGCAGCCTTTCGATCAATAACGCACGGCTCGACGAGCGAATCGACATGCTGGAAGACCGCATCAAAGAAATGGACAAGAAGATCGACGATTCCGCGCAGGTGCAGGAAGAGGCTGCCGCAGCCATTGCAAAGCAGATCGAAAAGAAATGGGACAACGGCCTGCAGAATATGCTTGCATGGAATCCGTTTGGAGACGGAAGCGAGGGTAACTGATGGAAGATCATGGCCTTGGGCTGTTCAACGGCAGAGATAAACCCACGCCGGAGATCGCGTGGAAATACTATGACCGTGGCCTTGGCTTCAATGCGCAGATCAAATGCGAGGAGAATGTCAAGGTCAACCGCAATTTCTACATCGGTAAACAGTGGGAAGGCGTAGAGGCTAACGGGCTGCCTACGCCGCAGATCAACATTCTCAAGCGCGTGGTCGGTTTCATTGTTGCAAGCATCACGACTGACAACATCCGCGTCACAGCTTCCGCGCTCGCCAATACCGTCGGCACGAACAACTACAAACAGCTTGTGGAGATCGTGAACGACGAGTTTGACGCGATTATCGAGAGAAACAATATCCCATCGCTGATGCGCGAGTTTGCGAGAAACGCCGCTGTTGACGGCGACGGGTGTATGTACACCTACTGGGACGCGGACGCAGAGACCGGGCAGGACGCCAAGGGCGCAATCGTGACCGAAATCGTTGACAATCAGCGCGTCTTCTTCGGGAACCCGAACGACAACCGCGTCCAGAGTCAGCCATGGATCATCATTGCCAAGAGAGAGCCAGTCCGCAACGTCAAAATCAGAGCCAAAAACAACGGCAGCAAGGACTGGAAAACCATCACCCAGGATGACGAGGACAATAACAAGCTCGACGCAGCCAAGTATAACGATGGCCTCGTAACCGTTCTTACCCTGTTTTGGCGCGACGATGACGGGACGATCAACTACTTTGTCTCTACGCGGAATGCGACTGTCGAAAAGCCGACAGCCATGGGCATAAAGCTCTATCCGATTAACTGGCTGAGCTGGGACAACATAGCCGATTGCTACCACGGGCAGGCCATGATCACCGGCCTTATCCCGAACCAGGTGTTCATCAACAAAGCGTGGGCAATGACGATGGTGAGTATCATGAAATCCGCCTTTGGCAAGGTGGTTTTCGATGCAACAAGAGTCAAGCGCTGGGACAACCGTGTCGGCGGTGCGATCCCGGTAAACGGGAACGTAACCGACGTTGCAAAGATCATTGATCCCGCACCGATCTCTCCGCAAGTAAGCCAGTACATTCAGCTCGCCGTTGAACAAACGGAACAGAGCCTTGGCGCGACTTCCGTTGCTCTCGGCGACACGCGCCCGGACAACACTTCCGCCATCATTGCTCTGCAAAGAGCTGCCTCCACGCCGAGCGAGCTGACGAAGCAGAACCTTTACAAAAGCATGGAGGATATGTTCAGGATTTATCTTGAGTTCATGGGCGAATACTACGGAAAGCGCTATGTGGACTCTCCAATAACCAGCAAGGAACGGGAAGCTGTTGCGTTTGCCCAGCAGATGAATCCAGACCTTGAGATGCCGGAGGAAGTGCCTATTGAGTTCGACTTCGATCTCCTGAAGGATCATCCAGTGCTTCTCAAGCTGGACGTTGGCGCAAGCACCTATTACAGCGAGATCGCGGCGACACAGACGCTCGACAACCTCTTGCAGCAGGGGCTTATCGACATCATCGACTATCTGGAGCGCGTACCGGACGACCGCATCCCCGGCAGACGGGCGCTTCTGGAGAAGAAGAAGCGCGAGAGGGACGCGGCACAGCAGGTGCAGGCCGCGCCCGCCGCCGGAGGCCAGCCGATTCCCGGTATGCCTCAGACTGGCGCTATTCAGGAACTCGGCATAAAGCCTGACGTGCCGACCGGGCAGGGCTACAGCAACTTGCAGAGGACGATCAACAAGACGGGAGACACAAAGGGTCTCGTGTGAGGGTAAGAGATGGCAGAGATCAAAGCGCAGACAAATGAAAAGGTTTTCCCGATCAAGGCTTTTCTCGGCCTGAACCAGAACCCGGACGGCGACACCAAGCTCAAAATGGGCGAGGCCGCCGTGATGACCAACTTCAGGATCACCCGTGACCGTAATCTCCAGCGCAGGCCCGGAACGAAGATTGTTGTCGACACTGGCTCAAGAACCCCTGTCAAGGGGCTGTGGAGTGGCTATGTCAACGGCGACGAGTATATCCTCGGCGCTTGTAACGGGAAGCTCTACAAGTTCTGGGACGCTGTGAGCGGCTTTCAGAGTACGGAGATCGGTGAAGTAGACACGCACAAGGACGTGTTTATCTTCGGCTTTGAGAATATCGCCTACATCCTGGACGGCTCAAAATACTGGCAATGGGACGGGACGACGCTCGCGGAGGTTCACGGCTACAGGCCGCTTGTCAAAGTGGCAATCTCCCCGGTCAATACGACGGACGAGAGCGCGGTGCTTGAGAACGTCAACCGGCTCTGCCCGGAGCGGCGCGTGTGGCTGTCGCCGGACGGCACGGGGACGGACTTCTATCTGCCGGAGGCCGGGATCGTCAGCATCGACTATGTGCAGGACTTGAAGACCGGCAGCATGATACCTGAGTTTGAGGACGAGGAAGACCCCGACTCCTGGAACTGGAAGCTTGACGCGACAACATCCGTTTTCAGCTTCAAGGCCGCGAAGCCGGCAGCGCCAAACAGCTTTGAGGTCGGCTACTCCATGAGCGGCGACCAGCGACAGCAGGTCACGGGCATGCAGTACGCGGAGCTTTTTTCCGGGACGCAGGACACGAGGGTGTTCCTGTACGGCGACGGCACAAATAAGACCATTTATTCTGGAATGGACTACAACGGCAGGCCGAGGGCTGATTACTTCCCCGATCTGCACGAATCGCTGGTAGGCGACGAGAACACGCCGATTACCGGCATGATCCGCCACTACTCAAGCCTCGCTTGTTACAAGACGGACAGCGCATGGAGCATTTCAGCCTCCACGCTCACGACGGCGGAAAAGCTGAACATCCCGGCCTTTTACGTCACGCCCGTCAACAAGACCATCGGCCTTGCGGCTCCCGGTCAGGCGCGGCTTGTGATGAACAGCCCCTTCACCCTGTTCGGGAATGACTGTTATGAGTGGAAGAACAGCAGCTATTACACGTCGAATCTCACCAGGGACGAGAGACAGGCAAAGCGCATCTCTGACCGCGTGTGGTCGGCGCTGAAAAAGTACGACATCGAGGGCTGCTACTGCTTCGACGACAACGACAACCAGGAATATTACATCTGCTACGACGGGAACGCGCTGGTTTACAACTACGCCGTCGATGCGTGGTCTGAATATTCCGGCTTCCCTGTGTCCTGCATGGTCAGCCACGGCGGAAACCTGTATATAGGTTCTCCCGACGGGCGGCTCAAGCACGTCGATTACAACTATCCGAATGACAACATGACGGAGACCAGCAACGGCGATATAGTAAACGCCTATTGGGAATCCGGCTCCATGGGCTTCGGGCAGGAGTATATGCGGAAATACAGCGCGGCACTGTGGGTCGGCATCAAGCCGGAGGCTTACGGAGAGGTCACGGTTACAGCAGAGACAGACAAGAAAGACGGACTGAATGAAAAGATCGTCGCATCAGAACAGACCTCTTTTGCAAAGATCAGCTTTGCCCACTGGCATTTTGATATGACGAGCAAATCCACGATGAAGCGGCTCAAGATCAAAGCAAAAAAGTTCGTCTTTTACAAGCTGATTTTCAGATGTGAAGCGAATTTTGCACGCGCGACAATCGTCGCCGCAGACATCAAGGTTCGCTTTACGGGGCTGGCAAAGTAGGAGGAAATCATGGCTTTTTCAAGATTCGACAAAGACCTGGACATTATCGCAAAGCTGAGCGACGACCCGAACACCACGGACGGCCTCACGTCGAACCAGCTCAAGGCCAGGTTTGACCAGGGGCCGAAGACCATCAAGGACTGGATCAACGCGGTATTCCTCGCGGCGCTGGAGAGTGTGTCAGCGGCTGCCAATATCGGAGCAAAGCTCACGGGCTTTCCGAGCATCACAACCGTGCAGGGTGCGCTTGACCAAGTTCTGACCGTTGCGAATCAGGCATCACAGGCAAGCATCCCGGATAACTCTATCGCGCAGGCGAAACTTGCCGTGGTTGATAATACGGAACTGAACGGCGCTGTCGGCACGGTGAACATCAACAAGCAGGCTGTTACGCACAGCAAGCTTGCCGTGGTGGACAGCAACGGGGAAAATGGTGCCGTTGACGCGGACAACATTTGCGATGGGGCTATTACAGCACAGAAGCTGGCCCCCGGCGCTGTCAGCGGCGCGGCACTGACACAAAACTCTGTAGCGAACGAAGCGCTTGACAGCGGCGACGCGGGCGCGACGCCTCCCCGCCTGCCCGCCGTATCGACCGACAAGATGCAGGACGAAGCCGTCACCACCGCCAAGATCGACAACGGCGCTGTCACGGCGGCGAAGATCGCGGCAAACGCCGTAAGCGCAGCCTATAGCGGGACGCTCACTGTCGCCGGGTGGACTGGCAGCGCGGCTCCCTTTACGCAGGAGTTGGAGATCACCGGCATCCTTGAAAGCGACGTGCCGCTTCTCGACCTCATCCCCAGCGATGCATATTCCACGGCAGTACAGGAAGACGAGGCGTGGGGGCAGATTTACAAGGCCGTCACCGGGGCTGACTCCATCACGTTTTACGCGAAGGTAAAGCCCACCGTGGCGCTGAACTTTACGGCGAGGTGTATCAGGAAATGAGCGATTGCATGATCATCCGTCGCGGAGGCGGCGGGCAGGGCTTCGACCCAAACGGTGCTGTGCTGAAAGTCATTACCTCCACCGGCTGCACCGTCTTAGTCACCGGCACGGGCTACAGCAAGACGCACCAGCAGGCAGACGGCTTTCCGAGAAGCAGCGACGCCAATGTGACCGAGCATTTCTTCTCTATCCCGGCATCCGCTTTCGGCACGATCACGGTTACTGTGAGCAAGGTCTACACCAACGAGGGCGTTTCCGACACGCTGACGGCAAGTAAGACCATCACCGTTAATACGGCGGGCGAGGTGTATGAGCTACTGATCGCTGCGCCCAATATCATTCTGAACTCCACATTCGGTTTGCAGGAAGGGTGGAGCATCAACCGTGGTGCATACAACAACGTAACAAAGCAATACAAGCTCAGCGGCAACCCAGATCAAAGATTGTCTTACGATTTGTTATTTAATAATGCAAACCGCTTTAGCCTCGCCCCGTACGACCAAATCGACATAACCGTATCGACAGTCAACACGTCAGGAGGCAATGTCGTGCTCAAGATGAATCAAGGCGATGACCATTCCTATCTCTATAATTACAAAAACGTTTCCATCGACATAGATCCTTACAGGGCGCACAATCCTTTTGGACTGACGTTTACTGTAAATGCGTACAGCTATTCATCTTCCACGGTGCGCGATGCAGTTGTGTCCAAAATCGAATTTGTCTAAGGAGGCGCGACATGGCAATCAAAATCAAAGCGGGCACAAACCTGTCGCTGCCCCTTGAGATCGTGGACAACAAGTTCGCCATGATCGAGGCGATTGAATTTCTGTTCAAGCAGACGGAGGGCGGCGAAACGCTCAAGACCGCGTACTGGTCAAGAGACGGCGAGAGCCGCGACGCGGTGCTGATCGACGGCACACAGGAGATCGCCGTGCGCTTCTCCCGCGAAGACACGTATCTCTTCCAGCAGGACGAGAACTTCTTCATCGACACCCGAATCCACTACACTGACACGGACGAGAACCCGTACACGCCCATCCTGAGACTGCGCATGAACATGACGCTGTTTTCCGAGGGCGAAGAGGTGACAGCATGAGCGAGGCAGTAAAAATCATCGTCGGCGAGGGCGAGAGCGCAGAGATCAACGTCCCCGGCTACGGCGTTATCAAGGGGCAGGACGGCAAGGACGGCGTTTCCCCCGTCTTTACCACACAGCCCATCGAGGGCGGCTATCGGCTCACGATCACGGACGCGGCTCACCCCGACGGTCAGGACATCGACTTGATGGACGGCGCAACCGGGCCGCAAGGTGAACAGGGAATTCAGGGTGAGAAAGGCGATACCGGCGAACAAGGCCCCAAAGGCGACACCGGCGATACAGGAGCCACCGGCCCGCAAGGCCCGCAGGGTATTCAAGGCGTTCAGGGTATTCAGGGCGAAAAGGGAGATAAAGGTGATACCGGCGAAACCGGCGCGAAAGGCGACAAGGGCGACCCGTTCACTTACGACGACTTTACCCCGGAACAGTTGGAAGGGCTGAGAGGCCCGCAGGGAATCCAGGGCGAGACCGGCCCCGCAGGCCCTACAGGTGCAACCGGCGCGACCGGGGCACAGGGGCCGAAGGGCGATACAGGAGCCACAGGCCCACAGGGAGAACAGGGCATCCAAGGACCAAAAGGGGATAAGGGCGATACTGGTGCAACTGGCCCGCAGGGGCCGAAAGGCGACACCGGCGACACAGGGCCGCAGGGTGAGCAGGGGCCGAAAGGCGACACGGGCGCAACTGGCCCTAAAGGTGATAAGGGTGACAAGGGCGACAAAGGCGATACTGGCCCTGCGCCGGACATGTCCGCCTATCGCACGGCAGCGGCACAGGACGTGGTTGACGCAGCGCAGGACGCGGCGATCGCGGGAAAGGCCGCCGCCGATGACGCCGTGCACTACGGCAAATGCACAACCGCAGCGGCGACGCAGGCAAAAGTCGTTACCGTTTCCAACGTGACGGAGCTGACCGTCGGGCTGAAAATCCTCGTCTGGTTCACGACCGCGCAGACCTTTAACGGTGCTCCGACGCTCAACGTCAACAACTTGGGCGCTAAAAACATCGGGCGACTCAGCGGAACTAACGCAGCCCGGTATGAGTGGCAAGCCAATGAGGTGCTGCTGTTGGTCTTTGACGGCACAAGATGGGTCATCACGGACGGCGGGACGGCTACTACGACGCACTACGGCGCTACAAAATTAGCAACGGGCGCGACAGGCACCAGTCAGTCTTTAGCGCTGACACCGGCCAGTCTCAACGGCGCGGTATCTGGTATGATATCTGACGCGCCTGTATATTCTGCCATCCTGACTTATGCTGTCGGCGATCTTGTACGGTACAACTACAACGTTTGGAAGTGCGTGACGGCGATTGAGACTGCTGAAGCATGGAACGCGGCGCACTGGGAAGTATTGCCGCCGATTTGGGACAAGCTGGAGGAGCTTGAGACTAAAGTCGTCACCGTAACCGGAACCACGCCGACAATTACCGCAGCGGCGAATACGCGCTATGTTTGCGGCGAGGTCACGACGCTGGATATCACGCTCCCGGCGAGTGGGTGCATCGACGTGGTGTTTGAGAGCGGCAGCACGGCAACAGTGCTGACGATCACACCGCCGAGTGGCGTCACGCTCAAGTGGGCCAACAGCTTTGATCCGACGAGCTTGGACGCGGACATAACTTATGAAATCAACATCATGGACGGTCTGGGGGTGGCGGCACAGTGGACTTGATGCAGAGACGGCGGGTGATGCTGGCGGCGGGGAAGCAAAGCGAACTCCCGCCGGGTTATACCAGGCTTGAGTATATAAGCAACCCAAACGGCGGATACATAAACCCCGACATTTT
>Ga0326513_10003780_pt1 | contig 10920 bp, 10 predicted proteins | sample 2_2465_0518_D_FD_203654 | JGI IMG/M metagenome (GOLD analysis project Ga0326513, IMG submission 203654) | Bovine rumen microbial communities from UC Davis, California, United States - 2_2465_0518 | ecosystem: Host-associated > Mammals > Digestive system > Stomach > Rumen | place: USA... | reverse complement strand
TCTCGTATTTCTCAACCCCGGACTTGATCTTTATACGGGAATTCTGAAGTCGCCTTTTGATAGTGCCTTCCGGACAACCTGTCACATCTGCAATCTCCTTGACGCTCATCTCATTAAAGTAATAGAAGAGAACTGTCTGATATTGATCTTCGGAAAGAACATTTTTTATAATCTTGTGAAGCTCTTCTCTCTTTGCCTTCTCTTCGATGAAGTACTCGGGAAGCGATTCCAGATCATCATCGCCTTCAAGGATCTCTTCTGTCTCGATCGCATCGTCATAAGAGATCCCGTCTCTCTTCTTTCTCTGGATATCAATAGATTTATACACTGCAATCTTCTTGATCCAGCCGAGGAACTTCTCTTCATCTTCAAGCTTGCCGATATCGTTTACGACTGTCAAATAAGTCTCCTGCATTGCATCCTGTGCATCTTCAGGATTGCCAAGAGTATTAAGACATGTCATGTAGACAAATCTTGATGATCTGTCATAAATCTCGGAGAACGCCTCTTCGTCACCTGACTTATACTTTCTTACGAGATCTGCATATTCATAAAACAACTCATTATCCATTTGGTTTTCCCTCCGCATTATTACCTTTGATTATAGTACTTTCGTTTTTGTTTGTTCTGCCCGGAATCTTGAGATCTTCTGCCAAAGACTGGAAGAATCTGCTTAGAAACGGGATCTTTTCTATTTTGTTTCTTTTCATCATGGACCTCCTGAACCTGCAACTGCCGGTTATCATTCAGATCCTTATGAAAGCTGTTCAAGTTCTTTCATATCTTTTTCGATCTGCCTTCTTGTAACATCCACGTCGACATGAGCATAGTTCCAGCTTTTTTCCTGCTTTCCCTTAATGCCCTTGCGGCTTGCTGCGATCCTGTTTTCGAGGACATTCTTTCTTTCCTGCTTCTTCTTATCTGCTTTTGATGTGTCGTTGGATGAAGAACCAAAACCGGAATTACCTGTTGCAACTGCAGGAAGCTTCATTGTCATGAGGATTACAAACACTATGGCTCCGATCAGGACACCAATCTTGGATGCTGTCGAAAGGAAAGCAAACCACATGATCAGTGGGACCAGGATGTTCTTAAAGAGTAGTCCTCCAATACCTACAAGCATGAATACACTACCAGTCGTTCCCTTAAAGCAGATAAAACAAACGATCAAGCCAAGAATAAGAGCTGCTGTAGCAAACATCATTGGATCTTCTCCAAGCCAACGATCGTCATGGCTGTTCATAGCTACAATCTCTATTGCTGTTACGCCTATCAGATCAATAATGGCAAGAACTGCTTTTAACGGGATTTCCGTAAAGTTGATGATGATCGCGAGAACGAATGTGCAAAAGATAAAGGCTACATCAACAAGTCCGCAGACATCACTACTCAGCATATATTCAAACGAATCGTTGAGATGGATCATATTCTTCGTTTCCGCACCAAAGAGGACCGGAAACGCATCCGATAACATGGGATACCAGCCTGTCTTGTTATAGCAAAGGCCTCCCAGAATACCCGTAACGATTACCACGATTGCATAAACCGCTACCATAACCTTAAAGATCCTGCTTACTTTTTTACTAAACACTGTTTTTACCTCCTGAATTATCGGATGCTTTATCCGTCTTATACCTAATAGTCGGTATGAGAATTCATTCGGTTCACTGATATTTGAAAATAGTTGTATAAATTTTCAGAGCAGGGATCCAGCCAGCAAAAATACAAACGGAAACAATAAAAGCCAGGGATTACCCTGGCCGTTACTCAGTTGAAGTTATAGAATTTCTGTGCGAGCTTATAAGCGCTCAAAGACATCAGTCTGCCGCTCTTGCCCGGCAATGTCATGATCGTGCCGCAGATGCCGAAGCGGAACTTGGTATAGAGCATCTTATCCCTGGCAATATATTCGAGGAGCGCAGTCCTCTTGTCGATAGCCTCGCGGCTTCCGTCAAGAAGAAGGAGCACCATTGAGACCGTGGTGATGATCTCGAGATAGTTGTACAGATACTGTGCGCGGCGCTTGTTCTTCTTGATCTCGTTCTTATTGGTTATATAGAAATCCAGCATGCGGTAATTGACCGACAGCTGCTGGTCTACACGCTTTACCATTACCGACTCGTTGACGGACTGGTCTTCTCTGCCGATGAAGTAGTAATAGAAGTTGACGTTGAGATAATACATGCGCTCGACGTGGAGGAGCGGCTCGAATACGAAGATGTTATCGACATAGAAGGTGTGTCTGGGAAGCTTGAGGTCCATATCGCGGAGGATCTGGGTCCTGAAGATTACCGAATGCATCAGCATATAGTCACCCGGCTTGAAGTGGGATGTGATCTCCCAGTCGAAGACGAAGTTCTGAGGCATGATGCCTTCGAATGACATTACCTTCTTCTTATCATCTGCCACACCGACCTTGTCGTAAACGAAGTTGGATATGAGCATATCGATCGGGGTGTCTTCGGTGGTGAAATACTTAAGCGTATCAAGAACCTTGAGAAGAGCATCCTCTCCGACCTTGTCGTCACTGTCTACGACCTTGAAGTACATGCCTGTGGCATTCTCCATGCCTGCATTGACTGCAGCGCCGTGGCCGCCGTTAGACTGGTGGATCGCCTTGACAATCGTAGGATACTTGGCAGCATAATCGTCTGCTATCTTCGCAGTGTCATCGGAAGAACCGTCGTCAACGATGATTATCTCGATGTCCTCGCCGCCGGGAAGAAGTGATTCGATGGCATTGGACATGTATTCGGCTGAATTATAACAGGGAACCGTTACGCTCAGTATCTTCATAGCGCATTCCCCGTTCGTGTGTATTTCCCTTTTATATTCAAGGCATTACAGCCGTTGACAAACATATAACCTCAACCACCCGTGATTGTAGTGCTTATATTATATATATTAGCAGACATTTTGACATACAAAGTTTGTGGCTAAAGAGGGGAATTTTGACATTTATTTTCCCCATTTCCTACAAAAAACGGCAGAAGCCGCCCCGGTCCGGGAAGGGAACAAAAACAAATGCCGGAGCAGATATTCCGCCCCGGCACTTATTAACATTGTTACAAACCGCTCTGTTACGGGCTATCAGCCGACTGAGTTGACCGTGCCGACGAAGATGGGATTCATCGTCTCAACATCTACGATCGCATAAGCAAACGACCTGTCGCAGAATACTTCATAATACTCTACGGGCTCGGGCTCAGCTGCCATAGCTCCGTCAACCATGACTGCGGTTACTGCTGCTGCCTTTGTTCCGTTACGGTCTACCTCGATAAATGTCTTATGAAGTACCTTTGAGATGGACAGTTTTGTCTCTGTGGTAATACCGGTAAAATCTGCGCTGTTTTCATCAAATGCATCCTCTATTCCCAGGTCCTTGAGAACATCGTTGATCGTGATCTCATACTCAGATGTGAACTCGGGGATCTTGGTCGATACTTCACAGCCGTACTTCGCGCCGCTTATGAACTCGATATAGTCCTCTCCGGAGAAGGAACCGATGAACTCGTTCGCACTGATGCTCTCATCCGCGGGAAGGATAGCTACGAAAGCATACTCACCGCCCTCATAGTACTTCATGAAGCCTGTTGCCTTATCGCTCTCGAAGTAGACGGACTCCATGCCGTTTAGGAATGTTACTGTCTCGCTCGAACCGGAAGAGGCGGTGAACTCGCCGTCTTCCACCTGGTAATCTTCATAAGCATCAGCCCACTCGCCTTCAAATGCGATGGCGTTAACGAGCACCATGGCAGTCTCAGGCTCAAGTTGGTCTATTATCTTATCTATCATGCCGTTCGTGTTATCTTCAACCCATCCGTTGATCTCACCTGCCGTGTCGTCACTGAATTCTTCGACAGTGATCTCGGCATTGAACGTATCTTCCACATAATCCACGAAATTGCTGCTGACCTTGTCTCCCAGGATGGTGCTGTTGTTCCAGATGGCATTGGCACAGGAGAACTCCACTCCCTCGGAATCGTTGATCTTATCCATCATGGATGCCGCGAAAGCCTGCTGCTCAACAGCATCTCCGCCTTCGGAGAACGCATTGGTGATCTGATCCAGGGTATCGCCGTTTGCTCCGGCTGCTGCCAGATCCATGGCAAACATAATGGATGCGGGCGAGATCATGATGTTCTTGTCTTTGTCTTCATAGCCGGCCGTTGTTGACATGATGTCGAATGCGTACTTGTTGTAATCAGAGCTGTAGCTCTTCTCATCGTAGTCCGCATCCCTGACTTCATCGTAATCAAAAGCCGCCTCGGCCTTGGGGTCGTCTTCGACCTTTACCTTCTTATCTTTCTTCCCGGGCATGCTGCAAGCCGTAAAGGACAGAAGCATCGCACCTGCGAGCGCACCACACATTACCTTCTTATCAAACACTTTCATTTCTCATACCTCCTTGTTTGATCCTACCATATATACAGACTTAGTAGCAAAATGTTGCAAACTATCTTGCAAAAAAATAAAAAGTTTCCCCAGAATCTGAGGAAACCCTTTATCTGTAAGTGTTTGACGTCTGTTAGAACAGGAACGAGATGAGGAATGTGATGCCCAGGCATGCAGCGTGGACATAGATCTTCCTGTTGCCTGTAAGACCTGTCTCGTCATTTACACCCTCATAGAGCATGAGGATCATGTATACGAGACCTGCCATGCTTATTCCGGTTCCGAAGTTACCGTAGATCAGGCTGCAGAAAGGTGCGATGACTGATCTGATGATGTATCCGACACCGACTGACATTGCAGCGATGGAGAGGAGCTTGGAGTAATTCCACTTCTCTTTCAGGATCGAGCCTGCGATATAGTAAGCGCCTGCAAGACCGAATGTGAGCATTGCAAACATTACGAAGCTGCCGAAGAATGTCAGGAATGCTGAGAGGAATCCGAACCAGGGGTCGAGGATGAAACCCGTAATGCAGTTGACGATCGAACGCAGGATCGTGAGAACTACAATGACGATACCTGACAGAATCGCGGAATTGGCAAATGCAGTATAGCGCTCCTTCTCTTCGATCACACCTGTAAGAGGCTTAGTGGATGCATTGAAGAGAGTCTTAAAAAACTGGTCGAACGGAAGCATCGAGGATTCCTTCTTCGCAGCCTGCGGAGCGGGCTGGGGCTGGGGTTCCTGCTTGGGTGCTTCAGCAGCTGCTGCGGCTGCTGTTGTTGCTGCGGCTGCTGCCGCCTCTGCTGCGGGTGCTGCTTCAGGTTCTGCTGCGGGAGCCTCAGGCTCTTCTGCAGGCTGAGGTTCAGCGGGTGTTTCTTCTACAGCGGGTGCTTCCTCTGCTGCCGGAGCCTTTTCAGCTGCGGGTGCTTCGGGGATCGGTGTTCCGCAGGATGTGCAGAATTTGGCTGTGTCGGAAAGTTCGTTACCACAATTGGGACACTTCATAGACATTTACCTGCTTTCATAAAGTTATAACGAGTATAACATATTACGGAGGGTATCAATAATCTTCGATAACTGTCCTTAAGCTCTCTTCCGGTACGGGCGAGTCGAACACGATGAGATATGACTTGCCGTCATGCTCAAAGACCGCCGCATTGAAATTACTTACATCGGGTGTGTCCGTATTGACCAGTGCATAAGAGATGCCGCCGCCCGTGACTCCGGTCGTGGAATTGGAAGCGTTCACTGTTACACCGTTAAGATATGTCGAAGCGAGATCCACGCCTTCATCGGCAATGTACAGTGTGCCTGAATTGGAAGCGGCGTTGAATGTGATTATGCTTGTGCCGTTCTCCACGGACATGCTGGTCTCTATGCTGCCTTCGCCACCATCGGGGATAAGCGCCACGATGTCTTCGTCGGGAGCATAAGTCTCAGGTCCTTTCGCAGGTCTCGTCACAACAGTTGTCGCATTTTCCGTAGGAGCAGTAGTCTCTTCTTCCCATTCTTCGCCTTCGTCAGTTCCGCCGTAGAAATCCGTACCGGCATCCGCGTCGCTGTCGCAGAATTCGTCCACAGCAGCTTCTCCGGCAGCTTCCGCACCGCCGTCATATGCTTCAGTCTGAGCTGCCGTATCGGGCTTTGATGACTTGGACTTGGACGAAGATGAAGACATCGCGTTGGACAGGAACGCTATCGCGATGCCGCCCACGATCAGAAGGGATGCCGCGATCGAGATTATCGCTGCTATCGGAACAGGCTTCTTCTTACGTACAACGGGCATGGGTGTTACTTCCGCCGCGCTGCCGCCTTCCGCCTTCTGTTCGGCAATGGCCTTGGAGACGTTCGCAAGCACACGGGCCTTCATCTCGTCCGTGACTTCGATATGACTCATGTACTCATTGTACTTATTCAAAGTCATTTGCCTCCTTCAGTATTTCTTTCAGCTTGTCCCTGGCGCGCTTCAGGTCGGACCTTATGGTCGCTTCCTTGCGCCCGAGTATATTCGCGATCTCCGCAGTCTTGTAACCTTCCTGATAGAACAGGTGGATGACTTCCCTCTGATTATCCGGGAGCTTCTTTACCGCTTCCCACACATAAGACAGGTCGTCCTCTTCCTCTTCAGGCGCCGCGCCGGCGATCTCCTCGTTCAGCTCTTCCGAGCTCCTCACGCGGTTGTACTCGATACGGTTCTTGGCAAGGTTTGCCGCCACCGTGAGAAGCCATGCCTTACGGTGCTTCTCGTTCTCGAAAACAGGCTTCGTCGTGACAAACTTGATCAGGGTCTCCTGCAAGATGTCCTCGGCATCCTCCATGTTGTGCAGATAAGAATAGGCGAGCCTGAGGATGGCATTGCCGAGCTGATCCATAATCTCTACGGTCTCGCGCTCGAGACGTTCCTGTTCTGTCTCGGCACCGGCAGCTTCTACGGCAGTTCCTCCTGTACCGGCATCCGCGAAAAGCACACTCACCAGCCTTACGGCAGTAAGGATGAATCGCGGAAATAAAGCAAGCGCTCCGGTCATTTGGTCTCCCCTTTATCCGCTTCTGTCCTTAATACAGACGAAGCGGTACAAATGTTGCAATAAACAGATAGATTATACCCTATTAGAATAAAGTCTTCTTACTGAAACACATAATTCACATTCCTTTAATTTACATAGTAATAAAAACTATTCATAATAGTATCTATGAGAAGCGGCAATGACAGGATCTTCTTTAAGAGCGGACTGAGGTATTTCCTGGTCCTGGTATTCACTACGCTCATTTTCCTTATAATCCTGGGTCTGCAGCTGCTCTCCGTAAGCATCACCACTTTCTATTATCTGGGTGTAACGCTGATGTTCCTGTCGTTCCTGATGAACATCGCGCTCGACAAATTCGGTTTCTACGCATCTTTTGTGCTGAACTTCCTGCAGTTCCTGGCATATGCATACGAGTATCTTGTCATGGACAACGGTGCGGCTCCGGTCATGATGGCCATGACATTCACGGTCATGACCATGGATCTGTTCCTGCAGTACTACATCATCCGCATGGCCAACAAGATCTATGAGGACTGGAAGACCAACAGAAAGGAAAGGAATGCCCGCATAGCAAAGGAGCTCGAGGAAGAGATGTTCTCGAGGACAAGCCTCATCGTCAATCACGAGGAGATGGACAAGAAGAACGAGAACATAAGCGAAGCTCTGGGCGAGAGCCTGGCAAGCTCGATCGATCCTCTCACAACCCTCCCCGGAAGAGAGATGATCACGGCCAGGATGGACAGGCATATCGCAGACGATGTTGCCACCATGCAGTCGGCCAAGACACCTGACGCGCAGTGCCATCCCTTCTCTGTCATATATGTCGGTCTCGACGGCTATGAGGATCTCAGCCGCGAGATCGGATACAAGTCAATGGACCTCTTTATCCAGAATATGGCTCACCGCGTCCGCGAGGCCGCCCTGCCCTCTGACATGGTCGCAAGGCTGGTCAATGCCGAGTTCATCGTGCTGTCCAGAAGGTCGATGAGCGATCTGGAGTCGGATGCCTATGCCCGTAAGCTCGCGACATCCTGCATGAAGGCTTTCGAGAGCGGAAGCGATAAGCTCTCCGTAAGCGTATCCTGCGGAGTGGCGAATTACCCCCGTGACGGAAGGATCGCAGGCGAACTCATCGCCAAGGCGGAAGAGGCAAGGCTTGCGGTAAGAGATACCGAACACGGCAAGGTCGGCAAGATCTCCATGACAAAGTACGCAGACATGGCCAAGGTCATGGAACGCGCGGGTAAGCTCTTCGAAGGCAAGACGCAGCATGAGATCACGTCGATCTTCGAATCTGCGATAGAAGACGGAAGCCTGCACATGATATATCAGCCCTGCTTTACTCAGGACAGGACTCTCCTGGGCTTCGAGGCGTTCATGAGATTCGAGCACGGCAAGGATCTTATCCCGCCTCAGGTGTTCCTCTCGGCTGCAGAGAATGCGGATTACATCAACAGGATCGGCGGATTCTCGATAGACCAGAGCCTCAAGGCTCTCGCGCTCTTCGATGCCAACCGCCCGGGACTTACGATGAACCTCAATATCTCCACGAGCCAGCTCAAGAACCCCGGATTCATCAATATGCTGTCCAATGCGGTATCCAATGCCGACTGCAAACTCATGAACCTGATACTGGACATTCCCGAGGAAGGCCTGTTCACGGAGCTGCCTGACATCAAGGAAGCCATCGAGAAGCTGTCTGCCAAGGGAGTGAAAATGGCGCTGGATAATTTCGGACGCGGCTATTCTTCGTTCAATGCGATCCCGCTCCTGCCCATCACGGTGTTGAAGCTGGACGGTAACTTTACTGGTAATCTCGCGTCGGATGCAAATGTCCGCGTGCTCTCTGCATCCGTTATCTCACTGATGCACGATATCGACATCAAGGTCTGCGCCACCGGAGTAGGCTCCGATGAGCAGTTCAGGATCCTCGCCGAGCAGGGATGCGACATCTTCCAGGGCAAATACCTTGGCCCTGCAATGACACTTGAAGAAGCTTTGGATTCTATTTCCTGATCTTAAACTAAGATATCAGTCCAGAAGATCTGCGAGAGAGCTGATCTCATCGCAGGGCAGGTTACGTGCGACCGTGGGAGACTGCTCTGTCTGGATATAGCAAGCTGCCATGTTTGCAGCCATACCGCCCCTGACATCGCCGAACTCGTCAGATCCGATGAGAACGCAGTCCTTTGCCTTGATCTCGGAATTCTTAAGTGCGGCAGTAAAGAATGCCTTGGAGGGCTTCTTTGCTCCGATCTCGGAAGAGATCTGGATGCCGTCGAACAGGTCGATCAAGCCGAGGCTCTCGAGCTCCGGGATGGAGAAGCATGCCTGGCCGTTAGTGAACAGATAGATCTTCTTGCCCCTCTTCTTCAGTTCCTCGAGGACCTTCTTTGCCTCGGGATAGAGAGCGAGCTTGGTTATGGAGATGCTCCTGAAGGTGAGCGCAGCCTCATCGACCTCCGATGAGAATACCCTGCAGCCCTTCTTGGTGAACAGTTCCTTGAATACTTCGGACAGATCGAAGTCGGCCTCTTCGGCAGCGAGCTTGGACTTGCCCTTCTTGGACTTCTTGGCGGAAGCTTCGGCGTGCTCACGGCAGAGTCTCGAATATTCCTCGCGGAACTCGACTTCGTCGTAGCTTGCGCCCTTCATGGAATAATATCTTGCCATGGAGCTCCAGAGATACGGAAGGTTCTCATCCGTGCGGATATCTACCAGAGTGCCATATAAACTGAATACGAAGTTGTTTTTTGTGTCAAACATAGCCATAAGCCCCCTTCAATCTGACAATCCAAAATAATAATATATTATTTTTTTGCGTTCGTGGGGATTATTTGATTTGTTTATCTGACTAAATAAGCAGCCGTAAGGGGATTTTTTATGTTTTTCCTGCAACAAATTCGATGATCCGGGCCGCATGGTCCGCTCCGAGCACGTCAGTATTGATGCAGAGGTCGTATGTCGCGGCATAGCCCCACTCGTTCCCGGAGAACTGATTATAGTAGGCTGCACGCTCCTTATCGGCGCGCAGGACCTTCTTTTTGGCCTCTTTCTCGGTCAGATGTTCTCTATTCATAACATGAACTATGCGGGATTCGACCGAAGCTGTGATAAATACGCTCAGGAGATTGGGCTTCTCTGCCAGGATCTCGTTCGCACGGCGGCCGACGATGACGCAGGGACCTTCTGCGGCGATCTTCTCTATGACTTCTCTCTGGGCATTGGCGGCGATCTGCCTTACCGATGAATATGTCGGGCTCATATAGCCTACCGACATGTAGAGCGCCGCGTCGTTGATCTCCTTCTCGTCGACGCTGGCCAGGTATTTCTCGTCCAGACCGCTGCTCCTGGCAGTCTCTGCGAGGAGTTCCGAATCGTAATACGGGATCTTCAGGTCTTCTGCGACCTGTCTGCCGATCGACCTTCCTCCTGCTCCATAAGACCTTCCTATCGTTATGATCTTTCCTGTTGCAGCTGCCATACAGTCACCTCCCGGTCTCGAACCCTCAAAAGGATTATATGTATGCTTCAAGCATACACTTTTTTCGCGCGGCTGACACGCGTAAAAAGTATCTTCCGGTATATTACTCTGCCTCGGCGTCTTCGTCTGCTTTCGCCTCTTCCTTCGCGGCGGCAGCATGCTTCATGTGCCAGAAGTAATAGCAGATGCTTCCCACGAGGAACGTTACGATGATGAGGGCGCCGATTATGAAGAGCCTTATATAGTTGCCGTTGTTGAGCGCACTGCCTCCGATGGCGGAGAGGAATATCGCCGGGAACCTTCCGATAAAGGTTATCGCGATCCAGACGGGAAGCTTCATGTCAGTAAATCCGATGAAATATGTAATGATGTCCTTGGGCGTTCCCGGGATGAGGAAGAGTATGAACGTCACCATGTCCCTCTTGGGCGAATACTTGAGGAACTTGACCTGGTCGAGCTTGTCCTTCGACACAAAGAGTTCGACGAACCTCATGCCGAACTTCCTTACCATG
>Ga0326513_10003779_pt1 | contig 10920 bp, 10 predicted proteins | sample 2_2465_0518_D_FD_203654 | JGI IMG/M metagenome (GOLD analysis project Ga0326513, IMG submission 203654) | Bovine rumen microbial communities from UC Davis, California, United States - 2_2465_0518 | ecosystem: Host-associated > Mammals > Digestive system > Stomach > Rumen | place: USA... | reverse complement strand
AATGAGCTTTACGCCATCAGCCGCTACAACTTCGCTGTTTACAATTAAATTGGTCAACAGGTAATAGCTATATGTATCGTCAAAAAGGTCTGGGAACACCAGCTTAAGCCCGTATTTTACGGCGTAAGTGTCGGCCCTCTGGATAGCGTAACTTTGGTTAATGTTCGTATCGCCCGTTGTAGGCTCCGCAAAACACCCAGCGTGGCGCACATCAAAGCCCGTTTCGGTAAACGTATTTACAAGCAACCAGCGGCCAACGGAAATACCCGTAACTGCCACAATGTCAACGCCGTTTGCGGTTTTCGTGCTGGCGTTGTCCCAAACGTAGAAAACGGGCGGACAATCGCCCAAGGCATTGTAACCGCCAAGGCAAACAAGCGCTTTCCCGTTGACAAGGCCAACGTTTGCGGGGTCGGTCGCTTCAAGCTCCGCCATATTTGCTATAAGGGTCGGGCTGTCTGTTGTTATGTCAATTTCAAAGGTCAAGTAAAGGTTGTTGAACGAATATTGCGCCAGCCAATTTTCGGGGTCGGCGTCAAGATCCATTTCCCCGTTGCCTATATACTTGAACACATAAATTGTGTAGTCGGTATCGCCAAGGTAAACTTGATTTTCGGGGCGCCCGTTTGCGTTGATGTAGACAACGGGATTTATAGCCACATATTCGTTATGTTCGCTATCCCAAGCGTAGATTGTTTCTTGCGTAGTTGTACCCTTACGGCAAAAAACCAGCTTGCCAACAAGCAAGTTGCCTTCGTTGTCGGTTATCTGTTCGTAATTGTCAAAGTTACGCATTATAAACCCTCGCTTTCTTCGTTCTCAAACGGGAAAATATAGCCTTGCATCGCTTCAAGTTCTTCGGCCTTTTCCTGTTCTTCCTTGTCCTTCTTTCTCTGTTCCTTCACATCGTAGAAGGGGAAAAGCCCGACAACGCCGCCCTGTTCGGTATCGCCAAACTTGTTTGCGCCCCAATTTACTGCGCCGCCCAACAGCATTTGGCGCGTTGCGCTCTTTTTAGCGGCTTCTGGTGTCATAAAAGAAGCTTCGCTATATACAGGCGCCCAACTTGAATTTTGGATAGCGTCAAGTAATTTGTTTGTCGGCGCGAATTCATCTTTTATAAACGTGAACGGGGCTTCATCGCCCAAGGCTCTATTTTGAAGCTGTATAGAATTGCGCTTTTCTTTCGGCAAAGCGGCAAAATATTTCCTTGTGGCTTCATCAAGCGGCAAACCTTCGGAACCAATAATATTTGCTATTCCTTCGGCGGCTTCGTTTAATTCTGTGCCAGCTTCGTAAATTGGCTTTATGCTCCGATATTCTGCAAGCTCCGCTGGCGTCAAATGCGCTTCAACGTTGCCAACGCCGCCCCTGTTCTCGGCCTTAAGCATAAGTTCCTTTTTGCGGGCAAGCATTTTTTCCAAGTTGGTTTTAAATTCGCCAAACGTAGGAATCTTGGCTTGCTCCCCTTCCCCAAAAGCCTTTTCCAATCCCTTTGTATCTGTGCGGCCGCCCTTTACGCCGCCAAACTTGCCAGCGCTCATAAGCCTAGAACGTAAGAACGTAGGAACGGCCAAGTTTGTTACGCCGCCAGCTATAACATCGGTTGTATTGAAATCCGCGCGCGGGCCATCATCGTAAATAATGGCGTCCGCCGTTTCAAACAGGATAGGATTTGCAAAGGCGTTAAGGCCCGTTCCAATAGTAAGGTTCCTTACACCCTTTCCAGCAATCTTTGAACCGATAGAACCCACTTTTTCGGCGGCTCTAGGCGCAAACTTTCCAAGCGCCCGCAAGCCAAGGCCAGAGCCAGCGCTAACGGGGTTCAAAGTATACATCAAGTTTTCGCCAATGTCCAAGCCCACATCTTCGGGCTTTACATCTTCGCCAGCTTCAACCTTTTCAACGCTACGCGGGAAAACAAGCCCCGTAACAGCTCCCGCAAGGTTTGATCCAAAAGCCTTCGGGCTGTCAAACCAGCCGCCGTATTCTTCGCCCTTCGCAATCTGTCGGCGCGTTTCCTTGTTGCTTTCTTCTTCAAGGCGCTTGTAAAGTTCCTGTTTGGTAAGCCCGTTGGCCTTCGCCACCGCTTCAATTTTCGCATCGTCCAAATTCGGGTTGTTAATCCAAAATTCTTTTGTGCGCTGGTCTATCACGTTGGCGCCGCCTTCGTCAGCGAACATTTCGGCCAACTTTTCCTTGCCGCCTTTCTTGTATTCAGGCTTCTTTCCAAGTGCCGTTTTTCTCAATTCGCTAGAATCGGGCAAGATAGGCAAAAGCCCGCGAATCTCTCCGCCGCGCAATCCGCCCTGTCTAAAGGTAGCGTAAATGGATTTACGAATTTCGCTTTCGTCTTTTTTTACAAGGTCATTAGCGAAATTCTTTAGAAACTTCTTTTGACGATCCGTCAAAGACGGAACACTTGACAAAGAAAGGATTTCCTTTAAAACTTTCAGCTTGTAACCTTGTTCTGCCATCATTTGCCCCCGTAAACTTCTTTAAATGCGGCTTTATAGTCCGCCTGTTCCTTTTCGTTAAGTCCATTGAACCAAACGAAAAATTCGGCGGCGTCCTTGCTCTTTTCGGCGTAAAGGTCGGCTTTCTTCTTCTGTGCCGCCTTCTTTTCTTCGGTTTTCTTTTCTTCGGGCTTTACCTTTCGCGCATCGTCAATGATCTTGACAAATTCGTCAACTTCGGCGCCCTTCAAGCCTTCGCGCTTCGCCTGTACTTCGTCAATGAACGCGGCCTGTTCCGCCTTCGTGTTGAAACCAGCGTTAAGCCTTGCCCTAAAGTCGTTAATTTGCGCCCTAATGGATTTGCCATCATCGGCGGCGCCTTCGGTACCAGCTCCGCCAATATCGCCGCTTGGCTTTTCGTCTGGGAACACATATCCGCTAACATCTTTGCCAGCGCCCTTAAGGTCAAGCAACGCCCTTTTGATGTTTACTTTTGCGCGTTCCTTGTCGGCGCCCGTTATAGCGTTCCTGTATTCAATTTCGGCTTCCTGTAAATCCAGCCTTGCTTTCTCGGCCAAGCCTTCCTTGATCTTCGCATCTTCAAGCGCCGTTCTCTGTGCCATCGTTTCGGCTTCGCGCTTCCTAATTCCAAGTTCCTTTTCGCGGGCGGCTTCCTCGCGGGCCATTCTCTCGCGGCCTTCCTTGATTTGTCGGTAAGCGTTTATTCCGCTTAAGTCGCCCGTTTCAACGAAACGTTCAACGGCGGCCTTGTATTCGGGATCGTCAATGTCGGGGGCGTTCGCCATAATGTCGCGGCGGTCGCTCTTTGCCATATTACGCAAAGCGTAGTCAATGCCGCCACCAATGGCGCCCAAAGTCTGGTTAATGCCCTTTGCGATGTCGCGGCGGCTTTCGCGCGCGGCGGCTTCGCGCTCGTCTGCGGCCCTTCGCGCAGAAAGGATAAAGTTAGGGTCAAGCATTAAACGCGTGCTGTTGTAAACTCTAGCCATCTTAAACCCCCGTTACACCAAGGCAAGGTTCGCTTGGTTGATTGTCGCGCGCTTGTTTTCAAGCAAGGAAAGCAAGTCTGCCATATAGTCGCTTTCCTGTTGCTGTTGCTGGCCTATTGCACCGCCAAGCATAGAAATGCGGCTTTCGGCTCCCGCCCTTTCAGCGTCAAGCTTGCGTTGCATCTTGTCAATATAGTTGCTCCACTCGCTGTAGGCTTGCTGGCGTTCCCCAAGGTATTGTTCGTTTGCCATCTTCTGCAATTCTTCGTCTTTTGCCGCTACACCTTCGGCAATGCCCAAGGCTGCGCCCGTTCCGCGTCCAAGGCCAGCGCCAGCCGCGCTGTGTTGAATTCGATCGGTTACGCTCTGCAAAATCTGGTCGCGGTTTGTCGCCAAGAAATCTTCGCGCGTCAGCGGCTTCCCGCTTTCGTCAGTAAATTTAAACTTTTCTATGTCCGCCGTATATTCGGACGGGTCAAAGCTTGAAAGCAAGCGGGAATATTCGCTTACCATTTCGGGCGTTGCCGTGTTGATCTGGTCTTTACGCCATTTGTCAAGCATATTGACCATTTGGTTGTAGTCGCTTGCGGTCTGGTCAGTAACTTGTTTTACGCGCCTTCTCGCCGCGCGTTCTTGTTCTCTCTGCTGTTGGCGGTCATAAATACCAAATCCGATATTGGCAATACCGCCAATGCCGCCCGCTATTACATCGCCAATTCCCGATACATCAGCCATAACAGCCCCCTTACTTCAAAATGCCAATTGCGGCTTGGCCCGCCGTTAAAGTTCCGTTAAATTCTCCGCCATCAAGGTAGTTTAAATTGTAGCAAGCTACGGGCGGGGTAAAACTGCAATTATTGAAAGCCTTTACTATCAGCACATTCCCGAAAACGGCCCAAGCGTAATTTTCGGTTACTTCCTTCCCGTAAGAACCGCGCAAGGCTTCCGATAGCTCAATTGTAGGCGTCCAAGGTGTAATCTTTTCAACCATCGCTAGAACTCCATTGCATCGCCGCCAAATTGAATACCCATAAGGGCAAACGGGCAAGGTTCGGAACAGCTAATTTCAAGCGTCAAGAATTTTCCATATTCGCCTATCCAGAACATAGTTTCATAATCGTATTGACCTATACGGCCAATAGGCACCTGTTCAATAGTTGAGAACGTGGCGCCGTCAAACGAATAACGTATCGTGATTTTCGCGTTTTCGGCAATGGCGTTGTTCTGTCCGTTGTTCGTGAAAATCTGCACATAGTCGCAAACGAAATTCAAGTAATCGGAAAGGATAACGCCGCCAACGCGCTTTTTCAAAATCAAGTTGCCATCGTGTTCCGTATATTTGTTCTTGTCCAGAACAACGCAAGCGTCAATGTCGGCAAAAAGAATTTTGCCGTTTTCGTTCATTGTCGCGAAATTGTAGCGCCATTTTTCCAAGGCGTTCATCTTGCCAAGCGTTGCCCGCTTGTGCCAAGCGCCCGTAAGAAAATCATATACTAAAGTAACGTTGCCGTAAGGGAAAGTAAGCGCATAGAACGTATGTTGCTTTTCTTGCCACATCTGGCCTATCGCGTCCGTCTGCACCCCAATATCTTCAATGATGTTTTCAATTTCAATCGTTGAAATCCTTTCACATTCAACGCCGCCCCTGTTCACATATACGCCGTTGTTCCCAACATCGGAACCGCCAAGCCAGCAAACAACAGAACCAAGGCCACAAAGCGAATTTACCGCCTTTATTCCTATGTTCTGCGCCGCCGTATCGGGGCTGTTGAAAGGGTTGTTTACATCGTTGTTGTATTGGAAAACTTGGAAAGACCTAGAACCGAAAGTAAAAAGGCGAGAGCCGTTGGCAAACAATGCAAGGGTGTTGTCGGGTTGCCATTCGGAATAGGTCACAAAGCCGTAATCAAGGAAAGCCGCCGTATTGACGCGGAAAATATCGTAATAATTCGGGTCGCTTGGTGGGTACGCTTCAAACGGGTATTGGTAACTTGTATAGAACGCATCTGTTCCAGAATCGTTTACAACAAGGTACCCGTAAAGATAGGCGCAATGGGTCGGCTTAATAAACACATTGTTCGTGTTCACGCGCAAAGGCAACTTAATTGTGCCGTGATCCAAAAATTGCTGGCGCTGGTTGACAACGGAAACGCCCGTGTTCAAGGCATAAACGTTAATTCCGTCAACAATGATTAAATGCGGGTGCGCGGAACCATAACCGCCCGTTTCGCAAAAATGGCAAACGCCGCTTTTGGTCGCAAGCGTTCCAATCTCAACGGCGTTGTTTTCTTCAAGCAAGTAAAGCTTGTCGCCCCATACGCCGTAAGTCTTTTGTACTTCGGGGGAGCCTTCGCCATCGTAGGCGCGGGAAACCTTGAACATTCCGCGCGGTTCGCCTGTCGGGGTGCAATATGTACGGAACCCGTCAATAGAACGCATTATGAGCGTAAACGCCTGTTCTGTCGGGTCTTTTTCTTCAAGGTACATATTTACGGCGTCAGAAAGGCCAACCTTCCTAATATCGCTTCTGCGAACGCCGCCGCAAATGTTAGTTATAAACTTTTTAGCCATAACCTAGCTACCGAAAATGAAAGAACCGCTTTTTAGTGTTTCAATGTTAAAGAACCTGTCGCGCGGGGTGCGGGTCAAAATCCTATTGTCCGCATTGTTGGCCTTAAGCTGGTTTTCCAGCGTTTCCAATTCTGCCCGCAATTCGTTCCGCTTGTCGGGTGTCGCTCTCGGCTTGTCAATGGCCATCTTTAGCGCAAGCGCCCTTGTCAGCAATTCTGTGTAAACGATAGGCAAGTTAACGGCATCGTCAATGCCTAGTTTAATTTCTATGTTGTAGATAAGCTTTACGCGCTTGTGCAATTGTGCAAAACGCGGCTTAAGATAAAGCCTAAACTTGTTTTCGCCTATCGGCTGGTAAGAATAGGTATAATCGGAAAGCGAACAATCGTAGAAAGTTTCAAGCGAAACGAAATTAAGCGGGTAATAGTCGGGCGAATTGTCTGCGCGGTAATATGCCGCCTTAATATCCGTTATCCCGTCCGCTGGAATATCTGCGCCGTTAATTTCAATCTGTTCGGCGGATCCGTCAAATTCAACTTCGCCGCGATAGGCGGTAATAAAATTGTTGTCGGAATATTCGCGCAAGATACCGCAAAACCTAATATACGCATCTTCAACCAAAGAAGGCTGGGCGCCCTGTTTGCGGTTCGCCAGCGTTGCGCGGCTCAACGCTTCTACAATTATGTTCCTTACGCTTACCATAAGCTAAAATTCCTCTAAACATAAATTAGTTTTTTCGCTGGTGGCGCTTCTGTTAAGGTTCCTAACCTTGTGAAGAAAGGGAAATAAATCGGAAATCCACAAGCTAGAAATATTCTTTATAGTCCCGTCAATCTTCAAGCGCCTAATATGGCGCCTAATCACTCCGCAAGCGGCGCTGTTCGCGCAATACAGGCAATAGGAATACGATTTTGCAAAGCTCTTTTCGTAGCTGTAAGGACAGGCGCCAACAATCGTTATGGCTATTTGCGCCCGCATCTCGTTTTCAAGGTCATAAACCTTTTTAGGATCGTATAAAAAAAGAAAACGCCGCATTTTCGGCGTTCTCAAAATTATGTTCGCGAAATTCTGGGCATAATAGCCCAATTCTTCGTTTTCGGCGGTTGTTATACTCCCGCCCTTTTTCGCTGTCAACAGCTCTGTTAGCCGCTTGCTTGATATTCGTCTAAATTGCATTTTTCTTGGCTCCCGTTTTACTTAATATAACAAAAAGAAGGCGGCATTGCTACCGCCTTCCCTATCCTTGTAGGAGCCAAGGCAAAGAAAGTAAACTTTCTTACTTGATCAGCACATAGGCGCAAGCTCGCGGCTCAACAATGCCCGCCAGCGACACAATGTCAAAGCGGGTGGTGTTTTCCATAGACGCGAGGTCAACAAGCTTGTTCTTGTGGATCGTAACGCCGTTGACAGAACCCTTTTCGTAGTCGGCGCCTTCGGCGTCCAAGCGTTCAAGGGTTTCAAATTCAAAGGCGCCTTCCGCGCGGACAATGCCAGCAAAGTAAATGCCAGCGGCGGGAATAGCGATTTTGGCGCTGTTGAAATCGGTGGTAGCGATGGTGCCGCCGCCAGCCTTCGCAACTTCGCGGGTGCCGCTGTTGGCGGTCATATCAACGGCGCGCACAGAAACGCTGGCCGTTGTAGCGCTGGAAGCAACAGACACATCAGCCAGCACAACGAAGGCGTGAAGGTTGCCCGTAACATCGCCGACACAATCGCAAGCGTAACAGCCATCAACCCAGATAACCATACCGCGCGGGATAGTGAAGCCAGCGGCGGCGGCGCTAAAGGAAAGCTTAAGCGTTGCGGTTCCGTTGCTGTTGTCGGTGTATGCGCTGGAGCTTGCGCCCGTTGCACCCGTAAGGCCCGTCACGCAATCGGCGGAAACGTTGACCTGTTCAAAGAAACGCTGTGCGCGGTATTCGGCGCCGTGGAACTCGCCCAAAAGCCCCGTCTTGTACATCGGGGGAGCGCCAACAGGAACGAACTGCTGGCCGTTGCTGGTCAGCACCGCTTCAATGTTCGGGTCAATAAAGCCGTAGAGCTTTTCGCTGGTCACGCTGGCAAGGTGGGCGCTTGCGCGGGAAAGCGGCAAGAAGCCTTCGCCAACAAACGCGGTACCGCATTTGCCCAAGTCGCCCTGTACGGCCTTGCGGGTAACGGCGTTAACAAGCTTCTGGCTGTTCGGCTGGGCAATTTCCTTGTCCCAATTAAGATCCGTAACGCTTTCAATCGCGTTGGTCTTAACGCCAATATGCCAAGGGTCAAGCGTCAGCGAAACTTCACGTTCCACAACGCTAACCTTGTCGCCGCCGCCGATAGCAAGGCTGTTGACAGCTTCGCCCGTATCGCGGACAACGAATTTGTAGGTCTGGCCGTTGCGCTTTCCTTCAAGCTGGCCAGCAAAGTATTTCTTGGAGCCGTTCACAAGGTAGCTTGCGGCTTCGGCAAACCTTACCGCGATAAGCTCGGTAAGGCTGTTAGTCTTGATTGTATTAGGCATAGATAACCCCTATTGAAAATGTTTTTTTTGACTTAACGCCCGCGCGGGTGTTCGCCCAAAAATTGGTTCCAATAGGCTTCGTTCTTTACAACGTTCCCGCCGCCGCCTTCGCCTTTGTTGGCTTGTCGGCCTGTCGGCTTGATGTTCTGCAAACCAGCCCTTGCGCCCGCCTTCTGGGTGTCCTTTGCTTGCGCCGTTTTTTCCTTCTGCTTGGCGCGAATAATCTTGTCCGCTACCTTGCATTGGTTGACAAGCTGGTCAAAAGCAACTTCCTTGCCGTGCCGCGTTTTCTTGGACAAAATGTCATTCAAGAAGGCGGGGCGCGTCATAAGAACCCGCAACACAATAGGCGAAATTTCGCAATCGTCTAGACACCCCAAGATAACCCCTTCGGGATCTGCGGCGTCCAATTTCTCAACGAAAGCCGAACCCGAATTTTGGAGCAACTGCGCGTAAATTTGGCGGTCTTTCTCGTCTGGGAAACAAAGATTTACGCGGCGTTCATTTTCCGCCATATCATCGGCCATTTGGTTGTTTACCTGTTCCGTCTGCAAACGCGAAATTTCGTTTTCGTTAGTCTGCATCTTAACAAGGGCCGAAACGCTATCCTTGTCAGCCTTGAAATCGCCATTGCCCAACTTGCCCTTCAACTCGGCGTTTTCACGCTTAAGCCGTTCAATCTCGGCTTGGTATTGCTGGTTTTGCCGTTTCCGCTTGTCTTTTTCTTTTCGGAAAGATTTTGCCCAACGTTCTTCCGCCGTAGGCTTTTTGTCTTTCTCTGTATCGGGTTCGCCTTCCGATCCAGCCGCCAAGTGTTCGGAACCTTCGGGCGTTCCGCCTTTGGTTTCGCTTCCGTCTTCGCCGCCAGCGTCAGCGCCGCTGGGTGGGTTGTCGGGGCCTTCGCCTTCGCCATCGTCAGCCGTTGCGGGTTGCGAATCCGCCGTTTCCGTCTTTGGTTCGGGTTCTTTCCCTTGCGGGTTATTGGTTTCCGTTTCAGTTCCGTTTTCCTGTGCCGCTTTCTGCTGGTTCAGGTATTCGTTTACTTCTTCGGTAGTCATTGCCATAAGCTTTACGCTCCAAGACGCGTTTTGTACGTTCCGCGTGAACGAAAGGCGGTTTATTCCGCCTTTAACCATAAATTAGTTTTTTGGCAACAATTCCCTAAAAAAGTTTTTTTTGGAACAATTAAAGAAAAAAAGAAAAGAACCAAAAGAAAATAAAGAAATAAATAGTAAAATAGTCATATAGACAATAAGTCAGAATAGCTTACCTATTGCTAAGCAATAGCTCAGCAATTGCTTAATTACGAAAAACTGCGTTTTTCTTTCAAAAACTCAACATTTTGTTTAATTTTTCGCTTTCATTTACGATTTTTTATAAAATTTCTTTCCGAAAGTGAAAAAATCACATAGCAATTACAAACCAATTGAAAAGCAATTGCTTTGCTATTGCTTGTATCGTATTTTATGGCGAAATTGTAAAATCAAATACGCGCGTTTTGAGCCGTTTTTTGACTTAACCCTATCAACCCCACCAGCAAAACAAAAACCGCCCTAAAAAGGCGGTTTCCGTTGAAACAATGGCTACTTGTTTCCAATTACCAGCCCAAGGCCTTGTTTTTGGTAAATCTGCTCTTGTTAGACCTTATTCTTCTGTTGTAATATTGACCCAAGCTGTCGCTTGTTACCATATTTCCAACAACTCTAGGCGTCAAAGCGTAGCTGTATGACCTACCGCCCAAATCCAGCCTTGCAAGACCTAGACTAGGTACAATTCGTACTCCACCAATAAAGGAGCTGGAAATTTGTATATCCCTTCTTGGTTCTTTGTCACCCTTCCAGTATTTTTCAATCTTTGTCGGTTCATCGTAGTTAATGGCCCATTGTTCAGCGCGTTTTTTTGCCGCCGCAATTTGCGCTGGTGTCATTCCAGCCCGTATAAATTGCCTTTCGCGTTCCTTCGTGAATTTCTTGATAGCCCTTTTGTGTTCTGTCGGGCTTTGCATATATGCCGCGTCTTTAAACGCTTTACCGCTATCCACGAATCTTGCGTTGTTGGTAAGTTCTGGCGCTACTTCGCTGTTAAACTGCATTTTCGCCCCCCGCTATCTTTTCCGCCGTATCAACCGCCGCTTGTTCCGCTTCGGTCGCGGCCCTCTGCATATCGGCATTTACGGCCTTGTTCTTGATGGCAAGTTCAGCCGCCGCCTTCGCGTTCTGGCTTTCAAGCTTTGCCGTTTCAATGTTCATCTTGTTAGTTTCCGAAATTCTAAAGCGTTCCATATCGTCCGCGCGCTGTTCGCGGGTATTTAACAGGCTCATTTCGGCGCTTTCGTATTGCTTTTTAAGTTCTTCGTTTTCGGCCTTTGTCGCTTCCAATTGCT
>Ga0326513_10003777_pt1 | contig 10925 bp, 8 predicted proteins | sample 2_2465_0518_D_FD_203654 | JGI IMG/M metagenome (GOLD analysis project Ga0326513, IMG submission 203654) | Bovine rumen microbial communities from UC Davis, California, United States - 2_2465_0518 | ecosystem: Host-associated > Mammals > Digestive system > Stomach > Rumen | place: USA: California... | reverse complement strand
AGAAGGATCTTCCAGTTTCCGGTGGACAAAAACAGCATCACCAGATAGACCACAAAGAAGATCAGGGCGCTTCCGAGGTCCCTCGAGACCACCAGGATCCCCACATGGACAAGGGCCGCCGCCGTCAGGAAAACAATATGAGACCTGCTGTTCTCCTCGCACAGGGCTCCCGCCATGAACAGGAGAAACAATATTTTGACAAATTCGCTGGGCTGGAAAGTCATGCCCGCAATGGTAAAGCTGAGCTTGGAGCCGTTTGTGATCGCGCCCAGAAGGAGCACCGCCGCAAGAGCGGCGATCCCCAGAACGCCATAGAAATACGTCCCCTTCCGCAGAGAGTCAAATTTTTCCCGGATGAGCGGGAACACCAGCAGGAACGCCATGCCGGCCAGCGAGATCAGAAGCTGCTTCTGCGCCTTGCCGTGGTTGATCCTCGAGATCATCACAAGGCCGATGCTGAGGAGCATCAGGATATTGTTGGCCATCAGCATATTGGCGCTCTTGTAGAGCGTCCTGTACAGCAGCGCCGTGCCTTCCACGATCACCAGCTGCAGCAGGCCGAACGCGAAAAGATACTCATCCTGTTCCAGAATCGCCATGGTCAGATAGGCGTTGATCGTGAATACGCCCAGGCATAGCCGCTGCAGCGTCTCGCAGGTGCGCCTGACATCCCTGCCCGAGGGCAGCGCCACATAGGCGAGAAATGTATAGAGCACCATGCTTGCTGCGATCAGGTATTTACTGTATGAGACTGCATATGCCTGCATTCATTCACCTCCTTTTCAAGCATTTCCGGTATCTGTTAAGGACCCGCCCCGCGGGCCGCTGCGCCCCGTGATCAGAGCGCGCTTTTCCGGTAATGACCGGTTGTGAATTCCCCAAATACTGACTGCGCGTCCCCCGACGCGCCGCCTGAGGCGTACCAGCGGAGGATCTCCTCCGTCTCGGCGCCGCTCTCAGTCGTAAAGCTGCAGATCCATCCCGCCGCCCCCATAGCCACAGGGTCTCCCTTGCGGACAAAGCTGTGCAGGGAGAGGGGAAGGCTGTTATAGATCACATTATAGCAGTGGCCGCAGACGCACCGCACCGGGAAGTTCTTTCCCATGCGGTCCGTGATGGAGAAGAAAGCCTGCTCTCTGTGGGAGCACATTCCCGCCGTCTTCTTCACGCAGCCCGCCGTGATCATCATCGGGACCCTCCCGTACACGCTCAGCAGCTGCCTGCCGCCGGCCCCTTCAAGGAGCGGGATCATGTCCCTCGAGGACAGCTCCCACCCGAGGCTTAGCAGATCGCACTGCCTTAGCAGAAGATCCCTCGCCGCCGTGTTCCACTGGTAGAGTGAGCCGTCTGCGATGATCAGGCCGGAATACCCCGCCTGTGCCAAAATATCGAGTTCCTCAGGGTTTCTCGCCAGAACCCCCTTAAAGCCCATGGAGGCCAGCTTCCTGACCTTTTCCCTGCTGTCGGTCCTGCAGACATGCGGCAGGGCGATGAGACAGGAGCTTCGCTCCTCCTCCGTCAGCGTTTCCATGATCTGCGGAGTCTCCTCCGCGATGATATTCTCTATGCCGCACTGCCGGGCAGCCCGCAGCTGCGCGGCTGTGGTGACCTGTGCCCATACAGCGGGTAAAGCGTTCTTCTCTCCGCCCTGAACCGGCTGAGGCCTTTTCGTGCAGGACTCTGACAGCCTATCATCCACCCTGCCTTCACCGGCCGGCGGTACGTTTTCTGCCTGTCCGGCGCAGCTTCCCTTGCCGGCGGCAGCCGCATCTTCTTCTGCGCGCTCCAGGATCGCCTCCTCCAGCTTCCGAAGGGCTTCCCGGCGCAGGGAGTTGAGTGAAGCGACCGGAAGAAAAACATCTCCTGCCGTCTCCACGTCCAGATCTTCAAATTCAAACAGGGAATCGCCCGTCTTTTTAAGCCGCCTCGCGATCTCCTCCGCCTGCAGGGGGCGCTTTTGCGCGGGCTGCACGGTATCTCCCGCCGCCTCTGCCATCACAGGCATCCTGTTTCCGGAGAGATCCGGAGCGGTCACAATGAGTCTTGCGGCCTCGCCGGGAGTAAGGAACGCCATGCCGCTGATCGCCCTCCTCGGCATTTCCCTCAAGTATTTCTCCTCGATCCGCTGCAGCAGATCCTCGTCGGTCCCCGCGTAGCCGGGTTTTCCGATAGTGAGGAGCTCTTTTCCGTTTCGCTTATAATAATATCCTGTACTCAGGTCCGCCCTCAGATACAGGGATCTGAGCTGCCGCATATCCTCCGCCGCGATCTTCCAGGGCGTCTTCCGGCCTGCGGCGTCCCATTCTCTGTAATAGTCGATATATTTTCTGTAAAGCGCGGTGACGCCCGCCGCATAGTGGGGGCTCTTCATCCTGCCCTCTATCTTGAACGAGTCGATCCCCGCGTCGATGAGGTCCGGAAGGATCTCGAGGACGCAGAGGTCTCTCATGGAGAGGGGATAGTGCTCCCGGCCCTTGCCGAGGTTCACCGCCTTTCCATCCGGTCCGCTGATCGTGTAAGGGAGCCGGCATGTTCCCGCGCATCTTCCGCGGTTGCCGCTCCTGCCTCCCAAAAAGCTCGAGAGAAGGCAGCGCCCTGAATAGGAGTAACACATCGCGCCGTGGATAAAGCACTCCACTTCCACGGGTTCTTCTCTCTTGATGGTCCTGATCTCCGCGAGGGACAGCTCCCTGGCGGGAACCACCCTTTTCACGCCCAGTTTCTTTAGAAAGCGGACGGATTCAGGGGCAGACGATGACAGCTGCGTCGAGGCGTGAAGCTCCAGGCCGGGACATCTCTCATGGAGCGTGCGAAGCACGCCCAGGTCCTGTACGATCACGCCGTCCAGTCCCTCTCTGTACAGGGACATGGCAAAATCTACAGTCTCATCCAGTTCGCTCTCCTTCGTGAGGACATTGAGCGTGAGGTACACCTTCCTGCCGAAGATATGGGCCTCCCTGACCGACTGTATGATCTCCTCCGTTGTGAAATTCTCCGCATAGGCTCTGGCACCGAATTTCTCGCCGCCCAGATAAACGGCATCCGCTCCCGCCTTCAGCGCGCCCAGAAATGCCTTCCTGCTGCCCGCCGGAGCCAGAAGCTCGGGAAGCTTCCTCCCTGTAGTCGTCATAATTTATGTCTCCCTGTACGCTTCGCTGAAGATCCATCCGCACCGCCTGAAAATAAAAACAGGCGCAGGCCCTTTCCGCCAGCGCCTGCAACGTTTTTGTCTGCGGATCACGTCCGGTGCGGAAACAGAACCCGCAAACAGGCTCTCGCTTTCCGCTCTTAATGACGTATTTGCAAATGTATTATTACAGCAAGCAAAACAAATCTAAACTGATTTAAGTACGAGAATTAAGTAAACCCATGTTTACAACAGCTCATTTGGGGCTGCCCTTTTTCTTTTTCTCCGCGCTCTGCAGCTTCATTTGTGCCGCCACAAGTTCGTGTTTGATATCATAGAGGTCATTTTCTTTTTTGTCAATAAGGCTTTGGAGCTCTTCTGTTCTCGCTTGTGCCTTGAAGTAGTCGTCCGCGATATTGAGATTAAGGAGAAGATTCCTCATATCCACCGGAAGTTTGACAAATTCCGAATCTGCGTTGAGCTCGTCGATCTTGCTGTTCAGATAATCGGCCACCTTGTGCAGATACTCCTCGCTCTCATAACCGCTCAGCGTATAGGTCTTGCCGCCGATCATAACCTGTGCATCAGTCTTTTCTGCCATTTCCGCCTCCATCTGCCGCCTGCGCGGCCCATCCGTCTGCATCCATGTTCAAGGTTCGTTTTACGAGCCCCTGCGTCCCGGTCAGTCCTCCCGCAGGATAGGGATCCCCAGATGCGAGTAGGCTTCCTCCGTCGCCACTCTTCCCCTGGGCGTTCTGTTGATCAGCCCGTTCTGAAGAAGATAGGGCTCCACAAGGTCCTCGAGGGTTCCGGGATCCTCGCCGATGGCCGCAGCCAGCGTATCGAGGCCTGCCGGCCCGCCGCCGAACTTGTCGATCAGCGTGAAGAGGAAGTTCCTGTCCGCCCTGTCAAGGCCCATGCGGTCGACGTCCATCAGGTCAAGGGCCGTGCGCGCGACGTCCAGGGTGATCTTTCCGTCATACCTGACCTGCGCGTAATCGCGCACGCGTTTGAGGATCCTGTTCGCGAGACGCGGCGTTCCGCGGCTCCTGCGCGCCAGCTCTGCAGCGCCCGCCTCGTCGATCGGCACCTTAAGCTTCTTCGCGCTCGCCATGACGATCTGCTTGAGTTCCTGCGTGTTGTAGAACTCCAGCCTGTGGATCTCGCCGAAGCGGTCCCTGAGGGGGGCCGAAAGGAGTCCCGCCCTGGTCGTCGCGCCCACCAGCGTGAATCTGGGGAGCTCGAGGCGGATGGACTTGGCCGCCGCGCCCTTTCCGATCAGGATATCGATGGCAAAGTCCTCCATGGCCGGGTACAGCACCTCCTCCACCTGCTTGTTCAGGCGATGGATCTCGTCGACGAACAAAATATCATTCTCCTTAAGTCCGTTGAGGATCGCCGCCATCTCTCCCGGCTTTTCGATAGCCGGTCCGCTGGTGACCTTCATATGGACGCCCATCTCGTTGGCGATGATCCCTGAGATCGTCGTCTTGCCAAGTCCGGGCGGTCCGTAGAACAAAAGGTGATCCAGCGCTTCTCCCCTCTGCTTGGCCGCTGTTATGGAGATCCCGAGGCTCTCCTTGATCTTGCTCTGTCCTATGTATTCACTGAGCCGCTGCGGTCTGAGTGTGCCCTCAATGCGGCTGTCTTCTTCCGTATAATTGGTCTCTATCGTTCTTCTCTGCATATGTTCCCGTCTGCTCTATATTTTGATTGGTATTGTACCGTTGAAAGCGTTCCTATAAAAACCGGAGCGCTGCCTTGAGAATGCTCTCCGTGTCCTCGAGCTCCTTCTGCGCTTTCTTTGCTTCCTCTTTGCAGGCGCGGACGGCCTTTGACGCCTCCGCTCTGGAGTAACCGAGTGCTGTGAGGGCCTCCACTGCCTCCGCAGCCGCGCCATCCTTGCCGGATAATGCCGCAGACGCACCGGCGCCGAAGTCCTCCGCCGATATGCCGCCTGTGCCCGCCGCCATGGCCAGCATCTGCGCGTCGCGCATGCCAGACACCTTGTCGCGCAGATCCAGGATCAGGCGCTCCGCCGTCCTCTTTCCGACTCCCGGCGCCCTTGCGATCATCTTGGCGTCCCCTGTCATGATCGCGAACCGCAGGTCGTCCGCCGTTCCCACGGAAAGGAGGGCAAGTCCTCCCTTGGGGCCGATCCCGTTCACTGTGATCAGAAGCTTGAACAGATCCAGGTCCTCCCTGGACATAAATCCGTAAAGCGCGATCTGATCCTCCCGCAGATACGTATATGTATAGACCACGACTTCCTCGTCGCTTCCCACCGAGGCGAGCCACTGCACGGTCTCTCCCGCGATCCTCACCTCATATCCGACGCCTCCGACGTCGATCACAGCCGCCCCGTCATAGACCGCGGCCACATTTCCTCTCAAAAAAGCAATCATGTAAACCTCTTTTTCGGGACCCGCACATTAGAATATGGCAGTTTCCCTGCGCTTTTATAATGTTCCTATTATACATCGGAGACCGTTCTTTTACAATTTTCATTATTTACGGTTATGTGTTAATATAAAACAACGCATAAATATACGAAAAGGAGCACTCTTATGGGTAAAGTATTCCGTTTTAACAAAGATGTGGACACCGATCAGATCATCGCTTCCCAGTATCTTCTCTATCCTACTGTGGAAGAAATGAAGGCCCACACATTTGAATCCCTCGACGCGAACTTCGCCTCCGAGGTAAAACCCGGCGACTTTGTCGTCGCTGACACCAACTTCGGCTGCGGTTCCTCCCGCGAGCAGGCCCCTGCCGTCCTCAAGGCGCTGGGCGTCCGCGCTGTCCTGGCTCCTTCCTTTGCCAGGATCTTCTACAGAAATTCCATCAATATCGGTCTTCCGGCCATTGTCTGCGACGGACTTTATGACGCTGTTAAGACAGGCGACGAGATCTCCCTGGACATGGAAAAGGGGATCGTGACTTTTGGGGACAAGACATTTCCCTGCACGAAGCTCCCTGTGCATCTTCAGAAGATCCTCGACCAGGGGGGCCTGATCAGTTCACTGGACGAGATGTGAATCTGAAAGTTCTTTCTGTACCGGAAAGGGCTATATTTTGACTATATTTTGATTGGAGGAAACCACTATGGGAATGACTATAGCCGAAAAGATCATCGCCCGCGCCGCAGGCCTTGAGAGCGTGCATGCAGGCGAGATCCATACCGTCACTCTCGACTACCTGATGAGTAACGACGGGACAACACACCTGACCATCGACATGTACAATAAGCTCCGCAATCCCCGGATCGCGGACAAGAGCAAGCTCGTCTGGATCGTGGATCACAACGTGCCCTGCGACAGCCCCAAGACCGCCGCTTCCCAGAAGAAGATGCGCGACTTCGCAAGAGACAACGGCATCACCTTCTATGAGGGCGCAGGCGTATGTCACCAGATCATGTGTGAGAAGCACGTGGTGCCCGGACAGCTCATCTTCGGCGCGGACAGCCACACCTGCGCGTACGGCGCGCTGGGCGCCTTCGGTACCGGCGTCGGCTGCACCGACTATCTCTACGGCATGGTGACCGGCGGCTCCTGGGTCATGGTGCCCGAGACGATCCGCTTCAACCTGACCGGAAAACTCCGCGACCGCGTGACCGCAAGAGACCTGATCCTGACCATCATCGGTCTCATCGGCGCAAACGGCGCCAACTATCACGCCATGGAATTTGTCGGAGACGGCATGAAGAACCTGACCATGAGCGACCGCATCTCCATCTGCAACCTCTGCGTGGAGGCCGGTGCCAAAACAGCGCTCATGGAAGTCGATGACATCACCCTCGCATATCTTGAGGAGCACGGCGGAAGAAAGCCCGCCGCCTGCTTCAAGAGCGACGACGACGCCGTATTCGAAAAAACATACAATATTGATCTCTCCACCATCGTTCCCGTGGTAGCCAAGCCCCACTTCGTGGACAATCTGGCTCCCGTCGACGACGTGAAGGGCGTAAAGATCAATGAGGCTTTCCTCGGCTCCTGCAATAACGGCCGCATTGAGGACCTGCGCCTTGGCGCCTCCATCATCAAGGGCCACAAGGTCGCCGACAAAGTCCGCTTCCTCGTAGTTCCCGCCAGCCAGGAGGTCTACCGCCAGGCTCTGCGCGAAGGTCTTCTGGATATCTTCATGGAGGCAGGGGCCATGGTCATGAACCCCAACTGCAGCGTCTGCTGGGGAAGCTGCCAGGGCGTCATCGGCGCGGGCGAAGTCCTCATCAGCACCGGAACCCGCAACTTCAAGGGCCGCGCAGGCGACAAGAATTCCTTCGTGTATCTCGGAAGCGCAGCCACAGTCGCGGCGTCCGCCATCGCGGGCGAGATCGTATCCCCGTACACGTATTAAGAGGGAAAACGGTGTCAGGGCCCCGGCCTGCTGTCACACGGTGTCAGGGCCCCGGCCTGCTGTCACCAAAACAAAAGAGGAAAAATAAATGGAACAATTTAAAGGTAAAGTATGGCTCCTCGGCGATGATATCGACACCGACATCATCATTCCCACCGAGTATCTGGCGCTCAAGACCGTAAAGGACATGGCTCCCTACGGCTTCAGCCCCCTCCGCCCGGAACTGGCGTCGAAGATCCGGCCCGGCGACATCATCGTGGCAGGCAAGAACTTCGGCTGCGGCTCCTCCCGCGAGCAGGCTCCCGAGGTCATCAAGGCCCTCGGCGTCCGCGCCGTCATCGCGCGCTCCTACGCCAGGATCTTCTTCCGCAACGCGATCAATAACGGCCTTCTTCTCATCGAGAACGACACGCTCTGTGATGATGTAAAGGAAGGCGACGAGATCACCGTAAACGTCGGCGAGTCCATCGAATACAATGGCAAAAAATACCCCATTTCCGCTCTCCCCGACAACCTGCTCGACATTCTCGAGGCCGGCGGCCTTGTAAAGGCAATGCAGAAGCTCAACGGCATCATATAGGAGGAAAGCGCTATGGGATCCACTCTGATCGAAAAGATTTTTGCACACAATATCGGCGCCGACTCCGTAAAGGCCGGCGACATCATCACGGTAGGTGTCGACCGCGTGATGATCCACGATATTTTTATTCCCTTTGTAAAGGACAAGTTTGAAGAGATGGGCTTTACGAAGATCTGGGATCCGGACCGCACTGTCCTGATCTACGACCATCTCGTACCCGCAAGCCAGCTCGACGACCCCCGCCACCACCACATCGGCGATGAATTCTGCGACAAATACGGCGTCAAAAACGTGCACCGCTCCGACGGCATCTGCCACCAGCTGATGACAGAGGCGGGCTACGTAAGGCCCGGCGACGTCGCCTTCGGCACAGATTCCCACACGGTCACCTACGGCTGCGTAGGCGCCTTCTCAACCGGCATCGGCTACACAGAGATGGCCAGCATCCTCGGCACAGGAAAGCTCTGGGTGCGCGTCCCTGAGACCATCCGCATCAACATCGAAGGCACCCTCCCTGCAAATGTCACCTCCAAGGACATCATCCTGACCATTATCGGCGACCTTCGCGCAGACGGCGCCACCTACAAGTCCCTGGAGTTCGCGGGAAGCACCGTAGACGCGATGTCCGTCGCGAGCCGCATGACCATGTCCAACATGACCGTCGAGTGCGGCGCCAAATGCGGCCTCTTCTCCCCCGATGAAAAGACGGCGGAGTACTGCGGCCTGGACGGGCTCGATGACTTCCTTGTCACACTCCGCGGCGACGACGACGCGGTCTATTCCAAAGTTCTGAACTACCGCGCTGAGGATTTTGTCCCCGTCATTGCCTGTCCGTCCCAGGTGGACAAGATCAAGCCTGTTTCCCAGGTCATCGCGGAAGCAGCTTCCATGGAGGAAGGTTCCATCGTTCCTTCTGTGGGCCTTATCAAAGACGGCACCATCCGCGTAGACCAGGTCTTCATCGGCTCCTGCACCAACGGGCGCCTGGAGGACCTCAGAGCAGCTGCTCAGGTCCTCAAGGGCAAACATGTCGCTCCCTTCGTCAAGCTGATCGTCACACCGGCCAGCCGCAAGATCTACAGAGAAGCCCTTGCGGACGGCACTCTGGATACGCTCGCCGAGGCAGGCGCCATGATAACAACGCCCGGCTGCGGCCTCTGCTGCGGCAGGACCGGCGGTATCCTCACAGACAACGAAGTAGTCGTTGCCACCAACAACCGCAACTTCCTCGGCAGAATGGGCACCTCCAAAGTAAACATCTATCTCGCCTCTCCCGTGACAGCCGCCAGCTGCGCGGTGGCCGGAGAGATCGTGATGCCGGGGCGGTGACAGCAGGCCGGGGACCTGTCACCTTTCCGGGGACCTGTCACCTTTTTGTTGTGGGTGTCAGCAGGCCGGGGACCTGTCACCTTTTGAAATCTGTTTGATATTTAGTGGAGATGGCTGTTGAAGGCTGTCTCCACTTTCTTTTATTAAATCTGAAGTCAATTAATGATTTTTAGGCATATACTCATTCTTTCACAATTTCATCTCCCAAAAACTACCCTGACACTCGCGCGGGTGACCACGATTGGAAACTATTTTTTCCATATAAGCATATACATGCCTAAAACCATGGAAAAAATCTTCCCGATTTGACCTGAATCTGCCTTTTTGCAAAAATCTTTGGAAACTACTTTCTCGTATTAATCAGTTTATGCCTAAAACCCTTCGCCATGCCTCTAATTTCCCGGCTTTACAAGGCTCGCCTTGCGGTTCGCCGCGCACCGCGCGCGGGTTTCATTGTTTCCCCTGTGATCAAAAAAATGACCCGGCTCATAATAAGCCGGGTCATTTCCGTTTTCACTATTTTCTTACGATCGCAAGCAGACGGCAGCCCGATCAGTTGTTGATCAGCATATCGCCTTCGTTGTTCCAGCTGTACATCTTGCGGATCTCAGCGCCGATCTTCTCAGCGGGATGCTCTGCATTGAGCTTTCTCATAGCATTGAAGTGTACCTGCTGGCCTGCGTTGGGGCTCATCTCAAGCAGGAATTCCTTAGCGAAGGAACCGTCCTGGATGTCAGCGAGGATCTTCTTCATAGCCTTCTTGGTGTCATCTGTGATGATCTTGGGACCTGTGATATAGTCGCCATACTCAGCGGTGTTGGAGATGGAATATCTCATTCCTGCGAAACCGGACTGATAGATCAGGTCGACGATAAGCTTCATCTCGTGTACGCACTCGAAATATGCGTTGCGGGGATCATAGCCTGCCTCAACCAGAGTCTCAAAGCCAGCCTTCATCAGAGCGCAGACGCCGCCGCAAAGGACAGCCTGCTCGCCGAACAGGTCGGTCTCAGTCTCAGTTCTGAATGTGGTCTCGAGGATACCTGCGCGTGCTGCGCCGATGCCTGCGCCATATGCAAGAGCCTTGTCAAGAGCCTGGCCGGTAGCATCCTGGTAAACAGCGACGAGGGAAGGAGTTCCCTTGCCTGCCTGGTACTCACTGCGTACAGTGTGTCCGGGAGCCTTGGGAGCGATCATGGTTACGTCAACATCTGCCGGAGCCTTGATCAGACCGAAATGAATGTTGAAGCCGTGAGCAAACATGAGCATATCGCCGGCCTTGAGGTTGGGCTCGATGTCCTTCTTGTACATAGCGGCCTGCTTCTCATCGTTGATCAGGATCATGATAATGTCTGCCATCTTAGCTGCCTCAGCAGTGTTGTAGACCTTAAGTCCCTGTGCCTCAGCCTTAGCCTTGGACTTGGATCCCTCGTAGAGACCTACGATAACGTTGCATCCGGACTCCTTAAGGTTGAGTGCGTGCGCATGACCCTGGCTGCCGTAGCCGATAATAGCGATTGTCTTGCCTTCCAG
>Ga0326513_10003776_pt1 | contig 10927 bp, 5 predicted proteins | sample 2_2465_0518_D_FD_203654 | JGI IMG/M metagenome (GOLD analysis project Ga0326513, IMG submission 203654) | Bovine rumen microbial communities from UC Davis, California, United States - 2_2465_0518 | ecosystem: Host-associated > Mammals > Digestive system > Stomach > Rumen | place: USA: California... | reverse complement strand
CAAACATCTAAAGAGCGTGAAGCCGTCAGACAGCTATCTCGCGGTTGTCTTTACCTTGCCATTACTCTTATAATCCTTATTGCTGTTATACTCTATTTTGTGGTGCAGGGATAGAGGATGGAAATTGTAGTACATATTGCTATGGTAAAACCTAAAAAACGCATTTAAGGATGTACAGCAACGATTTTTTTAAGATAGAAACATTTTAAATAACTATAACAATATACAATTATGGGAAAAAATAAAAAAAAGTATCAGGCCAAAGGGCAAGATCAAGAGAGTAAGCTACCAAAGAAAAATGTAAAGAAACCAATGGCATTGGTTGTCAATGAAAACAATAAATATGTGCTTGGTTGTTATTTCAGTTTAGGACTAAACAACTTCTACAAGACCATCTTACTTGTATTTGCCAAGACGGGCATCAAAGTAATGAGCGACAATGGCAATATCCTCTATGGTGAAGAGAAAATTGGTCAAGTGTTGTGTACCTTATATAAGTGTACACTATCGTCATCTCCTAAATTTGAGCCATTTGAGCAGGCTTGGTCTAAAAACTTCAAGCTAAATGCTAATCAGCAGGCCACACTACGAAGACTGCTCTTCCACCACTTCCCTGTACTTGGTCCCATCATGGCTGATGAAGAAGCCTACAAAGTTATTAAGACCAAGAAATCAAATGTGACAGACACCTACAGTATGACTCTGGGGGTAACCCTACCAGAGTGTCTGAAGGTCATTTGCAACATTGCCCAAGGACTTGTTGACTGCCGCAACACTGACGTACATTATGCTCCTTACAATTCTATAGATGATCTGTCCAAGCAGTATCTTGTTCAGGAAGATATTGTCCGCTATCTGAATAAGGCTTTGGTTGCAAGTCGTCGGATTGACAAAAAGCGCAATAGTATTGAGACTGAGAAGATGGAATTCTTGACAGGCTATGCTAATGTGGACACCTTGAACAGGTACTTGAACAAATGGCATTTCTACCCCAAATACGACCAGTTGACTAAGCGAGATTCGGACGGGAACATCCTCTACGTTCAGGAAACAGACAAACGAGGGAATCCTCTTTTTGACAGGCAGGGGAATCCTGTATATAAGCAGGAGCGCGACAGATATGGAATAATTGTAAAAAATGCAGACGGGACGCCCAAATACGAGGAGCAGAAAATAATGGTTGAGCGCAACGATTTCTTCTATCGCATCGGTGGCGAGACAACCATCGAGAAGATGGGAAAGTCATACTCGACCTTAACAGGATTCGGACTGGCTTATTTCTGTACACTCTTTCTTTCTAAGCCGCAGGCTAAGCAGATGCTCACAGATATAAAGTTGTTTGAAAGAAGTCCTTATCCTCAAGAACTGAACGATATCATCCGTGACATGCTCAGCATCTACCGTCTCCGCTCACCCAAAGGAAGGAAACTTGAAGGCAATGACAATAAGGTGACTCTCGCACTGGATATCCTGAACGAGCTGCGCAAGTGTCCCAAGGAACTCTACGATGTCTTAAGTCCTGAGGGACAGGCTTTTTTCGAAGACGAGGTAAAGCGTCCTAACGAACGCACACCAGAGGTTGTGAAGCGATTCCGCAGTATGGATAGGTTCCCTTTCCTCTGCCTTAAATACATTGACGAGACAGGAGTATTCGACAATATTCGCTTTCAAGTGCAACTCGGTAAACTTAGATTTAAGTTTTATCCTAAGACCTGTATCAATGGTGAGGAAGAAATCCGTAGTCTGCAAAAGGAAATCAATGGTTATGGGAAGCTTCAGGAGATAGAATTGAAACGTAAATCGGAATATGGTGATTTGTTGCAAGCATCTGCAGAAAAGTCTGTGAAGATGGAACATGAGGATATTTACCTCGACCTGCGACAGTTTGAAAAGGACAGAGCTGATAGCAGGCCCTATATCACCGACAACAAAGCTTTCTATAATATTCACAACAATCGTATCGGTCTATATTGGAACGAACTTGAATATGTTGACAAACAAACCAACAAGAAAGTTGTCAAGCTTCAAATAGGCGACTACATACCAGACCTTTCTTGTGTAAACAACGGGAAGGCTCCTGTAGTTATGCCTGCCCCGATGGCAATGCTCAGTGTCTATGAACTGCCCGCCCTCATATTCTTTCAATACTTGTGTAACCAACAGAAAGGAATGGAAAGCCCTACAACAGAGGAGATTATTACACAGAAATATAACAGTCTGAAGCGATTCTTTCAGGATGTAAGCACGGGTACACTTCAGCCTTTTGAGAAGAAAAAACTGCTTGCAGAAGCCTTAAGCAGCCAATATGAATTGGAAGTAAGAGAAATACCCGACAAACTCCAGGATTATCTAACGAAAAAAAATATCAATATAGACTCCAAGAAACAAAAGCTCACCCAAGATATTCTGGTAACTCGGCTGAGAAAGGCTATCCGCAGGAGAGACGGTTATAAGGACGACAGGAAGAAGATAGGTGACAAGGAAAACCGATATGGAAAGGACTCCTACGTTGACGTGCGCCACGGCAGCCTGGCTCGTTATCTCTCAGAGTCATTCATAGAATGGCAACCTACCATGGAAAAAGGACGCGACAAACTGACGGGGATGAACTTCAGTAAGTTACAGTCAGAGTTAGCAATATTTGATTCTGTCGAGAAATACCCATCCCTAAAAGATCTTTTGGGTAAAGCAAACCTGCTCTCAGGTAATATAGCCCATCCGTTCCTTAACAATATCATGGGCAAGACCATACACAATATTGAAGAATTATACCTACTCTATTTGAATGAGGAAATCAAGTATCTGCGTAAGTTGTTTGCCATAGACATCAAGGTAAAGGATGGCGACATTAAGTTCGACAAACTGAAACTGAATGCTCCTGACTACACTAAACTGCCATTTATACGTGGTGAGAAAAAATGGGAGCAGAGGAATGATGAATATTACAAGCAGTTAGCCAAACGCTATTTGGAAATAGAAGGCAAACGTGCACCAATAAATCTTCCCAACGGCATCTTTACTGACTACATCATAAAGATTCTGCGCAACGATTATGCCTCAAATGCTCAACTGCAGGAATGCCTTAAGGATGAGCAACTTGTCAATAATGTATCCTACCTTATCAGGGCCTTTTTCCAGTATCAATTAAAGGACAACAGTCAGCCTTTCTATTTCTCGTCGAAAAAAATATCAGAAGATGAAGAAGTTCCTACTAGATTCGTCCACTTCTATGACTTGTTTAACATCCTAAACAATGAGAAGAAACGAAATGCTTATGTGAAAGTGCCCATGACGGTCTCACAGATTATTAAGAGGTTTACTGACTTTGCTCTTGATGAGGACAATGACCGTATTGAGCTGATTGGCTCCAACAGGAAACCTATGAGAGACGGGGAAGGAAATATCCGTTATAAGAAAAAAATACAGACTGAGATAGAGGAACGTGTGGCAGCCATGACTTATAAGGAAAAAGGGAATCATAAGTCACTTGATGATGCAAGGGAAGCTATGCTTAGGAAACTAAAACATGCTGTTAACGATGTCAAAGACAACGAGCGGGCTATTCGTCGCTACAAGGCACAAGACATGATTCTTTTTCTCATGGTCGATAAGTTGATTAGCGATTCTGTGGCAACAGGCAAGGTTGATAATTTCCAGAATTTTAAGCTAGAGAATGTCTGCCGTGATGACTTCCTGAGCCAGACAGTCAATTTTGAATTCCCGTTTGCCGTTGGCAATGATACTGTATCCATTTGCCAAGAAGCTATGTCATTGAAGAACTATGGAGAATTCTATCGGCTGCTGTCTGATGATCGACTGCCATCGCTGCTCAATAGACTGGTTACAGCAAAGAAAAAGGAGGGAGAGAACGTAACAGTTGACTATAACAGTCTAATGGGAGAATTGGCATCCTACGATATCCACAGATCACGCATTTTTAGTGCTGTACATAAGCTGGAGAAGTATGTGGTTTCGCTAAAGGAATTTGAGAGTTTCCTTAATAATCCAGATGATAAGCGATTCTACATAAACGATGACAAGAAGAGAGACCCGAAGCGCAACAATTTCCGTGAGTTGCTCTATCTTCTTGAGGAGTCCGATGAGGATATCCTCAATTCAGATGCCAAGGAACTTCTTATATCTATTCGGAATGCTTTTAGCCATAACCACTATGGCATTGACTTCGAAAAGATAGCATTGCCAGAGCAGATGGCAAAGTCAACGCTGATGCATGAAGTTACAGATGGAGATGCGACTGAGAATTTGACTACAATTGCGACGCTTATAGCTAAGAGAATGACACAACTACAAAAACTGGTTTGTGAAGGTTTATGATAGAAATATGCTCAACGAACAGAACTTATTGTCTCATGGAGAACTGAAACCTTATAGGAAAAGAAAAGTTTTGGCGGATATAGGACAAGACCATTCGTTCAGACTATGATAAGTTAATAAAAGAATTAGAATAATAAACAAAAATGGAAGATAATAAAATAGAAAAGCAGGAATCTCTTAAATTAGAAAAAACATTTACCTACTTTATGATACCTTTCTTTTTTGAAGGGAACAACTGTAAAATTTTAAAAGAGGCCGACAACTCTAACGCAATGTGGACAAAGTCTGATGGAAAAATTCTTAATGAAGATGATGATGTCCTCTTTCCTTATATCATTAACTTCTTACAGGGAAATGCAAATGATCATTTAGATATCTATAATATCAATTCTGCCCCCAAATCTCCTGCTCGTAAATTTTGGGATGCTTTTTCACAAAAACCTATCGAAGTAGATAGTAAAACAAAGAAAAAAGACCAATCAAAATGCGAAAAGAAAGACGAAGAAACTAAGGATAGGAATATAGGCTTTCACTCTACTGACATAGTGATAAAGGATGAAAATGGTGAGAAAAAACATATATTTATATCATTTAACATACAGAGAGATAACGGCTATACGGGTCTAAGATCCCCGCACCTTTTTATTTCCAAATCTGCAAATATTGGTATTCTTACATTTTGTATAGGACTTGGGGGAGATAACATAACTATTGACGACTTAAAACGCCTAAATTATTATTTACATAAAATTAGCAAGCCACTAAGTAAGTGTACTACTTCAAACTTTCAACTTAAAAAACAGAATTACCATAACGAGCAAGCAAGATTGTCAGTGGAAAATCGTATCGCTAATTTTCGTCAGTTGATTGCTCCCCATGAAAATGCTAAACAGTTATGTACTCCTTACGATGAGTTTACTTGGAATATTCACACTTTAATAGATATGCTACTTTCTGATGTCAAGGGACTAAAGCAGGAAAACGGAGGGATAAGAGAGTGTGATGTACAATTGTTTAGCAGAACTCGTGCACACTTATTCACGTTTTGTCAACTTGACGGTACCCAGACGAAATACGAGTACCAAGATATTAAACTTGACCTGATGCGTCTAAGTCGCTGTGTCTTAGACAAGTATATGTTGCCTGTGGACGATAGCATTGAAAAGAATATGTGCCTTAAGACCTTTAACAATATTTATTTCGCATCTTCGGTAGAGGGCGCAGCTATGATTGCTATTTCGAAAAAGGAAAATGAAGATTACATAAAACAGATAGATAATCAGGGATTACCACGTTATCTTGCAATATATCTGCTTGTTCTAATTCAGCGCTATTCCATGTTGCATATTAATCGCAGATTAACGGAATTAAGTTCTGATATTGCCAATAAATCTTTGTGGAACATTTTAGACATCATAAAGAGAGTAAAGGTTCATTGTTTTTATACTGATGTATCTCCTTACACACAGCATAACCAGTTTTACCAACATTGCAATAAGAACCTTCATATTCGTGAAACCTTCAATGAGATAGATAATAAAACCAAAATACTGAATCTCACGATTAGCCATGATACACAAGAGTTGCTTGAAGAACAAAAGAGATCCATTGAAAGTCAGCGTGAAGAAAAAGCTCTTCGAGAGAAAGAACAGCAGAAGTTGGATAAACAAAGAGACGAAGCGCTACGTGAGGCCGAGCGTAAAGCCGAGAGTGGACAGCATCGTTTGAATTTTGTCGTTGGAATCCTTACTGTGTTTCAGGTGGCAGGAGTGATAAATGAATTTACTAGAGGAACATGTATACAATTTATAGCCCCTGTCACAACCTTGATTGCAGGTTTCTTCTTGCTTTACATCGTAATGAATTGGGAGAAAGACAAAAGTCCTCTCATCAAGTGGGCACGAAGCATCTACTATTGGAGGATGGATAGTAAATAAAAGATAAATTGCCTTTATGCCCGCCCAACTCAATATGCTCTGTCAGATTCCTCGGCTTCACCTTGCTTGGAACATGGTGAAGGCGAAGGGGTCTGCGGGCGGTATTGACGGGATGTCGATTATTGAGTTTGAAAACGAAAAGAAAGAGCCAGCGAAGATTGTGATTATATAATATGATGTTCGCGCGACCGCGATTAGAGCTTTTTCTTTCAAAGTACGTTAGTGCTCTTTGACTTTTTGATACCTCCAATGGAGCCAAAATCTCTTGAGGAATTATAGATCGAGACTTTGCTGCTGATTATCAGTGACTTGACAATTAAAGTCTCTGGACTCCCAAATAAGTTTTCTTCGCAAGAGAGAAAAAAACAGATTTTCTTGGCGGTCTTGCGAAATTTTGCTAATTTTGCGCCTTGTAATCCCTGTAAAATCATTAGTGATTTTCGCAAGAGAACCTAACATGGATTTAACGTGAATCATTTGCGAACTTTTATAAGGAGGTTAATCCTCTGATAATTAGATTGATAATGTAAATAAAACGTATAAAACCCCGGCATTTGACAATGAAAAAGCAAACCATTTGCGAAAGTCATGTCTGTGAGGCCGTAAGTCTTGCGAGATCAATGCTTTAGGGGTTAAAGAAACGTCAGAACTACGCCAAACGACTTCTTCAAAGTCCTGTAAAGGAGACTGTTGTAGAAGCCTATCGTTTGGGTAGGTATGACAACTTGTTCTCCACCATACAGACCAGGAGTACGTACGGTTGTAGAAGCCTATCGTTTGGGTAGGTATGACAACTTAAGAGTTAAAAACAGGATGGTCATGAAGGCCAGTTGTAGAAGCCTATCGTTTGGGTAGGTATGACAACACTTCAACTCATAACCTGAACGCTCGCTAGTTCCGTTGTAGAAGCCTATCGTTTGGGTAGGTATGACAACAAAACAACACACACGAGAGAAAGAATCGCTTTCCGTTGTAGAAGCCTATCGTTTGGGTAGGTATGACAACTCCTTCTTGTGATTTTCAACTCGGGCGGCATTTTGTTGTAGAAGCCTATCGTTTGGGTAGGTATGACAACGACTTATGAACAAACGAGAAGCTCGTAACATTCTGTTGTAGAAGCCTATCGTTTGGGTAGGTATGACAACTTGTATTCATACTCTAACCTCATCCGATTACTCGTTGTAGAAGCCTATCGTTTGGGTAGGTATGACAACATGTCCAAGGTCGTGAAGTGGTGATCGTCTTAAGTTGTAGAAGCCTATCGTTTGGGTAGGTATGACAACTTTACACTTTTTCAACGTGAGCTTTTGTGAGGTTGTTGTAGAAGCCTATCGTTTGGGTAGGTATGACAACTCGCACGTAAGTGTCGGCAGGTCGTAGGTATTAGTTGTAGAAGCCTATCGTTTGGGTAGGTATGACAACGGTTTCACTGTTATTAGCCTCTGTAGTTTCAAAGGTTGTAGAAGCCTATCGTTTGGGTAGGTATGACAACACACCGGTGTAGGTGTCCTTGACAGTCAACTTAGTTGTAGAAGCCTATCGTTTGGGTAGGTATGACAACATTGCTGAGAAAGCAATCTCTCCGAAATCATAAGGTTGTAGAAGCCTATCGTTTGGGTAGGTATGACAACGAGAAACCTTGACCTTGATGGTTCCGGGTGCCTGTTGTAGAAGCCTATCGTTTGGGTAGGTATGACAACGCCTTGATTTCGCCGGTTTGGGCATCAACGGTAATGTTGTAGAAGCCTATCGTTTGGGTAGGTATGACAACAAAGTTAGCTACGCCGGCGATACAGATGATACCAGTTGTAGAAGCCTATCGTTTGGGTAGGTATGACAACACCAGGAGCTGTGATGCTCTTAGTGTTCTCATTTACGTTGTAGAAGCCTATCGTTTGGGTAGGTATGACAACTGTCTGTGCCACCACCTTATCGGCTGAAGCCGTAGTTGTAGAAGCCTATCGTTTGGGTAGGTATGACAACGTGGTTGGAGACGGGTTTTCTAACGCGGGTAAAGTCGTAGAAGCATATCTTTGGAAAGCAATGAAATAGAAAATCCCCCTCCGATTGTTCAATCGAAAAATCGGAGGGGGATAGTTATTTTTGTGGTATGAGACGAAAGAGTGTTTACATTGGGAAAGGAATTTAAATCAAGAATGTAATTGGACTAATATGGTATTGAAAAACCGTGGGTGCCATCATGTGACACGGAAAAGTGGTGAAGTCAGGAACAAGGCATGAAAAAGAAAATCCCCCTCAGATTGTTAGTTTGAACAGTCTGAGGGGGATACTTGATTTTTGAGGAAAGGTGTTTTACACGGGGTAGGGGGGAGTGAGGTGTTCTGAGTGATGATATGATTTACAAACCAAGTCGAGAGGAGGTTGGCACGATACCGTGATGAGGTACAACAGGATATGCTTACCCCAGTTTCTTGCCGATGTGTTTCAGCAGGTCGCTAAACGCTAAGGAGTTGAAGAGCCAGTGATACATTCCACCGGGGATGCGTTGTATGCACTCGCCTTCAATGTTGATGACGTACAATGGACGGATGCGCCAACTGTCGTTGTAGCGGTTCTGCCAATCGTACATGCAGTATTCCCACCATCCTGCACGGCTGTCACCTCGCCACCATTCTCCGGTGACATAGCCATTCTTCAATCCCCAGTCTGTGACGCCCAGGGCATTGGGCTTACCGCATAGGTCATAGATGTGGCGGGGTGCTATGCCGAGATCCAATGTTCTGCCGAAAGAAACACGGCAGACTATCAGCGAACCGTTGGCATAATGGTAGGCGGTGCTTCTGACAGGAGCGAAGTAGATACCGTTCCCCGCATAGTTGCCGCCACCTACATTCCATACTGCGCTGAGCCAGTTCTTTGATTCTACTCTGCCTGGTCCTTGGCATATACCTTCGGCAGCTGCGCATGTCGTGCCATGATAGACTGTCAATGCCGGAACGATAGTGTCAATAACTGTCCATATACTGCTCTCGACGAATGTCAGTGACCCGTGCCATACGACATATTTGGCAAAGCGCCACGGAAGAAGGATTGTCCATAGGAAGAGATTGTCAGAGCCTTCTCGCCGTCCTTCCGGGGCAATGACTTCCACGACGTAGTTGAACAGCTCGAAGTTGCAATGCACGACTATGTTGTAATAAAAAGCGTTGACAAATCTGAGAGGTGTGAGGATGATCCACAGAGGTATCTTCCACTTTTCCAACTCCTCACGCAATCGGGCATTCTCCCTGTCGGAATGTGTGTTCCGCTTGTAATGTTGCATCCACGGCTTAGCCAGACGTCGCTGCAGCCAGTTAAGATAATAGAAGGGGAAGGAGATGAGATGATAGAGCCGATAGAAAGTGATGCTGATTAGACCCAAAATCGTAATGAGCACCTTGCGCAGAATAGCAAGGATAATACAGATGATAGCAACATTGAACAGTATTTCCCCAATACTGCCGCTACTTATGTCAGAAAGAAATCCATTGCTGTCGGAGGGCCTGTCATAGCTTGCGCTTGGAAGTGGTTTGACCGGCTCCCAATACATCAGGTATTGGGCGGAGCAGTATGCCTTCCTGCCAGCGTAGTCTATCTCAGCCCATCCGTCATAATTGACCCTCTGCACCTGGACTTTCGTACCATAAGGGAGCGTTTCCAATATCTGGCCTCTTGTGCTACCCGCGGTCCTGACATTCAGATTTGCCGTGGTCATGAAAATGGCGGGATAGGTGTCTTCACCATAAGTGGGCAATGCACAGAGCAGCATTACCAACAGTAATGCCCGTTGCACCATATAACTTATGAGATGCACGATGTTCGCCTTTGAGCGGTGACAGAAGTATTCCATTAATACCATCGGTTTAGGAGTTAGCTTTCGTGCTGCAAATATAGCAAATTTATTCCATATTCTGCCATTTGTCTGGTAAAAATCGTCTTATTACACTTAAAAGAAATCTTTCTTTGCTATGCAAGCGTCATCCTTCTGAAAGCCGAGCGACAGCCTGCTGTTTCCTAATGGTGTTTTGGGCGTTGTGAAAGACCTACGATTAGGGTCTAATAGAGTAACTTTTACAAGGTAATAGCAGGTCTTTTAGAGGGTAAAAGACCTGCTATTACAACATTCTGATTATAAGGCGGTTACAAAGCCCTGCGGTCGGTGCCTTTCTTAATGCAAAGGTACTAATTTATTCTGAATTATTCGGGATTTTGAAATTTTTTTTTGCGTTTTTGTAAATATATACACCTTTTTTGATTTATGTCATTGTTATTCAGATGTTTAAGTCTATTTAGATATACACCTATAACTACACTAAGCCTACACTAAATATACACCAAAAGTACACCTAATCAAAGCCCCCTCTCAGCTCCTAAAATCCTATTTTTGTTCTTTGACGGGGAACCTCAATAGGCAGGATGTCCTCAGCGGTGAGCGTCAGCAAGTCTTCCTTGTCTTTCAGTCGCTGCTTCATACATCGGGTGGCATGCTGGAGGTAGATGCGCTCCAGCTGATTGGCAATGAAGCGTGCGTTGCCCCATGTTTCAGAATCGCGTACCTTGTATGCCTGTGACAACAGGTTACTGTATTTTTCCCATGCCTTGGCAGTAAACTCGTAATTATAGTCTTTCACACGGCAGCGCGTTATTTCAAGCAG
>Ga0326513_10003774_pt1 | contig 10929 bp, 7 predicted proteins | sample 2_2465_0518_D_FD_203654 | JGI IMG/M metagenome (GOLD analysis project Ga0326513, IMG submission 203654) | Bovine rumen microbial communities from UC Davis, California, United States - 2_2465_0518 | ecosystem: Host-associated > Mammals > Digestive system > Stomach > Rumen | place: USA: California... | reverse complement strand
CGAGTATCGTCTGACAGACGGAATCGATCTCCTCAAGAGAGCTGGAATCGAAGTCGAAAAAGTAGACTAGATGGAAGTGAAGAATAATGGAATGCTCAACGCCATAATGGGCGTTGTACTGGGCGTTGTGTTGACAGTGACTGTCATCAGTATATTCAATAGCGCCAACAGACGCATCAAGACGGACTATACAGACTGGCGTAAACTGAACCTCATACTCCGCGAAGTAGAAAAGAATTATGTGGATACTGTCGATGTCGGAAAAGTTACCGATGCGGCAGTGGTAGCCGCCCTTGCCTCGCTGGACCCGCATTCCATCTATCTTCCCCCAGAGGACCTTGAAGAATCCGAGACCGATCTCGCCGGCAATTTCGACGGAATCGGAATACAGTTCAATGTCCCTAACGATACGGCCATCGTCCTCGAAGTCATTCCCGGCGGCCCTTCCGAGAAGGTCGGGCTCATGACCGGAGACCGTCTCATCAAGGTAGATGACAAGGTGATAGCCGGAGTCAAGTTCCCGCAGGACAGCATGGTCCGCAGGATGAAAGGACCGTCCGGTTCGAAGGTCAATTTGCTTGTCCGCAGGGATGGTACCGATATCCCTTTCGAGATAACCAGAGGCAAGATCCCGGTGCATTGCGTCGACGCTTCTTTCATGCTTGACGGCAAGACCGGTTACATCAAGCTTTCCAAGTTCTCCAGGACTACTTACAAAGAAGTCACAGAAGCTGCTTCGAATCTGCTGTCACAGGGAATGGAGAATCTTGTGCTCGACCTTCGCGACAATACAGGCGGATACTTCGACCAGGCTTTGCTGCTCTCGGACCTCTTCCTCAAGAAAGGGGACGGGATAGTATTTCTTCAGGGACTGCACCGGAAGAGAGAAGAGTACAAGGCTGACGGTAAAGGAGGACTCAAGGAAATCGGCCTGCAGGTCCTTATCAATGAGCAGAGCGCCTCTTCAAGCGAAATCTTTGCCGGAGCGATCCAGGATAATGACAGGGGAGTCATAATCGGCCGCCGTTCCTTCGGAAAAGGGCTCGTGCAGGAACCGGTATTCTTTACCGACGGCTCAGGCATAAGGATTACTGTCGCCCGTTTCTATACCCCGTCGGGCCGTTGCATCCAGAAACCTTACGAGAAAGACTACAGCTATGACATATACAGGCGCTATGCTGCCGGAGAAATGTTCGACAGGGACAGCGTCAAGATAGATACTTCGGCTACATACAAGACGGTCGGCGGAAGGACTGTCTATGGCGGAGGCGGTATAATTCCGGATATATATGTTCCGGTCGACACTACCCGCGCTACTGATTTCTATATAGCATGCAGCCGCAAGGCGACTCCTCTCCGTTTCGCGTCGTCTTTCTTCGACAGGCATAAGAGCCGTATGATGAGTCTGGAGAATTACGACCAGCTCGTATCATTCCTCGATGCTGCCGATATAAGGAGCGAGTTCATAGCTTTCGCATCTTCAGTTGACGGAATTACCCTCAAGCCGGGGGAATGGGAAGCTTCGGCCCCTTACATGCTTCCTCAGGTCCGGGCGTTCATCGGCCGTTATTCGAAGTTCGGCGACAATGCCTTCTACAGGCTTTATCTTCCGGTAGACGATGTCATCAAGACTGCTCTGAATAGCCCGCATACCGTTTCTTTTGAGTAATTTTTCCTTATTCCGTATGGAATAAAAGAAAATTATGATTAATTTTGCATGCTTGACTTATCCGTAATGTCAGCTAACACCGTGTTTTATTAACCTTCCCGGAGACTGGCCGGGACAAAAGCCGGGGACAGCACCCCGGAATGGGAGGAAGAGCCATGGTAGATATCTTCTACAGAATCAACGGTCAAATAAAGGTTTCCCAGTCGGAAACGGATTTCGCTAAGCTCCGTCGCGAGGACGTCGTATGGATCGATCTTTTCGCTCCATCGGGTGACGAGAAAAGAGCAGTAGAAGCTTTTCTCGGAACTGAGATCCAGAGCAGGGCTACTGCGGAGGAAATCGAGAGTTCTTCTCGTTTCAAAGAAACAGACGATGCAATATTCGCAAATACCAACTTCCTTTTGCCGGGACCTGACGAGTATAACATGGAGGCCGTGTCCTTCACGCTTATAGGAAGTACTCTTACGACTCTGAGAGATGTCCCTCTCCGAAGCTTCACGGAATTGCAGAGAAAACTTGTGGCCGTGCCGAGACTATTCCCGGGAGGCTATTGGGTTTTCGTATATATACTGGACCAGCGTGTCGACCTCGATGCCGATATGATCGAGCTCATGTCCAAAGAGATCGCCCAGTACAGCAGAAGGATCAATCAGGAAGAGGATATCAACGAAGAGTTCCTTCTCGATATCAATCAGCTGCAGGAGAATACGATGCTCGTCCGGGAGAATATCGTGGATAAACAGCGTCTGATTAACAACCTGATGAAGAGCGACAAATATCCTCCTGAACTCGAATCCCGCTTCAATGTGCTCCAGCAGGATATATCATCGCTTATCAACCATACCAACTTCAGTTTCGAGAGACTTGAGTATCTGCAGGATACTGTAGTCGGTCTTATCAATCTCGAGCAGAACAAGATCATGAAGATTTTCACTCTCATATCGCTGCTCCTGATGCCTCCTACTCTGGTCGCCAGTTTCTACGGAATGAACGTGGAACTGCCGCTTTCGGGCTTGAGCTGGGCATGGATTATCATAATCGCATTCATGCTTCTTTCGCTTGGTGTCGTTTTATGGGCATTCAAAAAGCGTAAAATGTTGTAATGTCGAAAATTATTCGTATCTTTGCGCGCCTTTCGGCCAGACGGCCAAGGTTCAAGAAATAATGTTAAACAACTAATTTTTCAAAAGAAATTATGTCAGAAGAAATCAAGAACACTGTAGATCCTCAGGTTGAGGCTCCTGCAGAAAAAGAAACCAGGAAAGCACCGAAGAATGCTTCTGTTGCTCCTGAGGCATTCGATTGGGATGCTTTCGAGAGCGGTGCAGACATCTACGGCAATGTTGACAAGGAGAAAATCGGCGAGGCTTATGATCAGACTCTCTCAAAGGTAGTCGAGAATGAGGTTGTCGAGGGTACCGTTACTTCAATCTCCAAGAGAGAGGTTATCGTCAACATCGGATACAAGAGCGAGGGCGTCATCATGGCTCCTGAGTTCCGTTACAACCCAGAGCTCAAAGTCGGCGACAAGGTAGAAGTTTACGTTGAGTCAGCCGAGGACCGCAAGGGCCAGCTCATCCTCTCCCACAAGAAAGCACGTCAGCTCAAATCCTGGGATATGGTCAATGCCGCTTACGATAATGGCGACGTTGTCAAAGGTTATGTCAAGACCCGCACCAAGGGCGGTATGATCGTCGATGTATTCGGCATCGAGGCCTTCCTCCCTGGTTCGCAGATCGATATCAAGCCTATCCGTGACTACGATGTATACGTTGACCAGACCATGGACTTCAAGATCGTCAAGATCAACCAGGAGTTCCGCAACGTAGTAGTTTCACACAAGGCTCTCCTCGAGGCAGAACTCGAGAAACAGAAGACCGAAATCATCGGCAAGCTCGAGAAAGGCCAGGTACTCGAAGGTACCGTCAAGAACATCACCAACTATGGTGTATTCGTTGACCTCGGCGGTGTTGACGGTCTCATCCACATCACCGACCTCTCTTGGGGCCGTATCAACAACCCTGAGGAGATCGTCAAGCTCGACGAGAAGATCAAAGTTGTCGTTCTCGACTTCAACGAGCAGCAGAAGAGGATCGCCCTCGGTCTCAAGCAGCTTAGCGCTCATCCTTGGGAGAGCCTCGACAAGGACCTCAAGGTTGGCGACAAGGTTAAGGGTAAAGTCGTTCTCATCGCTGACTACGGCGCATTCGTAGAGATCATGCCAGGCGTTGAGGGTCTTATCCACGTATCTGAGATGTCTTGGAGCCCACGTCTCCGCATCGCTCAGGACTTCCTCAAGGTTGGCGACGAGGTAGAGGCTCAGATTCTCTCTCTCGACCGCGAAGCAAGGAAGATGTCTCTCGGTCTCAAGCAGCTCGTTGAGAACCCTTGGGAGAACATCCGCGAGAAATATCCTGTAGGAAGCCAGCACACAGCTTCTGTACGCAACATCACCACCTTCGGCGTGTTCGCAGAGCTTGAGGACGGTATCGAGGGTCTCGTTCACATCAGCGACCTCTCTTGGGACAAGATCAAGCATCCGTCAGAGATGGTACAGGTTGGCGACAAGATCGACGTCGTTATCCTCGACTTCGATGAGGCTAACCACAAGCTCAGCCTTGGTCACAAGCAGCTTCTCCCTAACCCATGGGATCAGCTCGAGGCTAAGTACCCTGTAGGAACAGTTGTAAACGGTACCGTTGGTACTTCAACAGATAAAGGCGCAAACATTACTCTCGAGGACGGCACCGAGGCATTCTGCTTCTCACGTGACCTCGTAAAGGAGGATGGCAAGACCGCTGTTTCAGGCGAGACTCTTCCATTCAAGGTTACCGAGCTCAGAAGAAGCACCCGCAGAATCCACGTATCTCACGTAAGGACTTATGCTGAGGCTAAGGCTGAGAAGGCTGCCGCTGAGGTTGATACCACAAAGAAGGCTGTCAAGAAGATCAACTCCAACGTTGAGAAGACCACCTTCGGTGATATCTCCGAGCTCGCTGCCCTCAAGGACAAACTCGAGAAAGGTGAATAATATTAAATGGAATTCACTTTGAAGATAATGGGCTCGGCTTCGGCCATGCCTGTTGTCGGAAGGAATCAGAGCGCCCAGGTACTTGATGTACATGGGCGCTTGTTTCTTTTAGACAGCGGGGAGGGCGTCCAGACCCAGCTCGTCAGATACAGGGTGCCGATGCAGAAGATCGATTCCCTGTTCATCAGTCATATTCATGGAGACCATGTCTTCGGTCTCTTCGGACTGCTCTCGACTCTCGGAATGAAGGGCCGTACTGCTCCGATGAATATATATGGCCCCGCAAATCTGGGCCCGCTGCTCAAATTCTTCCTGTCCTATTACGGAGACGGGCTGTCATATGAGATAAGGTTTACTCCGCTCAAGATGAAGGCTCCCGAAGTGATCTACCAGACCCGCAGCCTGGAGGTATCGGCGTTCCCGCTGAACCATAAGATCGAGACTTTCGGATATCTCTTCAGAGAGAAGACTCCGCAGCATAATGTCCATAAAGACGCAATTGCCAGGTATGGACTTACCCTCACTGAAATCGGGACCCTCAAGAGGGGAGAAGACGTCGTCAGGGAAGACGGCACCGTCATCCCGGTATCGGAGGCGGCATATTTGCCATACAATCCGAGGAGCTACGCATATATAAGCGACACTGCTCCGTTCCCGGAACTCGCCGGCTGGGTGAAAGGGGTGGATCTGCTGTATCATGAGACTACATATCTGCAGGAACTCGAAGACCAGGCGCAGAAGCGTTTCCACAGTACTACTCTGCAGACTGCCCGGTGCGCAAAGGATGCCGGGGTAAAGCGGCTTGTGATCGGACACTATTCTTCCAGAAACACCAATGCGGCCCTCTATGAAAAGGAATGCCGTACGATATTCCCGGAGACTTACGCGGCCGCTGACGGAAGCGTATTTGACGTTCCGTTTGAAAAATTGCAGTAGATTCGTTAACTTAGCATTCTGAAAAACTGAATCAGAATGAAACTGAAATCTTTGCAGACACTTATTCTTCTTTTGGCCGTCTTTATCGGGGTTTCTGCCCGTAACGACAGCGATCCGAAGATCAGATACATAGAAAAATATTCATCCGTAGCTGTGGACGAGATGGTCCGCAGCGGAATCCCTGCAAGTATTACCCTCGCCCAGGGACTCCTGGAGTCTGCTGCAGGCCAGTCAACGCTTGCCGTCAAGGGCAATAACCATTTCGGAATCAAATGCCACAACTGGAAAGGCAAATCCATGAAGCATGACGACGACCGCCGCAATGAATGCTTCCGCGTCTATGACTCCGCGGAGCAGAGTTTCAGGGACCATTCCGATTTCATCCGTTTCCGTGACCGCTATAAGCCTCTTTTCGAGACTCCTATAGAAGACTATAAGGCATGGGCGTACGGCCTGAAAAAAGCCGGTTACGCGACCGATCCGGCCTATCCGGAGAAGCTTATAAAACTTATCGAGGATTACGATCTTACCAGATTCGACAAGATTACCGCCAAACAGGCCGAGGAGATTCCGGAGGCTCCTTTCAAGATCGAGGAACCTGTCAAGTACGAGAAATCCGGAGAATTCAGGTTCAGCCTCTCAAGGCAGATCTATTCCGTCAACGGAGTGCCGTTCGTATATTCTGTGGAAGGGGAGACTTATTCTTCGATAGCCCGTTCGTTCAGGCTTTTCGATAAGGAAATCCTGAAGTTCAACGATCTCAAGGCTCCTGAAACCCTCATTCCAGGAACCAAGGTCTTTATCCACGCCAAGAAAAAGCAAGCCACAAAAGGTATGGACATATTCGTAGTCGATGAGGACGGGATTACGCTCCGCGACATAGCCCAGCGCTATGGCGTGCGGTTGGATGCTATCGTCAAACTCAACGGTCTGTCACCGGACTATGTCCCTGCAGAAGGAGACGTCCTCAAAATGAGAAAGACCAGATAATTATGAAGAACAGGAAGATTATTTTTCTGGCCGTGGCAGCCGTCGTTGCCATTTTAGCCGTCGCCGGTAATTCCGTCTGGAAAAAATACTATGACAAGAAAGTCCCTAATTTCAGCAGGACTGTCGAGTTCTATGTATATCCGGGAATGACGGCCGGAGAGGTCGCCGGATATGTGGCCGACAGCTGCGGAGCGCGGAGCAGCTCCAGTGTGCGCAGAGCCTTTGAATCAGAGGCCGGAAATCGCGTCCTTCCAGGCCACTATACCATCATGCCCTCCAATACCAGCGTCTATGTCGCCAGAATGGTCAGCCATGGCTGGCAGACTCCTGTAAAGCTTGTCCTTTCAGGAACCATGAGGCTGCAGAGCGGTCTTGCCAGGAAGATCGGCAACCAGATGATGCTGGACTCCGCCGACGTAATCAATGCCCTCAGGGACTCGGCACTGATCGCCTCCTTCGGATTCGACCGTAAGGACGTCTTTGCCCTGTTCATCCCGGATACATACGAGATCTACTGGACAGAGTCCATGAAGGAGGTCCTGACCCGTCAGAAGGCTGCCTATGACGCCTTCTGGACCGATGCCAACAAAGAGAAAGCCCGTCTGCAGGGCCTTTCCATGATCGAAGTGTCCATACTCGCCTCGATCGTCAACGGAGAGACCAACTATGAGCCGGAGATGCCAGCGATCGCCGGCGTATATCTCAACAGATTGAGAAAGGGAATGCTGCTCCAGGCTGACCCTACTGTAGCCTATTGCTTCGATTATGAGCCGGCGAGAATACTCAAGAAGCATCTTGAGGTAGATTCTCCATTCAATACATACAAGCACGCCGGCCTGCCTCCGGCACCTATCTGCGTCCCTTCCAAGGCAGCGCTGGAAGCGGTGCTCAACCCCGACAGACACGGCTATATCTACTTCTGCGCAAGCCCTGATTTCAACGGGACGCACAGATTCGCGGTCACGCTTACGGAGCATCTGCGCAACGCCAGAGAATTCCAGCGTGCGCTGAATGCGATACCTCGTCCGTAGTCTATTGACGGGAAACCTTCTGGACGCTCTTCAAATTCCTTATCTGTGAAATCACCTTGTCGAGTTCCGTGTTGGACGGAACCGAAATCTTCATCGTGATGTCGTAGTTGCCGGACTTCTGGTTTTCGATTACATTGAAAGACCGGAGCGACGACTTGAAGTTGTTGATTATATCCATGATCTCGTTGACGACATATGACTCCATATAGGAAATCACGCGGACCGTCGCCTGGAACGAGCCCGAGCTAGGGGAGTCGGCCCATTTTACTCTCTGGATACGGTATGGGTACATCTCTATGAGCCTGGCTGCATTCGGGCACGATATCCTGTGGATCTTGATGCCTGAATCCCTTGTCACGAATCCGAACACGTCGTCTCCGAATACCGGATTGCAGCATTTGGCCATCTTGTAATCGATGCCCTTGACGCCTTTGGCGTTTATGATCATGAGATCGTCGCCGTTGCCTTCGTTCGCGTTGGACCATGGAGTCTTGGCCGCAGCCTTTGTCTGCTCTTCCTCCTCCACGGCCTCCTTGTCGGCATCCAGGATGAATGTCTTGATGTCGTTTATGTCGAGAGTACCGTCTCCGATGGCAGAATAGAGTTCCTTCAGAGTCGGGTAGTGGAACTTCTTCATGAATTCCCTGAGCATATCGTCAGGCAGCTCCAGCTTCCAGTTCTTGAGCCTTCTTTCCAGCAATTCCTTTCCTTCGGAAGCTTTCTGGAATTCAGCCTCATGCAGCACCTGACGTATCTTTCCTCGCGCCTTGGAGGATACCACGAAGTTTACCCAGTCAGCCGACGGCTTCTGGTTCTTGCCGGTCATGATCTCGACGACATCTCCGGTCTTGAGCTTCTCCTTTATGGAGACGGCCTTGCCGTTGATCTTTCCGCCCGTGCAGCGGATTCCGATATTGCTGTGGATATTGAACGCGAAATCCAGTACGGAAGCTCCTGCGGGCAGTATCCTCAGCTCGCCGCTAGGGGTGAATACGAATATTTCCTTGCTTGGCGGTTGCGGAAGGTCCTCGGAAGTGGCTTCCTGCGGATGCTCCAGGTTGTAGCGTACGGAAGTAAGCCACTTGTCAAGGGCGGCCACATGCTGTATGCCTTTGTATGACCAGTGGGCGGCGTCTCCGTTCTCGGCGAGGTCGTCCATCCTCTTGGTGCGGATCTGCACCTCTACGTATGCTCCTTCCTTGTTCTTTACGGTGATGTGGAGACATTCGTAGCCGTTCGGCTTAGGCTGCGTGAGCCAGTCGCGCAGTCTGGAGGTGTCGGATTCATACTCCTCGGTCACATATGAATATACGTCCCAGCAGAGCTTGAGCTCGGTCGCATGGTCCGTGTCGCAGTCTATTATGAAGCGGATGGCGAATACGTCGAAGACTCCTTCGAACGGCACCTTCTGCTTCTGCATCTTCTTGAAGATGGAGTAGGCGGTCTTGGTCCTGATCTTCAGCTTATAGACTATGCCCGCATCGGAGAGACGCTTCTTCAGCGGCTCGATGAACTCGGCGGTAAGCTTCTCCCTGTCCTTCTCGGTCGCTTTGAGCTTGTTGGTTATGGCCCTGTACTGCTCCGGCTCGGCGAAACGGAAATAGGTGTCCTCCATCTCGCTCTTGATGTTGTAAAGACCGAGCTGGTGCGCCAGCGGGATATAAAGCATGAGAGTCTCCAGAATCTTTCTTTCACGGGAAAGCTTCGGGAACATGCCCAGGTTCCTCATCACCTCGAGCCTGTCAGCAATCTTGAGGACAGTCACACGGGGATCGGTAGAGTACTGGACTATAAGTTTCTTGTAATTCTCCGCCTCGAGACGGGTGTCTTTCGGCTTGATCGTGGATATCTTGTTGAGTCCTTCAACTATCTTGAGTACTTCTTCCGGGAAGCCGGCCTGGCTGATATCAGTTTCGGGATGCTTCCTGGTAGCTTCGTGCAGGAAAACTGCAGCGACACATACTGCCGGGAGTCCTATTTCGTCGGACGCTATAAGCGCCACTCCGAGAGGGTGCTCGATAAAGGGAGCTCCGTTATCTCGGGTATCGTCCTTCAAGACCTCGGCAGCTATCTCGTACGCTTTTCTGACGAGTGCTTTTCCTGCCTCGTCAAAGTGGGGAAATTTATCAGCTGTCAAGTCCATAATCGTCGTGTTTTCCCGTAAAGATAATGAAAAATCCGAGGATTATGCAATTATTTCCAGACTTTAAGATACTCCTGCAGAGCCCACATTTCGTCCCTCAGACGTGCGGCAGCGGTAAATTCCAGTTCGGCGGCTGCCTTCTGCATCTTGCGCTTCGTCTCCTCCACCAGCTTCTCGACCTGCTCGCGGGACATGGCCCTGACGACAGGGTCCTGGAGGACGGCGGCGAGGTCTGCCTGCAGATAGCCGTCGACATAGGCCGAATTCGTCTCTCTCTTGGAATCATGGCCCAGCCCGACGGTGATGGTGCCCTTTCCGAGTTCGGACGGGCTCGGAATATAGGTAGGGTCGTCGTATGAGTTGGCAGCGCTGACATGACCGGAACCGGCATTGCCGAGTTCGCTGAGCAGGATGTTCTGCCTCGTCTCGATCTGCTTCGGGGTTATGTTGTGCAGCTTATTGTATTCCATCTGCTTGCTGCGGCGCCGGTCGGTCTCGTAGATCGTCTCCTGCATGGACTGGGTGATGGTGTCGGCATACATGATCACGAGACCATGTATGTTTCGTGCCGCTCTTCCGGCGGTCTGGGTAAGGGCTCTGCCGGACCGTAGGAAACCCTCCTTGTCCGCGTCCAGAATGGCCACTAGCGATACCATAGGGATGTCCAGGCCTTCCCTGAGCAGGTTGACTCCGATAAGGACGTCGAACAATCCCTTCTTGAAGTCCTCTATGATCTCGACTCTCTCGGTCGTGTCGATGTCGGAATGGATGTAGCGGCAGCGCACTCCCATGCGCCCGAAATAGCTGTCCAGTTCCTCTGCCATACGCTTGGTCAGGGTCGTGACAAGGACTCTTTCGTCGACTTCGGCTCTCTTGCGGATCTCCTCCAGCAGGTCGTCGACCTGGTTCTTCGTCGGCCTGACTTCGATCGGAGGGTCCAGCAGCCCGGTCGGACGGACTACCTGCTCGACCATGAGACCTTCGCTCTTTTCGAGTTCATAGTCTCCCGGAGTCGCGCTGACATAGACGGTCTGGCCGGTGTTGGCCTCGAACTCATCGAACGTCAGGGGGCGGTTGTCTGCCGCTGCCGGAAGTCTAAACCCGTACTCGATCAGGACGGACTTCCTGG
>Ga0326513_10003773_pt1 | contig 10931 bp, 11 predicted proteins | sample 2_2465_0518_D_FD_203654 | JGI IMG/M metagenome (GOLD analysis project Ga0326513, IMG submission 203654) | Bovine rumen microbial communities from UC Davis, California, United States - 2_2465_0518 | ecosystem: Host-associated > Mammals > Digestive system > Stomach > Rumen | place: USA... | reverse complement strand
TGAATTGTATAATATGCTAAAATAGAAAGGAAAGAAGTATGGCAATAGCAGGAACATTAACATATAAAACCGAATTAGATACAAGTGGTGTAAAAAAAAGTGGTAGTACAGTCAAGTCGATAATAGCAGGTTTAGGTATTACTAAAATGATATCAAAAGCAATGGGTACTATAAGTGATAGTTTAGATGGTGCTATTTCTAGATTTGATACATTAAATAACTTTCCTAAAGTAATGTCTAATTTAGGAATAAGTGCTGATAAATCTCAAAAATCTATAAGTAAAATGGCTGATAAATTAGCAGGTCTTCCTACAACTCTAGACCAAGGTGCAATGGCAGTACAAAGATTTACTTCACGTAATGGAGATGTAGAAAAGTCTACTGATATATTTTTAGCTTTAAATAACGCAATATTAGCAGGTGGAGCAAGTACTGAAATACAAGCAACAGCACTAGAACAAATGGCACAAGCATATGCAAAAGGTAAACCAGATATGATGGAGTGGCGAAGTATAATGACAGCAATGCCTGCTCAATTAAATCAAGTAGCACAGGCTATGGGTTATGGTAAGCATGGTGCGGATGATTTAGGAGAAGCCTTAAGACATGGCGATGTGTCTATGGACAAATTTATGGACACAATAGTTAAATTAAATACTAAAGGGGTAAAAGGATTTAAAAGTTTTGAAGAACAAGCAAGAAATTCAACAGATGGATTAAATACTTCTATACAAGTAGCAAAAACACAAATAGTAAAAGGTTTAACTACAATATTAGAAAGTATAGATAAAAGCCTTAAAAAATCAGGAACAAGTATAAAACAAATAATAACTGATTTAGGAAAAAATGCAAGAAAAGTATTAGAAAACATAGGCAAAACATTGAGTAAAATCGACTTTGTTGCAGTATATAATAATTTAAAGAAATTAGCACCATTGATAATAAGTGTAACGGCTGCTTGGGTAGCATATCACGTAGCATTAAAGGCAGTAGCATTAGTAAATATAATAAGTACAATAGGAAGTACAGCACTAGCATTTATTAAATTAATACCATCTATAAAGAGTGCAAAAGACGCTATGACATTATTAAATATGACATTTAATGCAAATCCAATAGTTTTAGTAACAACTGCAATAGCAGGATTAACAGCAGGACTAGCAATATTAAGTTCAAAAAATAATGAAGCATCAGAAGCTGAGAAAAGACATCAAGAGGAATTAGAAAAACAACAAGAAGCACTAGATAATCAAACACAAAAGGTAAAAGAAAATCACGATGCGTGGGCTGATTTACAACAAGCAAAACAAAAAAGTATAGATGCAGGTATGACTGAATTAAATCATTATGAATCACTATATGAAGAACTAACAAGAATAACAAATGCTAATGGAAAAGTTAAAAAAGGCTATGAACAACGTGCTAAATTTATAACAAGTCAATTAAGTGATGCTTTAGGAATTGAAATATCTATGTCTAATGGTGTTATAAAAAATTATGACAAATTAGGTAAACAAATAGATAAAATAATAGAAAAGAAAAAAGCAGAGATAATTTTACAGGCACAAGAAGAAAGTTACAAAGAAGCAATAACAAATAGAGCCGAAGCATTAAACAATTTAAGAGATATAGAAAAACAAGTAAGTGATGAAGAACAAAATAGAGCCGAATTACTGAAACAACTAGAACAAGCAGAAAAAGACCAAGCAGAAGCAAGAAAAAAGAACGATGCAAGTTTAAGAGCTTCAGCTGATGCAAATGTAGGCTTTATAAGAAAAGAATTAGAAGAATCTGATAAAAGAGCAAAACAACTAAAAGAAAACTATGATAGCCAAAAAAATACTGTAGAAAGTTATGTATATGCAATAGGACAATATGAACATAATATGGAATTAGCACATAAAGGCGAATATAGTAAAATGTCTACTACAAATTGGAATTTAGTAAAAGATTATCAAAATACAGGAGATGCTAAAAAAACACAATTAGAAGAAGACATAAGAAATGAAAAAGAAAATTTAGAAATATTAAAAACATTAAAAAAGCAAAGTGGCTCTGATATATACAATCAACAAATAAAAGATAGTGAAAAACAATTAACACAATTAAAAAATGATTTAGCAAAATATACAGAAGCAACAAAGACAGGATTAGATGAAGTAGAACACGAGTGGGATGATAGTTTTAAATCACAAATAAATATAGCAACAGGAAGAAAAATAGAATTTAAAAAAGCAGGTTATAATCAAGTTCAAATGTATGTAGACGGTGTAAAACAAGGAGAGCCAAAAACAACATCAGAAATGTCAAAATTAGTAAAAAATGCAATAAATGAAATAAAAAGTGGTAAATCCGATGCAAAAACAGCAGGTGAAAACTTAATTGATGGAGTAAAAAGTGGTGTAACAAATAAAAATAAACAAAATTCAGTATTTTCAAGTATAGCAAGTTTTGGCTCTAGATTATTAGAAAGTTTAAAAACATCATTAAAAGAACACTCACCATCAAAAGCAACTCAAGAAATGGGTATGTTTTTATTAGAAGGTCTAGAACTAGGAGTACAAAAAGAAGAAAAAAATGCTATAAAAACAATGAACGACTTTGGTAATAACGTAATAGATGAATTAAGTAATTCAATGAATATAAATAAACAACTAGAAGATATGTATAAAGAAATGAATAAAACAATACAAATGGAAAATGCAAAATTAAACTTTGATGTAATGAGTAACAATGCATATAATAAAACAATGCAATTACCAGCAATAATAGATTTAAGTGCTAACTTTGAGGGTACAGTACCTGTACAACTTAACCTAGATGGAGAAAAGATTTATGATAACCAACAAAAGATAAGTGTAAGAAAATCTATACAATACGGAGGTGTAAAATGATATTATTAATGAACGTAGACAAAGATAACCCAAGTGTAGCAGAGGGAGAAAACGTACAAATACAAGGAGCAGGACTAACAGGCTTTGAATTAAAAGGCAATACTCATCAAGATAGTTATACAGGAAAGAATTTGTTTAATTACAATATTATAGATGTTTCAACTATAACTATTGATAATGATGGAACTATTTTAATTAGTGGTACAGAACCATCAAGTGGTTATACTTTAACAAATAAAACTTTAAGTCAATTATGCCCAAGTTTGCAAGTTGGAGATACTGTTTATTTTTATATAGAAAGTGATTTTACTGAAAGACAATATATGTATAGTAGTGATGGTTCTTTTTGGCGTAATGGTAACTCAAAAACAATTACACAAGCAATGCTAAATGCAAATATTATTTTATATGGTGGTTATCAAACTACTTCACATTTAAAAATAATGATAACTAATCAATTAGAAACAAGTTTTGAAAAATTTGTCGGAGGAATACCTTCACCTAATCCCGATTATCCACAACCAATAGAAGTAGTAACAGGAGATAATACTATTAATGTTCATGGGAAGAATTTAGCAAAAAGCAAAACTGTTTATAGCACGACAAATAATTATGCAAAAGTATTATATGTAGACTTTGATATAAAACCTAATACAACTTATACATTTTCATTTAATGGAACAAGTGGTAATACTGTATATTTTAATGAAAATATTTTTACAACTGCCAATTATGTAACAATAAGTAATAATAGAGTAGAATCAACAGTTACAACTAAAAGTACAATATTATCAAGTCAATATGAAGATGGAAAAGGTTGGGCTATATTAAAAAATGCAGCAAATAATACAAATGCAAATGTATTTGATGATTTGCAAATAGAAAAAGGCTCTGCAACTCCATATCAACCATATCAAAGCAAAGACTATGAAATAAGTCTAGGAGATATAGAACTATGTAAAATAGGAGATTATCAAGACTATATTTATAAAGAAAATAATAAATGGTATAAACATAGTGAGATAGGTAAAGTTGTTTTAGATGGTAGTGAAATAGATTGGAATTATGGTGAAAGTGGTGAAACAGGAATAGCAACCTCATCACATTTAATCGATGATATGTTGACAGGAAATTATCTTGATGGATTAACTAATTATTTTCATAATGATAAAAGTGGCAAAATAATAAATTCAATAAGATTTGGTGCTAATAATTCTAGAATTTATTTGTATTATAGTGAAGATATGTTTACTTCAAGAAATGATTTAATAGCATGGCTATCCACACATAACACAATAGTATATTATGTACTAGCAACACCAACAAATACTGAAATAACTGATACTGATTTAATAGAACAATTAGAAGCAATTAGCAATATAGCATTATTTGAAGGTGTAAATAATATAAGTATGGAATCATCAAACTTAACAAGTAGTTTTAAGGTTTATTATGATACTTGGTATGAATTTGATAAAATCTTACGAAATGGTTATAATATAAGAGAAGATAGAGATAGAATTACACAAAAATTTGCAAATGGGCATAGAAAACAATTCGTATCTGATTATGTAGACTGCTCAATTACATTAAATCTAGATACTATAGATAAAGATACAACACAAGATTATTTACAAAGATTAAAAAGTGGGGCATATAAGTATTATTCAATAGATGGTAAAGAATATAGAACAGCACAATTTATTATAGAAAATAAACCTGAATTATCAGTAGAAAATTCTATTAGTAACAATGTAGATGTAAATGAATATCAAATTACATTATTAAAGGCTGGTGATTAAATTGCTAAAAAATGTAACAAATACCTTTATAAATAATTGCAATAATATAGAAGTATCTACTTATGAATACATAGTCTTAAATGGCACTACAATACGAATTAAAGCCACATTAGATGATGACTGCTATGAAAATGGTAATTTTATAGGCTCTTTTATACTAAAATCAATAAAATTTGAAACTGATGCAAAATATAAGTTTAGAAATAGAGAATTTGAATATTATAGAGTTGTAGATGGTGAGAGTATCAAAATTGGTACTTTCATCACTACAGAAACATCTATAAACGATACAACTAATATAGTAAGTGTAGTAGCTATGGACTATGGACTTAAAACACAAGTAGAATACAACTCTGCATTAGACTATGAAAGTGGAAACATTACACTTTTAGATGTATGGAATGAGTGTTGTAACTTAAGTGGCTTACAAAGTGGAGTAAATACATTTACAAATAGTGATTTTATAGTAGATAGCGACCAATTTACAGGTACAGGTGCAATGATACGAGATGTATTTAAAGCAATAGGCTTATCAAGTGGCACATTTATAAAAGTAGCTAACGATGATAAAGTATATCCTATATTTAAAACTGAAACTACTGATATAATAGAAGACTATGTAGAACTAGATGATAAAAGAGATACACAACCTTGGACTTGTTTACGATTAGGAATGAGTCAAGTAGATGGGGAAAATCTAGACTACTTTGATCCTGAGTTAGTAGCACAATATGGTGAACATTGGCTTATACTTAATGATAATCCATTTGCTTATAATCAAGAAAAAAGACAAGAATTAATTGAAAATATTTATAATCAAATAAAAACATTTGGATATAGTGCGTTTGAAAGTAAATCATCATTTAAACCTTACCTAACCTGTGGAGATGTAATAAAGTTTAGAAATAGAGAAGGTCAACTTGTAGAAAGCATAGTTTTAAGATACGAACATCAAGGCGAAGAAATAAACATATCAGCACCAAGTGAAACAACTGCAACAGTAAATTATGTTTATCCTTTAAGTGCAATAGACATAGCAAAAAATACTCAAGTTGAAGTTGACAAAGCAGAAGGGAAAATTAGCTTAATAACAGAACAGCTTGAAAACAATTATTATGATACAAGTCAAGTAAATGAATTAATACAAAATGCTAAAACAGGTCTAACAAATACATTTAGTACATCAGGCGGAAGTAATATATTTAGAAATACAGGCTTATGGTTTAAAGATGAAAATGGCAACTATGAATTTTGGGAAGGTAATGCAACAAGAAGTTCAAATGATAACGCAGTAAATGGCAATTCAATAATTTTACAAAATGGTAGTTTTAAACAAGAACAACCAGTACCAAATGGAAGATATACAGTAAGTTTTTATTATCAAGTATTAAATCCACTAGCAACTGCAAGTGTAAAAATAAATGATATAGAATATAGTTTAGATAGTGAAGAACCTGTATTGTTTTACACAGGGCAAGAAAATACTGAAGGTGGTTATATAACACAACCTTTAGAAGTAACAACTAAAAGTATAAAAATAGAGTTTATATGTGATATAGATGGTGCAGTAGAAGTATATGACTTAATGGGTAATATTGGCGCAACTTACCTAGCATATACGCAAAATGGAAATGAAACAACTACCGATACAGTAAACATTTCAAAAGGTATAACTATTACATCAACAAATATGGAAACTATATTTAGAGCCAATGCTAATGGAATAAGAATAACTACATTACAAGATAGTTTAATAGCATATTTTACTGATAAAGGCTTAAGTACAAAAGAATTAGTAGTAGAAAATGAAGCACAAATAGTAAAAGTATTATTCCAAGAAGTAGACGACCAAACTTGGATTACAAGAATATAGGAGGTGTAATAAATGGCAATGACAGGAACAGAATTTGCTAGAGTAAGTGGTAGTTATTCTACTGCTTACATAGGAACTTATGAAGTAAAAAGTCAAAATGTTAGTAATAACTCTACTACATTTACATTAAGAGGTTATTTCTACTATGGTGGTGGTTCAAGTGTTAGTTCTTCAAATTCTACTTTTAAATTAGATGGAACAACAATAAAAACAGGTAGTTATAATTATGACAATGGTTATCATTTACTTGGAACAAAACAAATAACAATAACACACAACAACGATGGTTCATTTCCTGGTAAAAGTATAAAAATAGTAGGCGATTCGTACCACATAGATGGTAGTAAATCAGGAAGTATAAAAGCCCCAAAAATAAATCGTTTAGCACAAGTCATATATGCATTAGATTTTAATGATGAGGAAAATCCAACTATAAGAGTTTTAAATCCAGCAAATTATCAAATAGCACCATATTTAAACTTTTATATAGGTGATACAAAAGTAGCAAGTATAGTAAAACCAAAAGGATACTATCCAAATTATTTTCCAATTACTTTAACAGAAGAAGAAAGAACAACAATAAGAACAGCATTAAGTACAGTAAATTCTTGTATAGTTACTCAAGGTGTAGATACTTGGGACGGAGATACTAAGCTAGGTTATAATGCAATAAAAACAAATTTTAATATAGTAAATGCTAATCCTATATTTACTAATTTCTCATTTCTTGATTTAAGTTCAACAATAACAGCATTAACAGGTAATAATCAAACAATAGTAAAAAACTATTCAAATGTACAAGTTCGAGTTTATAGACCTGCAGACACAGCAATACCACAAAAAAATGCTACAATAACAAATTATCAATTTGTTTGTGGTAATGATAGTGAAGTCTTTTATGATTATGGAGATGAATTTGCAAGTGGAAGAATAAATAATGTTAAGTCTGGAGTATTTAACGTATATGCAGTAGATAGTCGTAGCAATTCTACATTAGTAACTAAATTTGCAACCAATGTAATAGATTATACTGAATTGGTAAAAGGTTCTATAAGTGTAGCAAGACAAACAGGAACATCAGAAGAAACTATATTAACATTAGATGGGCAAATAAATTTAGTAAACTTTGGTAGGGTAACAAACTCAATAAAAACAGCCAAAACACGTTATAAACAATCAGACAGCGATACTTGGAGTAATTATAGCAATATAACTTTAACAGTAGATAGTAATGGTAATTTTAGTTTTAATGACTTAATACAAGGTGATACAACTTTAGGCTTTGATGAAGCTAATTCTTACAATATAGAAGTAGTAATAAGTGATGAATTATCAACAATAACTTACACAGCCAATTTAGGCTCTGCAATACCAAACATAGCACTTCATAAAGATGGTGTTGGCATAATGGGAAAATATGATCCATCAGTAGGTGGAGATTTGCAAGTACGTGGTGTAGATGTAATGAAGAAATTTGAAGATTTTTATTTCAAAGATGGAGATACATATACCTTTACTGGTGATATATATGCAGGTGGAGTATTAACAGGAAGTAGACAATCAGTTATGTGTACTATAACACTTCCTAAATTTGTTACAGGTCTAAATGTTACTTTGACATCTGGAACAATATATGTAAGAGGAATAAATGGTTATTTAATAAATGGTGATTCTATATCTAGTGCAACTAATATAATAACAACAATAATAGAAAATATATTAACAATAGAGTTAGTATACCCAGCATTTACATCAGCAACAAACAATACACCATTAAGTGTTGCATTTAGAAATTTATCATTAAGTTTTTCAAATTAATATAAAAAGGAGTTAAAAATATGAAAAAAATAAATAAAATTAAAAAAATATCAAAATATGTAGTAAATATTTTAAATATGATTAATATGCTATTATTAGGACTAGCCGAAATATGGAATTGGAATATTGATAAAATAAGTGCTACAATTATAGTAACAACAGGTGTGATAAGTGCATATTTAACAACAGGAAAATTGTTTAATACGAAAGATGAGGTGAAAGAAGATGAGTAAAGTAGTAATGAAAGCAAGTACATTTATAAAAAAAGCAAAAAATATAGCCAATGATTACAAAACACTTTACGTGATGGGGTGCTTTGGAGCTCCAATGAATGCAACAAACAAAAAAAGATACACTTCAAATAATGCATATAATAAACAACCAAGTAGAACAAAAATGATAAACAATGCAAGTTCAGACACATTTGGATTTGATTGTGTAAATTTATTAAAAGGCATATTTTGGGGCTGGAATGGTGACAAGAAAAAAACATATGGAGGTGCAACTTATAATTCAAATGGTGTACCAGATGTAAATGCAAATTCAATGTACAAAAATTATTGTAAAGGACATTCAACAAACTTTAAAAAAATAGAAGTTGGAGAGTTCTTATGGATGGAAGGGCATATTGGAGTATATATAGGTAATGGTTTAGCAGTAGAATGTACTCCTGCTTGGAAAAATAAAGTGCAAATAACAGCAGTAGGAAATATAGGAAAGAAAAAAGGCTATAATACAAGAGTATGGAGTGGACATGGTAAAAGTGTATTTTTAGATTATGATGTAAAAGAAACAACTCAAACACCTTCAAATTCTTCATCTAGTACACCAAATTCAAGCAAAACAACTAAATACTATAAAAAGTACACAGGCAAATCAAATTCACTTGTAGACGCATTAAATTCACTAAAAATAAACTATTCATTTTCATATAGAAGAAAAATAGCCAAAGCAAATGGAATAAAATTATATGTAGGAACAGCAAAACAGAACGAAAAAATGTTAAATTTACTAAAACAAGGAAAGCTAATCAAGGCATAATATGGAACTAACAATAGCATTAGTATTAAGTATTTTAGGTTCTGTAATAAGTGTATCTAACTTTGTCATAAATAGAAAAGACAAAGCAGTAAAAGATAAAGGCGAGCAAGATAAGGAGAGTTCTAATCAACAATTAATAGACTATAGATTAGGTCAAGTAGAAAAGAAATTAGATAAAATATTAGACATATTAGATTCATACGAAGAAGATACAAAAAAAATAGTAAAAGAAGAAATGGAAAAACACATATTAAAGTATCATCAGGAGGGGTAAATGAATTTAAGAGAAGAGGTATTAAATATGAAAAAAGAAGTTGAAGATGTAAAAGAAAAAAGTTTGGCACTAGAACCCTTACAAGATTATAAAAGAACAAATAAAAGACAATTTATAATAATAATAGTAATACTTACAATGTGGTTTGCTAGTATAGGCTTATTTATATATTATATTAATACTACAGGTTACGAAGAAATAACTGAAACTTCAGATGCAGAAGGTGAAGGCAATGCTTGTGTTGGCGATAATTGTAATAATGGAGAGATAAATTATGGCGAAGGCAACTAGAAGAATTAAAAGAAAAGTTAAAATACAATATGTAAGTAAATGTCGTAATTGTGGCAAATTTACTAGAGGTAAAAAGAAATAATGTTAAGGTTAGATTTTACAAATGATGAAATAAATTATATAAAATCTAAAATACACTTTACTGAATTACAAGAAAGAATAATAAGATATAGGCAAGATGAATTATCTATAGTTAAAATGGCAATGAAAGAAAATGTAAGTGTATCAACAATAGATAGAGAAATAAAGAAGATTAAAAAGAAAATAATAAATAAAAATATAACTAAATAAGAAAGGAGAACATATGGTAAAAAATATATAGATAAAATTGTGCAAAATGGAAAACAAAAAGATATGGAAGAATTAGGAGATATATTTTCTGATGTTATGTATGAATTAAAAGAATACAATAAAGAAGATTATATGGAATATAAACATAAGTTATGTGGTATGGCATATGATTATCAAATAGATGAAAATATGGCAAATGAAATAGTAGAAGATATGAAACCATTAGGAGAATATTGGAATATGGAAACTATTAAAAGTGTAATAGGAAATGATAATCATAGATTAGAAGATATGTATGTTGTAATGAACTCACTTGCAAATGATTATCAAAACATAATTAGTTTAGATGATGCAGAAACATATATAAAAATGGCTCATGCATGGTTAGATGATGTCGACCAAAAAGAACATAAATTATGGAAATATTTTGTAGATTAAAGAGATTAACATCTCTTTTTTATTTACTATTGACAATAAATGTATAATATAGTATAATTAAATTGTAGAAATAAGGAGGAATTAAAATGAAATATCTAGATTTAGCAATAGCTAACGAACAAATAAGAACAACAGACATAAAGGGTAAAGATTATGCAGAGGTAAATCAAAGAATAAAGGCATTTAGAATGGTATACCCACAAGGTTCA
>Ga0326513_10003772_pt1 | contig 10931 bp, 8 predicted proteins | sample 2_2465_0518_D_FD_203654 | JGI IMG/M metagenome (GOLD analysis project Ga0326513, IMG submission 203654) | Bovine rumen microbial communities from UC Davis, California, United States - 2_2465_0518 | ecosystem: Host-associated > Mammals > Digestive system > Stomach > Rumen | place: USA: California... | reverse complement strand
CCTATGGTGGGTTAGGCAGTAATAGCGTTGATTATGACAAAGTAGTTGATACATATTTGCAAGTTAGGAGCCAAAAAGAAACTGCGGAATTATTGAATATTTCACCTTTTACTGTAAGTAGTATATTACAACAAAAAAATGTAGACTATGATACAAGTTATGAAGTATTAGCAAAAAGATGCAGTAAATCAGTTGATATGTTGTCTATGAGTGGCGAATTTATAAGACAATTTCCTTCGATACGCAAAGCAACTAAATATATTATAGAAACCGAGAATAAACCTTATAAGCATATATTTGGTATAGAACAACACATTATAAATGTTTGTCAAGGAAAAAGAAATTCAGCTTATAACTACAAATGGAAATATTCAAATGTAGTTTAACTAAAAGATGAACCAAATCCACATCTATAAAAAGGATTGGTGGTAGTGGAATCTTGTATTCACCTGATGAACTTAACTCACATCATTAAAAAGAGTTAGTGGTGGGATTCGAGGATAAACCTCGCGGGAGAGTCAATTATACTCTCCCAAAACGCAGACATAGTGTAATTGGTAACACACCGTCCTTCCAAGCCGGATTTGCGGGTTCAAGTCCCGTTGTCTGCTCCATAAAATGTGGTTGTTAGTGTAGTGGTAGCACGACAGATTGTGACTCTGTTAGGATAGGTTCAAACCCTGTACTTCCACCCATATGCCGATGTAGCTCAGAGGCTAAGAGCAGTCCGACGAACGGGATATGTCGATGGTTCGAGTCCATCCATTGGTAAACGTAGTTAGTAGCACTACGGTCAATAAGCTACACGCGATTGGTGGTTATCGCAGAGGTTGACAACTAAAAACCATCTGACACTTCGGAAAGACGGGGCATATGCGGCGGGTTAGTCAAGAGGTGAAGATACGCGGCTTTCAATCGCGTGACGCTGGGTTCGATTCCCGCACCCGCTACCAATATGCGCCAGTAATTCAGTGGAAGAATAACGCACTTTTAATGCGGAGGTCGGAGGTTCAAATCCTCTCTGGCGCACCATCTCATACACAACCAGCAATATTAAAGGCACAGTCTGTCAAACTGTATTACCTCACTTGTGTATGGTTCATAAGGCACATTAACAGCAAATTTACAATGGTAAACAAGAAGTCTGGAAAATTTTAAGTGAGTAGGTTCAAATCCTGCAACCGTGCTATGCACGTTCTTAAATGTGTCTTGATTACAAACAAAAAAAGATACGAACAGCGAAAGCTCCTAAGTGTCTTGAAAAGAAAGAAAAGGAGAAAAAGAAATGTCATTTTTTACTGAACTTCAAAACAACATTAACGAGATCAACAATTTGCAGCGTACCGAAAATGGCGCTCTTGGTTACAAATCGACCGGCAAGACTATCCTTGACATGAACTTTGACGTTCCGAAATATCGTCATTCTTCGCCGGAAGAGATTCTCGCCAAGTTTAATCAGGCGCGTTCGGAAAATCCCACGCTTGCTATCCTGTGGACATTCTTTGCAAGAGATGTTCGCGGCGGTCTTGGAGAAAGAAGATTGTTCAGAATCCTGTTCCGCGAAATCTGCAATTCTGATACCGAAACTGCAAAGAAGGTTATTCCTTTGGTTTTTGAATACGGCAGATGGGACGATTTGATTTATTCTACAATCAATACTCCTGCATGGGAAAAGACCATTGAGGTTGTCAAGGCGCAGTTGCTTGAAGATACCGAGAACGTTAAGGCAAACAAGCCTATTACGTTGCTCGGAAAGTGGCTGCCCAGCGAGAGAACTTCAAGCGTACAAACAAGAGAAACCGCGCGGAAGATTGCACACGACATCGGTTTGCCGATTAAGGATTATAACCGTATGCTTGTCGCTTTGCGTAAGTATTCAAACGTCGTTGAGGTAAAAATGAGCGCAAGAGAATGGGGCGCGATTGATTATTCAGCCGTTCCTTCCTATGCAAACTTGAAGTACAACAGTGCTTTTCTCCGCAATGACGAAGAAAGACGCAGAAAGTACCTTGCGGCACTCACAAAGGGCGAAACCAAAATCAATGCTTCTACTGCTTATCCGCACGACATTGTGAGGAAGTACAAGGTTGGTTGGCATTATGCCAATCATGCAGACGAAGCGATCGAAGCAATGTGGAAAGCGTTGCCTGATATGGGCGGCTTGGAAAACACGATCGTTGTTGCAGATGGTTCCGGCTCAATGTATGGCGGTGGAAATCCTTCACCGATTGACGTTGCGAATGCTCTTGCAATTTATTGTGCTGAGCATAACAAAGGTGAGTTTTACAACAAATATATCACATTCTCTCGTACCCCGAAGTTTGTTGATTTAAGCAGAGGCAAGACTTTGTTGGATAAGCTCAATATTGCAAGCAAGCATTGTGAGGTTGCTAATACTAACATCGAGGCTGTCTTTGACATTATTCTTGATACGGCGATCGAGAGCAAGGCGGCGCAAGAAGATATTCCGAAGTCAATTCTTATCATTTCCGATATGGAATTTGATAGTTGCGCGGAATCTAATTCATCATCTCGTCGTGGAACGACAAGTTATTATTCCATGCGCAGTTACAACCGCCCTGATTCAACTCTGTTTAAGCAGATTGAGAAGAAGTATGCGGCGGCTGGATATAAAATTCCGCGCGTGGTATTTTGGAATGTTGCTTCAAGAACAAGCACAATCCCAATGATTGAAAATGATTTGGGTGTAACGCTTGTCAGCGGTTATTCCGTATCAATCTTCAAGATGATTATGGACGGAGAAACAGACCCATTCCAGAATCTTGTTAATATGCTGATGTCTGAGAGGTATCAGCCGGTTTACAAGGCAATTCAATAAGGTAGCAACTGTATAGCTTGACGGCGGGAAAGACCGCAAATATAAGGGTGTAGTCTAATAGTAGGACACTGGTGATAAATGACGTGTCATGGCGCGGCACAAACAGCAATGAATTTTTATCAGTCCAAACCAGAAATGTAGGTTTAAGTCCTACCACCCTTGACAATATTGGGATGTAGCTCAGTCGGTAGAGCAACGTAAAAATACAAAAAGGTGTTTTGTAAAAGCACTTGCAGCAATTTTAACGTTAAGCATGTTAAGCCGTAGGTCGTAGGTTCGAGTCCTGCCATCCCAGCCTATATGCGGGTGTAGCTCAGTTGGTAGAGCGTATAAATATAATGTTTTGCGAAAACATTAACAGCAATTTTATTATAATGTCAGCAGTTCAAATCTGTTCGCCCGCACCGTTTTCATACGCTAACAGCAACCATTATTTACATCAGACCATGTATGCCTGAACCGTGAATTTTTAGCGTATGGTTTATATAAGACACACGCAGCAATTTTACATACGGATAATAATTAAAACTGCAAATTTTAATTTAGGTGGTTCAAATCCACCAAACTTAGTGTCTTGAATACAATTACATATGGGTGGCGTAGCTCAGTTGGTAGAGCGGCTTTACTTTTCTATTCCCGTGTCTTAGAGAGTCACGCACAGCAACTTTACAGAATTATGCTTTAGGAGCAGCGTGTCGCAGGTTCAAGTCCTGTCGTCACCCCCAACATCTTGCGCAAACAGCAATTTTACATTTACATCAAACTTTTAATTTGACACGTAGGTAAGCGTAAGGGAAAAAATATTACAGTAAATATAAAAAACTTATTGACAAACTCAAAGGGTTGTGATATAATAAGATTGTCAGTTAAGGAAAGCCGCTTTTCAGCAGCAAAACTCAAAGCAAAGAATAGTAAACATAAAAAAGTTAATATGTGGGTGTGACGGAATTGGCATACGTCCTTGTCTTAGAAACAAGTTTTTGTGGGTTCAAGTCCCACCACCCATACCAAGAGGTAGAAATGAAAAGATTGAGTATTCTAATTGGAATTTCGTGTATCTCTATTACAGTTTTTGCTGTTATGAGAACAATTCTTATTTCTGTAAGAGGAACGGCAACTTTCGGCGGAGAAGCATTGATTCTTATTATTCCGCTTTTGGTTTGGTTGGTTTTTAAGAATATTGATTTAACCAAAGAGGAAATGAAAGACGCTGAACTTTCAAAAGAAGCAGAAAACGCAAGTCGCATTAAAGTTAAAGATTGCGGCGGAGCGGTTCAAATTACTGATATTCACGTTATTGATAAATAGATTCACCTCCTTTCTTAATGTGTAGTGACAAATCGGATAGACGGTTGACAGCCGGACAGACGGCATAAATGCGGGTGTGGTGGAATTGGCAGACACATCGGATTTAAGCTCCGATGGGCGTGTCCCGTGCAAGTTCAAGTCTTGTCACCCGCACCAGAGTGGTAATCTCAAATATGGTTGACAAAGCGGAAAGACGCTTGACATTCGGACAGACGAAACAAATGCTCCGATAGTTCAGGGGTCAGAACGGGCGACCTATAATCGCTTAACGATAGTTCAAATCTATCTCGGCGCACCACTTTCATGTTTTCCTTCTCCAAAAATCCTATTGTAATAGGTTGACCGCCGAGAATAGTTCGGCGCTATGCTCCGATAGTACAGTTGGTTAGTACGCCCGGCTGATAATCGAGTAACTATGGTTCAAATCCATATCGGAGTACCATATGGCAGCTTAATCCTAATTGGCAAGGAAATGCTCTTGAAAAGCATTAGTAGCCGTCGAGAGGCGGTGTTTCGGTTCGAGTCCGAAAGCTGTCGCCAAAATGAATGTTGTTCGCTGCGAAAATAGGCGGGGCAAATTAAAAAGGTTATGAGCGTAAGAAATTACGTCCGCAAAGTCCTCGTTAGCGGAGAGGCGTGGGTACTGCTTCTATTGCTGATGGTACTCGGCAACATCTGAAATCAATGAGAAGTCATTAATCTGTTCAGGTTGAAATGATATATACCTGTTCGGTACTGAAACCTATCAGGCATTGGTTTTGGCGTTATAGCCCTACCGATACGTTAAATCGGGGAATCACAAACAGAGGGATAATTAGATTGTAGCCAAATTAAGGTCAATTAGCGAAAGCGAGTAATTCAATCAATCCATTACAAGCGGTTGTGCGCTTGGTTCGGGCTATGGATTTAGATAGGGGAGATTGATTGCGGTGAAGTTAATATCGTGCCGGCGGAGTCGGTTAAAGTTATTACTTGATAATTCTGAGGTGGGGACGCGGTGATGGCAATGCAAACCAACCAACGGTGTTTAGGCATTGAGTAGGAGCTATCCCATCGGCGCGGTATTAACAACATTTGCTGGTGTGTCGGAATAGGCAGACGAGGCAGACTCAAAATCTGTTGCCGAAAGGCGTGTGGGTTCAAGTCCCACCACCAGCACCAAAGAAAAAGGAGTTTTTGAAATTGACAGCTAAAACCAGACGAGAATCAAATAAAAAAGTTGAGCGCGAGAAAAGATACGCACAAGTTATGAGCATATTGAAAGGTCGTATAATGACGGCAAAAGAAGTTGCTATAGAAATGAATTTGCGTGGATTTGCGCCAACATCTGAACGTAATTTTGCCGCGCCAAGGCTTACTGAGTTGGTTGGTCGCGGATTGGTTGAGGTTGTCGGAAAACGAAAATGCCAATATTCCAATAAAATGGTGGCTATGTATAAATTAGTTTAGATTATTCCTCGCGGAGAGAGTTTGCGGAATACTCAAACCGCTTTCGTATAAAATGTTGTTCGCGTCGTTGTTGTTGTTAAAGTCGTTGTTGTTGACATTCCAAAATTATTCCGACAAAGGGCAGGGAGCAGAGCCTATGTGGTGGTGATAACTCTATTCCACCTATCAAGTGTGGCGGTCACTTATACAAAAACCGCTAAATATTGCGGGATAGAGCAGCGGTAGCTCGTTAGCCTCATAAGCTAAAGGTCGTGGGTTCGATTCCCACTCCCGCAACCATATCTGGGTGTAGCGCAATTTGGCAGAGCACTTGCTTTGGGAGCAAGGGGCTGGGGGTTCGAGTCCCTTCACTCAGACCACTTAAATTCTTATTAGGAGTGACTTTCATTGAACAATCAAAAACAATATTATTTAATACCGAATTATTCAATGAAGTGTCGGCTCTATCCAAATAAAGAAGCAAAAGAAATGATTGACCGCATAATCAATGGTGTCGAAAAGGCATACAATATAGCGACATATGATATGATTACTAATCATACAAATACTAAAGAATTTGCCACCGAAAATGGCGGGACATTACATTATGCTGACTACAATAAAATTACAAATGCAAAATATTTGAATTGGTTAAGAGAACAGCATGAGGATATTTCGTTTGTTCCGGGCGGTGCATTAAGCGGAAAATCAGGTGTATTTTTCGCAGACCACCAAAAAGCAATGTCGCATAAATTGATTATCAAAAAGACAGCGGATAACAGAATCAAAAAAACTCATGATAAGCAAGCGAGAACTAATGGCAAAGGCGGTTATAAGCCTTATAGTATAGAAGAATCTGGAATTGGATATTACAATAAAAAACACCGCAGAAAAAGCTATACATATCAAATCTCGTTAAAATCTGCAATTAGTTTCTCTGATAATAACAATGTGTTTTATATTACATTGGGAGCTGCAAGAGGAACGAAAGTAAAGCATAAAATAAAAGTTCGTGGTTGGAATCAGAAACTCAGGTTCGATGAATCATACACTTTGAATTTTTTAGATTATGCCAAGTGCTTAAACAAACTCATTACTGTAACTGTTAGCCGCGATGATTGTGGAGATTATTACATTGTTTTTAAGCTTGCAAATGTTTATAAACAAATGAATAAACCATCTGATAACATTGGCGGCATTGATGTTGGAGTAAAAGATATTGCGATTCTTTCTGATAGTACAAAATTTGAGAACCGCAAGTATAAGCAGAGTGAAAAGCGACACATCAAATCGCTTAATCGCCGTATGAGTAGAAGGCAAGGTTGGGCAAATGAAAAATTTAGAGATAATTTCAATCATAACAAAGATATGATTGTTTCTAAAAAATATCAAAAAACTCAGCTTAAACTTTCAAAGTTACATAGGAAGATTGCTCGTAAAAGAGAAAATTACAATCACAATATTACAGCACAAATTATAAATAGTTTTTCATTTATTGGCGTTGAAACATTAAATGTAAAAGGAATGTTTAGAAATAGACATTTAGCAAATGCGTTATCGGACGCGGCTATGGGAGAAATCTTATCTATGCTAAATTATAAAGCGGAATGGTATAATAGAATAATTCAGCCAATTAGTCAATGGTCGCCGTCAAGTAAGCGTTGTAGCTGTTGTGGATATGTTAGACCAAAGTTAGGTTTACATATAAGGGAATGGAAATGCCCTGAATGTGGTGCATATCACGACAGAGATATAAATGCCGCGAATAACATTCTTTACTTTGCCTTGCTAATTTACTATGGTGAAGAAAAGGGCAGAGAAATTTTTGAACAATTAAATAATAAATTTCAATTATTAAGTGCATAGCACTTTAATATAATGGGCGGAGGCACAACCCGCCTTGTGCGAAATATAAGTACTCATAAAAACATTGGGAGATTCGCACTAAACTGGTATAAGAAATCGGTAGTATATGCCGTAAAATCGGCAATACAAAGTAGATATTGCTTATACTATCACAAAATATGCGCGAATTGAAATAATAGGCACAATATGTTGCGGTTGCACTTCGCGCGTATGCGTGAAATTTGAGAATGTAAATCCTGGCACCATGCGGAGATGGCTAAGGTTGCACTTCGCGCGTATGCGTGAAATTTGAGATATGGTGGATAGTGTCTATCCATGTAGGTTGCACTTCGCGCGTATGCATGAATTGTGGGACAAATGGACTAAATACAGATTTACAATTATGCGTTGCAATTTGCGCGTGTGCATGAATTGTGGGCTATTACACTTGCTCCGGAAGAAGATGACGGAACAACTTTAACTGGTATTTGGTTTTGCCCATTATCTGATGAAACAGCGCACATGATAAGCAAGAAATACCAACTTTATAAGTAAGGAGTCCAAAATGAAGAAATGGAGCGCTTTCGATAAGCGAATGAAAAAATATGAGTTTGTCACAAGAAATTATCTCACGACAAGAACTCCCGCGATTATTAGAATTGACGGTAAATGCTTCCATACATTTGCAAAAGGTTTCAATAAACCGTTTGACGACATTTTATCCGATACAATGCAAGAAACAATGAAGTACCTTTGTGAGAACATTCAAGGTTGCGTTCTCGGATATACACAATCCGATGAAATCACTCTTGTTCTTGTTGATTACAAAGAGCTTGATACCTGTGCGTGGTTTGATTATAACATTCAAAAATGCGCGAGTATTGCCGCGAGTATGGCTACTATGGCTTTTAACACATTATTCAAGGAAATAAATGATGATTGGTGGTTTGGTTTAACGAATAAATGGGTCGAGTCAGGAATGACTAAAAATACATTTATTCCAGAGCCAGATATAGAACTATATAACAAGCATAGTTTAGCTATAAATCAAAAAGGCGCAATGTTTGATGCTCGTGTTTTCAACATTCCTAAAGAGGAAGTATGCAACAACATTTTATGGCGACAACAAGACGCAACCCGAAATTCAATTCAAATGGTTGGTCATGCGAATTTTTCAGACAAGCAAATGCACGGTAAAAACACAAGCCAAATTCAGGATATGCTTATGTTTGAAAAAGGCATTAACTGGAATGATTTCCCGACAAAATATAAGCGCGGAAGTTGTTGCGTCCGTAAAGTGAATGAACAGACCGGCAGAAGTGAATGGGTTATCGACAATGAAATCCCGATATTTAAGGGCGAGGGAAGAAAATATATTGATAATCTCGTTTTTGTCGGCGATTAAAAACCTATAGACAAAATATGACAATAATTAGCGAAAAAAACATATAAAAATACGCTAAAAAGACAATAAATAACAATAAAAATGACAATAAAAGGAGAATTTTATTTATGACTAACAAATTTGATTGTGAACCAAAAATTTATCCAAACGGCTTTGTGAAATTTAGCCTTATGCCCTCTCCGATGACGGAAAAATCTACACTTACAGCTTCTACAAGTGTTATAAGCGAAATAATGAATAAAGTAGATGAACTTAAATGTGAGAAACCATATAACAAAATGTTCGTCAACTCCAATTCAATTGTGTTTGGCTTTGTTCGTCAGGGTCATTTAGGACTGACATGCGAAGTTATCCCCCGAATCACAGACGTTAAGACATACGATGATAAGGTTGTTAAGGTTTTGTTTGCCGACGGCACTTACGAAAAGGCGGTTCTCAGCGAAAACGATACATTCTCACTCGAACAGGGCGTTTCAATCTGTTTGACAAAGAAACTGCTTTCAAAGATTGTCGGCAGCGATTTCAGCGGCTCGGTGTATAACAAGATTGTCGATTACGCTCTGGGCGTTTATGACGACAAGGTAAAGGCTGCGAAGGAAGCAAAAGAAAAGGCGGAAAAAGAAAAGGCTGCGGCAAAAGAGAAAGCAGAAAAAATCAAAGCAATAAGAGCAAAACGCAAGGCACAGCTACGCGAGGAACAAATCGAAATTCAGGCAGAAGCGTATCGCCGCGCTATGCAAAAAGACTAAGCGTTAGGGGGTGCTTTATGTACCCCCTTTATTTTGTTGGTGAAAAGAATGAATGATACATTTTTATGGTTTTTGATTATTCCGGCGCTAATTTATGTCGTTTGGGCTTTGTTATCAGATGATTCAGAAAGCGAGGATAACAATGATTTGGATAACGGGTGACTGTCATGCAGAATTTAATAGATTCAGCACAAAGAGATTTCCCGCGCAAAAGGAAATGACAAAAGATGATTTCGTCATTATCTGCGGAGATTTCGCCGGAATTTGGGATTATAAAATATCAAGTAATGAGGAACGATATTGGCTTGATTGGCTAAACGAAAAACCATTTACAATTTTATTTGTTGACGGCAATCACGAAAATCACGAAAGACTCAAGCATTTTCTGCGAGTAAAATTTCATGGCGGTATGGCACATAGAATCCGCCCAAATATTTATCACTTAATGCGTGGTTATGTTTTTGAATTTGAAGGTAAGAAATTCTTTACTTTTGGCGGCGCTCAAAGCCACGATATTCAAGACGGAATATTATATATAAAAGATTATGAAAGTCTTACCGCAACGGTTGATGATTACAATAAGAGAACACGCAAAGGACAAATGCTGCGGATTGACGGTATTTCTTGGTGGAAAGATGAATTACCAACTGCGGCAGAAATGAAGCGCGGAATCGCTAATCTCGAAAAGGTAAACTGGAAGGTCGATTATGTAATTACGCATTGTCCGCCGAGAGAAGTTTGTAAATGGTTTGGATATTATTCTACTGATAAATTGATTGATTATTTTGATGAATTGCTTGATAAAGGATTGAAATTTAAGCAATTTTGGTCGGGACACTTACACAAGAACCAATACAACATATACGGTAAATACAATGTTTTATTTGAGGATATTGTGAGGTTGTTGTAATGTGGTTAATGTGGTTAATGATGAAAAATACATTAGGAGATGAATTGATGTATAATTCAAACTCAGTACGCAATAACGAGAATGTGATTATTGTTGGCAATAAGGGTGTTTTCATAAACGGTAAAGAATATCCTTTGCCGGACGGGAAAAGCACAAACAGCACAATCATAGACAATCATGTTTTTGTTAATGGATATGAATTGAAAAACGGAAAATGGAAGAAAACACTGAGGGCAATCTTCCACAAGTATTTTTGAAAGGATATATGATATGTCGGCAACCAAAATGAAAATTGGTTATATCGCAAAATATGATTTGGAAATGAATCCACACCTTACAGATAGGTTTCAATTCAAAGAAGCAACTTATACGCGAAAAATAAATACTCGCGGAGATAGAATTTATTCAAAACTATTGCGTTATCCTGTTAATTATGAAGAAGTTGCA
>Ga0326513_10003771_pt1 | contig 10931 bp, 6 predicted proteins | sample 2_2465_0518_D_FD_203654 | JGI IMG/M metagenome (GOLD analysis project Ga0326513, IMG submission 203654) | Bovine rumen microbial communities from UC Davis, California, United States - 2_2465_0518 | ecosystem: Host-associated > Mammals > Digestive system > Stomach > Rumen | place: USA: California... | reverse complement strand
ACTGTTGCTACGCAATGTCACCCAGTGGGCATCGAAGTCAAGCACATTGCTGACAGTATATTGTCCACCAGCCTCAAGGTCGTAGTTCAGGTTCTCGCCGATGGATTCATCAGGAATGGGGTTGGCCGCAAACCATTCGTTCAGGTCAGAACCTGCAGGAATGGTCTTGAAGGTTGCCGTAAAGGTCGAGAACGTATACTGCGTTGTCTCTGAAGCCTCTGCATTGTTTAGTTTTGTGTTTGCGGCCGTGCGAAGATCGACACGGTAGTTCATGTCTTCCTCACGTTTTACAGTGACACTACAGCCGTCTACGAGTGAGTCTTTGACAATGGGCTCATTGAGATTACCCGTGTCGTAGAACGAGAAGAGATAGCCTCCTGCACCCTTGACGACATCCCATGTGATGGTCTGTGACTTGCCGTCGGCACTCGGCGTGACCGTGATGCTCTCCGCCTTTGGCGAGGTGAGCGAGCTGCCTGTCACGCTGGACGTAAAGCGCTCGTCGTCATCATAGCCGTCCTTGGCACAAGATGCTATCAGCAGCGCTGCCGCACTCAGCAGAACACCACTTTGCCACATCCGCAGAAAGGCATGATAATTTCTAGAATTGTTTGTTTTACTCATAAGATAGTTTGTTAAGTTATACATGCATATATAAAAGGGACGTTGCCGTCCCTTAAAAGTACTCAATATATATTAAAAATGTACGAGTATGCGGAAAACTTTTCCTGGATTCGCCGCCCATTGCTGCATGGCTTCAAGTGCCCCCTCAGGCGGTACATCGCCGCTGATGAGACGGTCGACAGGACAGGTGCCACGCATCAAATAGCGGATGACAGCACGGAAGTCTGAGGGCTGGGCATTGCGCGAGCCACGGATATCGAGTTCCTTCTGTACAAAGTACTTCGTCTGGAACGATACCTCACTCTTCGCATAGCCGATGCAGACCACACGGCCCGTAAAAGCCACCTCGTTGATGGCCATCTGATAGGTAGGCACACTGCCCACAGCCTCAATCACCACATCAGGACCGAAGCCGCCAGTCAATTCCTGCAAACGGGCATGGGCATCCTCCGTCTTGGTGTTCACCACATAGGTAGCACCCATTTCCTTGGCCAGTGCCAGCTTCTCGTCGTCAATGTCGGCAGCGATAACGGTGGCTCCACGAAGAGCGGCACGTACGACGGCACCCATACCCACCATACCACAGCCAATCACCATCACCACATCGATATCCGTCACCTGAGCACGATTTACGGCATGGAAACCCACACTCATCGGCTCTATCAGGGCACAGGTGCGAGGGTCGAGTCCTTCAGCGGGAATCACCTTCTCCCAAGGCAGCACGAGCAGTTCGCGCATGGCACCCCAACGCTGGACACCCAAAGTCTCGTTGTGCTCGCAGGCATTCACCCTGTCGTTACGACATGAGGCACACTTGCCGCAGTTGGTATAGGGGTTGACGGTGACGATCATACCAGGCTTCAGCGTCTCAGGCACATTCTTGCCTACGCTGACAATCTCTGCACCAACCTCATGACCAGGCACCACAGGCATCTTCACCATCGGGTTACCACCACGGAAGGTGTTCAAGTCACTGCCGCAGAAGCCCACATATCTCATTTTTAATAATACTTCGCCGTCGCCCATCTGTGGCTCGGCCATCTCAATCACCTTCATTACAGAAGGCTCACTAATCTGAATTGCTTTCATATTTTCGACTATAGATTTTTCGACTGTAGACTATAGATTATAGACTTCTCCTCACATGCGTACGCCAGCCATAGACGGTAACGATGATGAAACAGATGAATGGCAGCACGAACGAAGCATTCGTAGCGGGGAAGCCACCGAACACCGTCCCCTCATCGATAATCATCGCCTGTAACGGAGGCAGCACAGAACCACCTAAGATGGCCATGATCAGACCGGCAGCACCGAACTTTGCATCATCGCCCAGACCGTCGAGGGCAATACCATAGATGGTCGGAAACATCAGTGACATACATCCGCTGACGCAGACCAGACAATAGAGTCCCATGCGGTTTTGGAACACGATGACGCCCAGCGTAAACACCATCGCCAAAATACCGAAGATTGCCAACAGCTTGGCAGGCTTCAACCACTTCATCAGCCAGGTAGCGATGAAGCGCGAGCAGATGAAGAAGAGCATCGCGAAGATATTAAACCGCTGCGACAGCACTTCAGCCTCCTGTTCGCCCATGCCCTCGCCCATGAATACACGCGTACCATACTGGATAATAAAGGTCCAGCACATGATCTGCGCACCGACATAGAAGAACTGGGCAATCACACCCTCACGGTAGTACTTCAGGGCAAAGATACGTTTCAGCGTGGCGAGAAAGTGGATATCGTGGCTCTGGTCACCGTTCTTCGGCATCTTCGAGAACAAGATGATGAGGAACATAGCCACAATCACCAGTCCGATGATGAGATAGGGCGAAATGAGCACACTCAGGTCGGCATCCTTCAGTGCCTCAAACTCCGCATCGCCCAAGAGGGCACGCTCGCCGCTGCTCATAGGATTGAGCTTGGCCTGAATGAAGTTCATGGCCACGAACATACCGATGATCGAACCGCAGGGGTTGAAACACTGTGCCATGTTCAGTCGCCGTGTAGCTGTTTCCTCCGGCCCCATCGTCAGGATATACGGGTTACAGCTCGTCTCCAGGAACGACAGACCGCAGGTCATGATGAAATAGGCCATCAGGAAGCAGCCATAGATGCCGATGGCCTTTGCGGGGAAGAACATCAGGGCACCGGCGGCATAGAGTCCGAGCCCCATCAGCACACCTGCCTTATAACTGAACTTACGTATGAAAATGGCAGCCGGGAAGGCCATGCAGAAATAGCCGCCGTAGAAAGCCACCTGTACCAATGCGCCCTCAGTCACGCTCATGCGGAAGATCTTCGAGAACGCCTTCACCATCGGATTGGTGATGTCGTTGGCGAACCCCCACAAGGCGAAACAGAACGTCACGAGAATGAACGGAATCAGAAAACTCACCCCATCCTTTGAAATCAACGATCTTTTCTCTTCCATATCTGTAAACTCTAAACTCTCGACTATAAACTTTAAACCTTAAACTATAAACTTACTTATAAATTGGTCCAAAATTCTGACAAGCACGATAGTCAGCACCCTCCTTGTCCATGCCGAAGGCATTCCAGCAAGAAGGACGGAAGATGTCCTTATCAGCGATATTATGCATACAGACGGGGATACGCAGCATCGCACAGAGTGTAATCAGGTCGGCACCTACATGTCCGTAGCAGATGGCTCCGTGGTTGGCACCCCAGTTGTTCATGACGCTATAGACATCCTTGAAGGCGTCCTTCGTGGGATCGAGACGTGGGGCAAACCAAGTGGTAGGCCATGTGGGATCGGTACGCTTGTCCAGAATGTCGTGGGTCTTGGGGTCGAGTTCTACCGTCCAACCCTCAGCCAACTGCAATACAGGACCTAAGCCTGCTACGAGGTTCAGACGCAGCATCGTCATCGGCATACCGCCCTTTGTGACGAAGTGACTCGAATATCCACCACCACGGAAGTAGTCACGATCGGCAGGCATCCACGAGGTAGCCTTCAGACAAGCCTCCATGTCCTCGTTCTTCATCTCCCAGAAAGGCTTGATGGTAGGATTGCCATCCTTGTCGCTCATCGCACCTGTAGCATCCAGCGTGGTAGCACCGCTATTGATGAGGTGGATGAAACCACCAGCAGCTGCACCACTCAGGTCAGTACCAGTGACGCGCTTAACAGCCTCTGGACTCCAATAGGTGCGGATATCGCTGAACATCACGCCACGATTGGTCAACAAATGGCCAAACAGCATCGACATACCATTCAGGAAGTCGTTCTCTGTAGCCAATGTGTAAGCCTCGCGAGGACCATTCCAGTCGAACGAGGTGCACATCATCGACTCAGGGAAGTCGAAGTTAGGCTTATAGTCCGTCCACTGACGCTGTCCCTGCACACCAGCAGCAATGGCGTTGTGTCCGATAGCCTCTTCCTTGTAACCCATCTCCAGCAACTTCTCAGAGCCCTGCATCAGGTCGCGGATAATCATCATGTTCTTAACGGTAAACTCCCAGTCCTCATCTTTCTCCTGACGATTCTTGCCTTTACCCTTACCATTGAAGGTGGTCATGGGAACGCCAGGGAACAAGGGACGGTCCTCGTTATAGTCGTGACCCTCCTGAGGCTTGCAGTATTTCTCTACCCACTTCATGGCCTTCTCAAACTCGTCCTTGTCGTAGATTCCAAAATCGACACGACGCAGAATCTCCACCAGCGATACATATTCTGTACGCATGCCAAGGTACTGTTGCAGGAAGTCAGCATTGACGATACTTCCAGCAATACCCATACAGGTGTTACCCAACGACAGATAGCTCTTGCCACGCATGGTTGCTACAGCCTGAGCAGCACGTGCAAAGCGCAGAATCTTCTCAGCTACATCCTCAGGAATGGTATTGTCGTCCAAGTCCTGCACGTCGTGACCATAGATGCCGTAAGCGGGCAGACCTTTTTGTGCATGGGCGGCTAATACTGCAGCGAGATAAACAGCACCAGGGCGCTCCGTTCCGTTAAATCCCCAAACAGCTTTTGGATAGTAAGGATTCATGTCCATCGTCTCTGAGCCGTAGCACCAGCATGAGGTCACGGTGATGGTTGATCCCACACCCTCACGCTCAAACTGTTCGGCACAGGCGGCACTCTCACCTACACGACCAATCGTGGTGTTTGAGATAACACACTCGATAGGACTTCCATCGCCATTCCTTAGGTTACCTTCGATCAGTTGTTTTACGGCCTTGGCCAGATTCATTGTCTTCTCTTCCAGGCCTTCACGGATACCGCCCTGACGACCGTCGATTGTCGGACGAATACCGATTTTTGGATAGTTTGTTTTCATTGTTTGATTTGTTATTTTAGTAATTATCTTGCTGAGACGTATTTGTGAAGAGTCTTGCGGATGGCACCATTGCCTGCGTACAACTCTTTTACCATACCCTCAATCTGTTCGCCCAGACCAGCCTCATAGAGGTCGAGTCCGAAGACATCCTTGCGGCTGTAGAGCTTCTTCAGCGGACTCCAGTCCTGATCCTGCTTGCCAATCTGCAGCGGAGCCACGATAGCCTGCAACTCTTCGAGCATTGGATCGGGCGAGCAGTCGAACGTTGTTCCGTCATCCTTGATACCCTTCAGATATCGGGCATAGCCAGCCAGCGTCAACGGAATCAGCACGAGGTTGCTCTTATCCAGTCCGCGGGCGATGTACTTCTTCAGCGTCTCGCCAAAGCGGATGGGCAGTTTCTGCGACGTATCCATTGCGATACGCTGGGGAGCATCGGGCATGAACGGATTTGGCAGGCGGCGGTTGATGACGGCACCGATGAACTCGTAGGGATTCAGCACGCCTGGGTCAACGACTACGGGCATTGCCTCCATATAACCAATCTTCTGGATGAATGGGCGCAGGTCCTCGTCGGCCATCTCAGCACTGATCAGCGTGTAGCCCAACATGCAGCCATAGATACTCATCGCTGTGTGCAGCGGGTTCAGACAGGTGGTCACCTTCATCGTCTCCACTTTATCTACGGTCTCACGCGTCGTATAGAGTGCACCACCCAGATCCAATGGCGGACGACCGTTGGTGTAATTGTCCTCGATGACCAGATACTGCACCTCCTCGGCATTTACGAACGGTGCGGTAAAGGTATGCTTCTCCGTCTCAATGTAGTTATTGTCCTCGAAACCGTCCGCAGCCAGCATTTCTTTCACCTTCTCGTGTGGGCGTGGGGTAATCTTGTCAATCATCGACCACGGGAACGTAATCTTCGTCTCGTCCTTCAGGTATGCCAGGAACTCAGCAGGCACCAGTCCGTCCTTCACCCAGCGCTCAGCATAGGCAAATACGCCAGCCTTTACCTTGTCGCCGTTGTGCGAGCAGTTGTCCATCGACTGCACCGTGAGAGGAAGCTGTCCAGCATTGAAACGTTCGAACAGCAATGCACATACCTTACCCATAGCGAACATCGGACTCAGTCCTCGAGCCAAATCGGCCTCGTTGAACGTGTAGCCCTTCTCAGTAATGGTGAACGAAATCATCTGCAACGACGGATTCTTGAAAATCTCCACCAGACGTTTCCAGTCGTCAAACTGCGGGTCAGCCTTCAGAGCCTCCGTCACGCTGGCAATCACCTTCTTCTCGATAGAACCATCTGAGCAAAGATTCACGCAGAGCGACAAATTATTATAAGGTGCATACGCTTTGTCGATGACCTCGAAGTCAAAGGTCTCTGCCACAATGACACCACGGTCGTACTTGCCCGTGTTCAGCGCGTCGTTCAGGATAGCTGCAGGGAAGGCACGGAAGATGTTACCACCGCCAAAATGTACCCATGTGGGTTCCTTGGCAGTCTTCTCGCGCAATTTTGCAATATCAAACTTCGGAAGCTCGTAACCCTTGGCTTCCCACTCTGCGGTATTTAACTGACCGCTCAGTATATCGTTTAATTTCATAACTTCAATTCTTCAATTTTTGAATTCTTCAATTCTTAATCAAAAAATCCTGGTTGTTTATATTCGATGCCTAACTCTCTGTCAACAGTGGCGAGAATGCCTTGTACCTGACCTAGTGCGAACATACGTCCTAAGAGCGTATAGCCAGCATTGTGGCCGTGACTGCTTTCATCCATGATGCCACCAGGTTGATCTGTAAATGTCATACCGTGATCTACACGCATGGGGAGTTGGGGATTCTCCTTCTCGAAGATGCGGCAGAGTTCGATAATATCAGCACGTCCGCCCAAATGAGAGGCCTCAGTAAAGTCGCCATTGTCAAAAATATGGCACGAACGCAAATGAACGAAATGGGTACGTGAAGCAAACTTTTTGGCCAGTTCTACGACATTGTTATAAGCACCAGCACTTAAGGAACCTGCGCAGAAAGTCAGTCCGTTGTGCTTGTTGGGCACAGCATCGAGGAACCACTGGATATCATCCTCAGTACGTACGATACGCGGCAAACCGAGTATCTCGATAGGGGGATCGTCGGGGTGTACGCACATATTCATATTACACTCTTCACAGACAGGCATAATTGCTTCGAGGAAAAATTTCATATTTTCTCGTAATTGCTTCTTGTCTATACCTTTATAAAGGTCTAGGAACTCGCGGAATTTCTGAACGGGAGCTTCATCGTTTTCGCTGAAGTTTCCTGATACAAAACCTTGAGTCTTGATAACGATGTTCTCAACGAGTTTGTGGTCCTTTTCTGGTGTCATCGTCTTAGCCAGTTCGTCACACTCGGCAATGACGCTACGGCCTTTGCCCCATCCCTCTGGGAACTGGAACTTCTCCCATTCCTCGCGTGCACCTGGGCGTTTCAGAATATAGATGTCGAAATAGGCAAACTCGGCATAGTTGAAATAAAGGTTTGTCGAGCCGTTAGGATTAGTGTGGAAAAGGTCGGTGCGGGCCCAGTCCAATACGGGCATAAAGTTGTAGCAGATACAATGAATACCTTCAGCTGAAAGATTGCGAAGACTCTCCTTGTAAACTTCAATTTGGTGATCACGGTCAGGACCGCCATACTTGATGGTTTCGACTACTGGCAACGACTCAACGACGCTCCAGCGCATTCCATAACTCTCGATGTACTCACGTAGGTCACGGATCTTTTCGCGTGTCCAAACTTCTCCAAGAGGTACATCATGCAGGGCAGTAACGATGCCCTCAACTCCGATTTGCTTTAGCATGGCAAGAGTGATCTTGTCTTTCTTGCCAAACCATCTCCATGTTCTTTCCATATTTTTTCCTTGTTTTAGAAATTTGGTGCAAAGATAGTCAAAATATTGATAAGTCGGTTGTCTTTTTGTTCCAAAAATATGGGTATTTGTCTTATTTTCGCTTTTTTCCTATGATAAGCCCCCTAAAATCGATTTTCCGCAGGCTACGCGACGGGCTATGTGGCGTGAAAGCGGGGACACTCTCGTTGCCGTAGCGGTCGACGGCTGTTACCGCATAGTGCAAGGTTCGTCCACCATGAGGCACGACAAGCGTGGCCTCCGTCCGTCGGGTGGCAATCAGGAGGGTAGGATCATTGGTGTTTACAGGATATTGCTCGGAGGCAAATACATTATATAATAGGTACTCACTTGGCGAAGCGTTGCGGGTCGCATTCCACGTCAGACGGTCGGCGGTCATGCCCCGTTGGATGGTCAGGGCTCCGGGCGACGAGGGCGGGCGTTTCCCCATCCAAGTCATGGGTGGAATGAGGGCTGGATAATCGTTGAAGTCTTTCGTAAACGAGTAGATGCCTTTGGTGTCGTCCGTTAGGAATTTGGAGCGGAAGATGGCGTAGCCCATTTCCTGTTGTCGGAGGACATACATCTCGCGCTGGATGATGTCCAGACTCCAGTTGCGCTCTTTGGGATGCAGCATATAGACGGCCAGTCCTGGAACAATAATCCGGCCATAAGAAAACTCCTTCCAGTTGACAGCAAACGGGTAGAAGTTGTTGCCCTGAAAATACATCATCGGGAACAGCGCGTCCATGATACCGTCTCGAAGCCAGCCTTGGGCATCTTGGCAGACGGTGGTGTTGGCATTCCATCCGGCGCTTGTTTGTCGGGGAAGGTCGTCGTATTTGCCGATAGGCGAGCACGACACCATCACCCAAGGCTTCAGGGCCTTGACGCTGTTGTAGATTTTACGGACGATGTTGGTGATATTAGCGCGGCCCTGTGAACGGCTCACCTTCAACTTCCACGTCTCAGGATAGCGGATGTAGTCGAGGTGGATACCGTCGATATCGTAACGTTCGGTGACCGCTTCACAGAAACGCGCCAGATAATCGCCGGTCTGCGGCATCTCAGGGTTCATGTAGCCTTCATCACCTATCTTGATAATCTGTTTGGGGTATTTCTGTCGCAAGGTCTTACAACCCAGCGTGTTCCATTTGCCGACAGGGATGGTGACAATCCACGCATGGCACTGCATGCCCCGTTTGTGACACTCGTCGATAGCGAACTGTAGGGCGTCGTAGCCAGGCGAGGTGCCCGGCTTGCCGGAGAGACAACCGTCCCAGGGTTCCATGCCGGATGGAAAGATGGTGGTGCCTCTGACACGTGTCTGCAGGAGTACTGTATTGATATTAGCTTGCTGAAGCTGGTCGAGGATATGTGTCAGTTCTTGCTTCTGTTGTCTGATCGTCTGCGGAGAGGTGGCATAAGTGTGTGGCCAGTCGATGCCTCCGATGGTGGTGAGCCATACGGCTCTGATTTCATGTTTCGACGTTTGGGCATGAAGGGGTAGTACAAGTGTCAGAAAGAGAAAAATATGTATAATCGTCTTCAAAATCTTGCTTTTTTGATGAATTTTGCCGCAAAGTTACAAAAAAAGCAACAGATTTCATCGATTATCACAGATTATTTGTAATTTTGCGATGGAATTAGCAATAAAATATCAATAAGACTATGATTTCATTTCTTTTGAGCCTTGTGACTCTTGTGTTGGGTTATCTGCTTTACGGGCGTTTCGTAGAACGCGTCTTCGGACCGGATGACCGTGTGACTCCTGCTGTGGCAAAGGCCGATGGCGTCGATTTTTTGGTGCTTCCCTCATGGAAGGTTTTTATGATCCAGTTTCTGAACATCGCGGGAACAGGGCCTATCTTCGGTGCCATCATGGGAGCTGCGTTCGGTCCTTCAGCCTATCTCTGGATTGTGTTAGGCTGTATCTTCGCAGGTTCCGTTCACGACTATCTGTCGGGTATGCTGTCGATACGGCATGGCGGCGCAAATCAGCCGGAAATAATCGGTCATTATCTGGGCAAGACCACCAAGCAGGTGATGATGGTATTTTCGGTCTTCCTGCTGCTGATGGTGGCTACCGTGTTTGTGTTCAGTCCTGCCAAGATTCTGGGTGACATGTGGGAACCGGCCTATGTCATCGAGAACTTTGGGCAATACACATTCTGGATTGTTGTTATCTTCATTTACTACATCATTGCCACGATGCTGCCTATCGACAAGATTATCGGCAAAATCTACCCGCTCTTTGCCTTCTCGTTGCTGTTCATGGCAGCAGCTTTGTTGGTGATGCTGCTGGTGAAGCAGCCCGACATCCCTGAGGTGTGGGAGGGACTGAGTGTGCCTGCTCTGACGCCAAAGAGTATCTTCCCCTGTCTGTTTATCACCATCGCCTGTGGAGCCATCAGTGGTTTCCACGCGACACAGAGCCCTCTGATGGCGCGCTGTATGAAGAGCGAGCGCATGGGAAGACCGATCTTCTATGGTGCAATGATTACCGAAGGTGTTGTCGCCCTCATCTGGGCTACGGTGGCCATGTATTTCTTCTACGACCAGCCTACACCGGGCTATCAGCTGATGGAAGGAGGCCTTGCTGCCAAAGGTGACGCACCCTCGATCGTAAATCTGATCTGTAACGACTGGCTGGGTATCTTGGGCGGCATCCTTGCCCTGCTGGGCGTGGTGGCAGCACCAATTACGAGTGGTGATACAGCCCTGCGCTCAGCCCGTCTGATAATTGCAGATTTTGTCAAGCTCGAACAGCGTACCATCCGCAAGCGTCTCTATATTTGTATCCCCTTGTTTGCTGCCGTTATCTCGTTGCTGGTGTGGCAGATGTCTGACAAGGATGGCTTTGCAAAAATCTGGAACTGGTTCGGATGGAGCAACCAGACGCTCTCTGTCTTCATGCTTTGGGCGGTGACCGTCTATTTTGTACAGCAGAAGAAGCCGTATGTCATTACGCTTGTCCCAGCCGTGTTCATGACGGTAGTTTGCATCACCTTCCTCCTGTCGGAGCAAATATTCAGTATGGGACAGTATTATGCCTGGATTATTGCTGCAGTAGCCTGTGTGCTCTCTTTGGCGTG
>Ga0326513_10003770_pt1 | contig 10931 bp, 25 predicted proteins | sample 2_2465_0518_D_FD_203654 | JGI IMG/M metagenome (GOLD analysis project Ga0326513, IMG submission 203654) | Bovine rumen microbial communities from UC Davis, California, United States - 2_2465_0518 | ecosystem: Host-associated > Mammals > Digestive system > Stomach > Rumen | place: USA... | reverse complement strand
AGCGGAATATCCAATTGGAAAGACGGTGAATTGCTTTACGGTAGGGGTATTGGCGCGCCTCCTCTTTGCCGAACACGAATTTTTCGACCGCCTAACGCAACGGTGCAGAGAAGTTATATGGAAGCAGCCACTTGGGGTAACAGTGGTTCAATAGCCGAGAGACTTACTTGGGCTACTACTCCACCGTACAATTGCCAAGTGTATGATAGGTCTAGCTCGTCGCCTAAAGCGATTACCTCTTTATACGGAAGCTCCGGTAATTATTGGTCTATACAGTGCGGCTCTACTATTCCTCAAGGTGCTACGATTGATTTTAAAGTTGTGGTTTGCCTTACAAACCTAGACCAGCTAAACCGTGACGGCAACGATTCGGAAGCGAATTTCAGCAACGTATATCCTACTATACTCATGATGGAATCTTATAACAAGGATGATCCATGCAAATATACAGCTGCAACACAAGGACAACATAACGCCCCTATTCCCGTTGTTTTTCAAAACGACAAGTATCTGTTTCGTGACACTTGCGTTACTGAACCTGTCAATCAAAGAGGGATGATATACGCATATTTTCCTAACGGTGCGCCTTCTGTATGGAGTGGTGGAGACCCGTGGGACTCGCCCGACAGCCTGCTTGTAAGCGGAACACAAAAGACATTCAAGCAATGGTGTTCAGAACTTACCAGTCCTCCTACTTACACGCAAGTATGCACTATCTGTTCTTCGGCACAGGCGACATTAAGTGGAGTGAGTTTACAGACACCGCTTAGATACATCAACTTTTCAGTAGGTATAATGAATCTTACAAGCCACATAACATCCGGGCGTTGTGTCGGAATATCGAAGTGTTATGTAGGCGTTAGAATCGTCTAGGAGCGAATTATGAAAATCTTGGTTGCAGTCCCGACATACGAGAGCATACAGCCCGAAACGTTCAAGTCCATCTACGGCCTTGACAAGTGCGGACACAACGTGGTGTTTGACTTCCAGCGTGGATACGATTGCGCCACGGCACGTAACCACATCGCCAAGGAAGCCATTGCAGAAGAAGCCGACTACGTGCTTATGGTAGACAATGATGTTATCATTCCATCGGATGCGTTGCGTAACCTGCTAGAAACGCAGGTGGACGTGTGCCTTGGCTACTATCTCACACGATGGGGTAATCAAACAGATTCCCGTGTCGTGATGTTCAAGGATGGTGAGTTTAACTACGAAACGCATTACAACCGAGAGGAGCTGCAAGCCCTGCGTAACAATGGCGTGTTCCGTGAGAAGGTGCATGGCGGTGGATTCGGGTGTGCGCTTGTGAGAACGGATGTTTTCAAGCGTCTAAATTTCCCGTGGTTCAAATTCACCACTTACAACGATGGCTCCAACCTTGGAGAGGACTTGAACTTCTGCGAACGTTGCAAGGAAGCAGGAATACCAATCTACGTAGATACACGTGTATCGTGCAAACACCTTATCCGTAAGTTCATGGAGTGAAAATGGATAGTTTGTTGCAAATAATTTTACCTTATATACCATCTTCCGCAATTCCTATCATTATAGTTATTCTAGGTTGTTGTTATCTTTGGTACAAGACTAGAACAAAGTTTATGGCGTTAGAGATTGATAGAGAGAAGAACAAGAAGTCCCGAGACAAGGACTTGCAAGAACTACGTGATAAATGCGTAGGAAACGAGAAGGAAATACAATTCCTTCGAGATATACTTTCGGAACGTGTTGGTGAAATCAATGAGTTAAGAACAAGTGTTAATGAGCTGAACATCAACATGAGTTCTCTTTCGACTGAAATAAAGAACTTGACTAAGATTATTGACAGGTTAAAAGATGATTAGTTTGATTATAATGGTTGTTATTGGTGGAATATTGCAGGAGCTGGATTGATGAAAAACAGGTTGAACATAAAGACATTGAAGGTCATTGACTACGCAATCTTTGTCGGTCGTGGATGCTTGTCGGACTTGAAAGAGTCAAAGTCCTTCAAGCGTATGTACAACCTTGATTCTCCCGTCTGCACAGCCGTGTACACAACGCAAGGTACTCTAAACGTAGGCCTTTCTGCACCGTTTATGTTTGACGGGCGCAGCGGCTCACCGCTTATTGATTGGTACGCCCCGAATCTAGGATCACTTGAAGAAAGACTAACGTGGCTAATCCACGATGTGAACGGGTATGCAAAGTGTCTTTCATTCAAGGACACTAATACGCTGCTGTTCGCAATGCTACGTGACCTATGCCATTACCGAAAGACGAAGGCGGCTACTATACGATATGCGGTATCATTGAGCAAGGGTTGGTACGGCAAGCCCGAACCGACAGACAAGTATTTTGTAAATTACGATAAGATACAGGTAAAATGGGTAACAGATGGAACAGATTTCGTATTACAAGCTGATGGGTGAAACGCCTAGCAAGAAGAACTCACGGCAGGTTTTCCGTGGCGGTAAGAACATTCCTAGCAAGAACTACTTGAGGTGGCTAAAGCGAGCCGAAATTGAAATCTTCCGACAGGGAATTTTGGTTCCGGCAATAATTTGTCCGATAGAAATTAAACTTGTATTCCATCACTCGGACGAGCGCACCCGTGATACTGACAACCAAGTTTCAAGCATCTTGGACTTGCTAAAAGGAATACATGTAATAAAGGACGATAACTGGAAGATTGTCCGCAAGATTTCTGCGGAAGCGGTGAAGGACGATGAAGCATATGTTGAAGTGGAACTGAATATGATTTAAAAAAGGCGGGCAGGAGAACAAACTAAACCTGCACCGCCCAATGAGGGATTTAATGAGTCCTGTAGCGTAAGGCAAAGAAGGTAGGTCAAACCAACCGCTACGCCAACAATATAGGATTTTCCCGTAAAAAAGTAAAGCGGAATAAGGTAAATTTTTATGTACGATGAAGATGATTGGTTGGCCTACGCCCGTGAGCCGATGTACCCTCAAAAGCCTTTAGATATTGAAAATCCGTCCTCAAAACAAGAGAACGGATTTAATCTTTTCTTTTAGTTGTTTCCGTAGAACGGAATATCGTTTCGCTTGAAATCTTCGTTACGTTGCTTTTCCTGCAAAACCTTGTCAAGCCTTAACAGGACTGCTATAGTATCGTAGATTTCCTGCCTTGCGTTGATAAGGTTATTATCCTGTATCGCTTCAAAGATTTCGTAGTTTTCCTGCATCAGTACATCGTAGACGCTCTTTGTCTTTTCACGGTCTTCACGTGATTCACGCAACAGAAGCTTGATAGTTTCGAGGTTGCGTAGCCTTGCTGGAATGATGGATGCAGCGAAAAACGGGTGTTTCGTTTCTGCCTTAGTAAGTTGCCTGTCAATTTCGGCAATGACTTCGGCAGGCAGATTCGTTTCAATGATCTTGTTCGCCATAGACTACCTGCTACAGATAAGCTTGAGTACAACGTAGATGCCTACAAGGAATATGTAGAACATCATAACCCAAAGTTCAAGGCACATACAAGACCATGTGAACGGCAATGCTATAATGGGCCAATTGGCAAATACGCCAACGCCACATAGCTTCAAGACCACAGCTATGATAGTCCAAATTTCAATGATTCCCATAGTTAGTTTTTTCCTTTTGGTTATAGCCATTCGCCCTTCAATCGTTTCTCGTCAAAGGGGTCTTTGGCAGGTTTCTCGTCACGGCTATACGTACACTTTTTAGGGTTGCACGAATAGTCGATTTCAATTGGTTTCACAGATTCTTGCTGCGACCGATAAAGCATCGTTTTTTGCTCGCCTTTTTAAGAATCATCGCTTTCTTTTCACGAATCTTCTTTTGCGTGATTTTTGAATTTTCAATAATTCGCTCACGATTATCGAAGTAGTACCCCTTGGAGTAGTCAGCCATACGCTTCTTGTAATCGGTGAGCTTTTCACCTTCAAGACAGAGGTAATACACGTAGCTTCGGGATAGTCCGAACTTGTGAGCCAATTGGGTATATGAAAGCCCCTTATTTCGGAACTTGCGAATTTCCTCAATAATCTTAGGTGTGGCTTTCGTTTTGCGCTTGAGTAGGACATTATCGGTTTTCATCAGAATGGTGTGTCCTCGTCTTCAAAACCATCGCCCGTGGCAAATCCTTCATCGCCATCTTCGTTACGGCCCTTGAAGCCCGAAAGCACCTGCAACGTGACAACGTTGATTCCTGTAACTGACTTCTTGTTACCCGAAGAATCGGTGTAATTGCTCACGTTGTATTCGCCTTCAACGTAGACTTGGCTACCACGGCTAACGAGACTTGCTACAACATCGGAGAGCTTCCCGAAAGCAGTGCAGTTCACCCAGTTCGTGATTTCCTTCTGTTCGCCATTGTTGTCACGATAACGTTTGCTCACGGCGATGCTGAAAGAAGCAACCTTGCCGCCATTACCCGTGGTTCGGATTTGCGGGTCACGCCCCACGTTACCGATGAACATACATCTGTTCAAGTATGCCATTATTCACCTTCCTTTTCGTCAAGATTGATGTTATGCTTTTTCATGAGAATTTCTGCAATATTCTTCTTTGATTCGTCAATAATCTTATCCATATCTTCCTTGGATATTTGGTTGATTGCGCCCCATGCGCTACGGAGCTTGGTCAATGTACGGGCTACTCCTTCACCAGCAGCAAGCGCAGTATTTATCGTTGCATCCATTTCGGCTTGATACACGATAACTTCGTCAAGAAGCTTCGTATTCTTTTCCGTGACGGACATTTGCTTTTTGGCCTGTTCAAGACCGAACTTCATCAGTTTTTCGCAAAGATACTTTGCCGTGCTATCAAGGTCTTTGAGTGTGTTTTCAATCTGTTCTTTGAGATTTTCTTCGTTCATTTTCATTCCTTTTGTTGATTGTTAAAAGTTATTTCTTGATAGAGAGTGTTCTTGCCTTCGGCTTTTCGTTCACTGCACCTTTAAAAAGCTGCATCATCTTTTCCATAGTGATGCCCGAAGCCTTGATAACTTGGTTAGGATTAAGTTGGTCAAAGAGCTGTTCAGCCGTAACGAGGTTAGATTCAATGAGCTTCTGTGCAACGAAGCGTGGAGCATCTTCGCTACACCATTCGTATGTATAGCTTTGCTTGCTCCAAGAAATCTTGATGCCATCGTCATGCGGGATTTGTTCTTCCGTACCGACATTCCAAGCGTGTTTGACAACTTCTTCAATTGAATCAACAAACTTCTTCAATACGGACTTTTTTTCCCACAAACCGAGCCAACCGCTTTTTGCGTTTCGAGATGTGATGAAGTCGGCTTCGGCTTCTTCGTCCATTTCAACGCCTGCATTCCGTACAGCGAAATTGTACGCATCAATTTCAGCGGGAGTAAAGTTGAAAGAAGTGATTTCTTCGGTGGGGATAAGCGCAACTTGTTTTGATGCCATGATTTTACCTTTTATTTGATTGTGATTTTAGACTTGATTTCCTTGGCTATTTCTGCACGTTTTTCAGCAGGAACTTCGTTCGGTGTGCTGTAGCCGTTTGCTTGCAGGATTGCCATACAGGTCTTTGCATCTGCGGAACAATACTTGATCACGAAGTTTTCAAAGTTCTTCGCCTTCGTAGCTTCATCGGGTTCGCCCTGCTGCGCCTGTTTCGGCTGCGGAGCCTGTTTCTGCGGCTTCTGCGCCTGTTTTTCCGTCTTACCCATAGTTCGGTCACATACATCGGGTTCGGCAATTTCAAAGCAGTTTTGGTAAAGGTAGCGTTTGATGTAGCTTTCTACTGCACCAAGGTTCTGCACTTCGTGACAGCCCTTGAGAGAAGCCGTAGACATAGGGCTAGTGAAAAGAATGTCCTGTCCAGATTCGCAATCGTGGAACGTGAGGATAGCGGTTTCCTGCGAGAAATTGACGATAGTAACGCAATTATTTTCGTTGCAGATAGGAATAATGGCGTTGAGAATATCGTCAAGTTCAAAATAATCGTAACCTGCATAGGTGTTTTTTCCCGACTTTGCAACCTTTGCGTTCTTGAAAGCAAGTCGGCAGGCGTTTAGTTTTTGGTAGACATTTTTGGTTTGCTGTTCCATTTTTGTTTTTCCTTTTAGAAGTTGTTTTTTAGAAGATTCAAAGCCATTTCGGGTTTCATTCGCACCCCTGTAAGTTCCTTGATTCCTTTATTGAGCTTTTCGGGAACTTTACCGAAGGCCCTTGGGTAAACCTTTCCGTCTTCAACGAATATAGTCAGTTCGCAGCCGTTTTTCTTGATTGAAAGTAGACTCACAATTCAATTCCCCTTCCCTTAAACCAATCTTCAACTTCTTCAATTTTTGAAGAAAAAATTAAAGAAGTACATTTCCCATTATCAAATTTAGAAATGTCAATGTTAAATGCGTTTTTTCTGAAATTATTTATAAGCTTCAACTTTTCAGCAAGTTTGTCAATTTTTTTACTGCGTAACGAAACATCGTTTAACTCACTAAAGTCGGTGTTATAATCGCTTGTCAAATAAAAGTTTATTTGGTAAAAAGGTTCTTCTTTATTTTCGTTTGCCATTGTTTATCTCCTTTTTCTGTTTGTCTGATACAAAGATATATTATTAAATACGAGTTGTCAATAGGTTTTTAGTGAATTTTTGTAAATTTTTCTTGGATTTTTTCTATATCGGTTTTTCATAATTATCATTTATCACCTCGTCAAGTTAATGATTAAATTCACCAAGTTCAGCACCACAAGTGCTATGTTTCCGATTGCTCCAATCTTGTTCCAATTCACAATTTAAATTCCTTTCAAAGCTCCGGCAATCTGTTTACACATATCGTCCCATTCTTCCTTGCTCAAGCGTTCCGAATCGGGTGGCGGCAGGGCGTTCTTGATCGGGCGTTCCTTGCATAGCTGCCTGTAAGCTTCGTTAAGAACTCGCATTGTAGGAATGTCTGCTATAATCCTCGCCTTGCGGAAAAGAGCGTCAACTTCGTCTTCACGCACATCAATTGTATCGTAGATTTCTTTCGCAGCACCTAGAAGTGTATCGTCCGAGAGCTTGCGACCTGCAAGTTCGTAGGATGCACCTAGCTGGAAGACAATCGTCCGCATTCTGCTATCCATTTGTTTTACTCCTTTTTAAAGTTCCTTATCCTGCACCAAACCAATATGGCGTAGCTTGATGCAGGGTGAGAAACTTAACCAAAGGCTACTTCTTGGGCGGTTTCTTCGTTGTCGGTTTCTTGCTTCCGCACGGCATACGCACCTCCTTTGTTGATTGTTTAAAGATTTTTTTGATAATACACCATCATTGCCAAACTCTGCTCAACTAATTCTTTACATTTACCTTTTAGATAAATGTTTTTACCGTTTGTAAAAGAAACATATAAATTACCATGTTGTTCCTCTGTATAACAAACTAAATCTAAATTTATTGTGTGGTGTTTACAACATTGAAAAAAATTAGCCATTACTTCACAACCCTGTACCTGTCATAGTCAATGTAATTGCCGTCACTTTCCTTTACAAGACAGCCTTCCCAAAAACCATACCTGTATTCAAGACCCTGTGCCGTTGCCTTCTTTTCGCAGGAATATTCGTTGCACTTATAGCCAAAATAAAAAGCACCTACAATGATACTACCTACAAGCGTAACAAGACACAAATAAAGAAATCCTAAGTCCCCGCATTCATCAAACATTGTAATGACTACATATCCAATAATCAAGATGAAAGCTGTAATTGTAATACATATTGGTAGCATTATCCATTCTCCATTTGAATCATCAAGCGTTGAGCCTGTGACAGGTTGTTTGTCGGCATCGTTTCCGAAGGCTTTGCCTGTTCCTGCTGCCAACAAAGATTATTCAGCCAAGTTCCAAGATTCTTCGTAAGAGGGTAGAAAGCACCTCTTACCGCTGCATCCTTACGGGCTTCGTCTTCCGCTGCCCACGCATCGCAAAGCTTCGTCACTTCTTCCGAAGGTTTAAGGTTGAACTTTTCGCAGGCCTTGCGGAACCTTCCGTATTCAACCTCTAGCCCATCCTTTCGGCCCCCGTACATCTTGCGGAAGAACTCAAATGTGTCCTTGATTGGGTCAACCTTCTGCCTATGCTGTTTTTCGGGCTTTGCAGGCGTTTCTACGGGCTTTTCGGGCTGTGGCGGTACATACTCACATCCTTTACCCTGCAAACGCTCACGATAGGCTTTTTGGCGTTCAGCGGACTTCTGCCTAAATCCGTTCATTTCGGCTATGATCTTGTCAGCGTAGGCATCAACGCCACTACGTTCGTTCACCACAGCATCAATGAGCGTGAGCAGCCAATCCTTCGTCTTTGCAGGGTCGGACTTGATAACCTCAAGCAGGAACTCCGATACATTCAAGTACAGGTAGTTTATCGTCTTTTTCACGCTATGCCTTCAAGTGGTTGATGTAGTATTCTGTGATAGCCTTGCGTGTCACGGCTGTGTAGCCCGAAGGTTCTCCAGCGTCACGTTCCTGCTTGATAAGCGTGTCAAGCATTTCACGGATTTTGGAAGGCCCGCAAAGACAGATGTGGAAAGCGTATTGCTTCTTATTTGTCGTCATTGTTTACTCCATTTTTATGTTCAAATTTAATGGCAAGTTCAGTCCAACGATTTACGCACCGCCAAGCGTGTGTTTCTCTCCAACTCCATTTTTCCGCAGTCTTGCCAAATCCACGATGGTTAAAACAGGAAACTAGCATCTGGAATAGTGCTTAAATTCGATATTTACGCAAGCCCTGTCTACATAGGAGCAATTATCTACCATTGATGCAAGGAACGATTCTACAAGATTTTCTTGATGCTTTTTGCTGTTGATAGCCTTGATAAGGAGTTTTCTGAAATCTTCCTTTTTTTGCTGAACGAGTGCCTTCAATTCTTCCTTAAATGCTTCTGTAATAGCGTTTCTAACGTAATATTCGAGCAAAGAGCACGAACGATGGTTACGAATATCATAATCATCCGCAACAGATCCCGTATCTCTCTTTACCTGCACAGAAAGAGCTGCATTAACGATTCCCTGTGCAATGCACCCGTTGTCACCATCTGTTAATGCTTGTGCAACACTAGACATAACAGATTGCTTAACGATGTTGGAAAGATATTCCTTATCCACATTGAGGTCTATTCCGAAGATATTTTTTGCGTTTTCATTAGCCATTATTTTTTTCCTTTGCCATATAGGGCGGTTTAGTTTGTTTTAAATTTCTCGGCAAGTTCCAGCCAACGCTTTTGCCATCTTTTATAGTATTTGATTTTTGATTCCCAAGTTGAAACGAGCATCCCAATTTCAGCACTGCACCACCACGCCATCGCCAGGCACCTCTTGTACTTCTGGTGTAGTATTTCTTCTTCGTCTTGTTGTAATCCAGCTCCCATTGATTCAATCGCTTCGGTGTGAACTTTGCGTATGGCATTGAGTCTTGCGATTTCTGCATCCTTCTCCGCAATCACCTTGTCGGCTTCGTACTTGAGATAAAATTCAGCATACTCATTCGGTCTTAACTCGTGGTGATATACATTTAGTTCGCTCATTTGTCGGCCTCTTTTACTCGTATTGTTCCGCTTTGGCTCGGCACTTGCATTCTACTTCACTCCAGATTTTAAGCCATTCAAAGTTTGTTCGCTTAATGCACCCGATATATTTGACAGCTGACCCGTCAATTGACCACAGGTTTTTGTCGCCTTCGTGGATGCTTCGGACATACCAGTAGTTTTTTCTCGCTTCTGCTCTTTTCGCCCTAGCAAGCCACAGCGCACGTTTAAGCCTTTTTTCTTTCCACACAAGCTGATTCACCAACTCGCAACATTTGCACAAATCATACGTTTGTGGGCGTTGACGTTCAACCAATGAATCGGGGTCACTATTCCAATATCGGTTAATCTTCGGCATCCTTCAACTCCTTTTCATATTTATCCATACAATCAGCGTGAGAGAAAACCCTGCACACGAAACGCCCGTTAAAGTAAACCGCCTGCATCCCGTGTAAACCGCCAACATCAAGAGGTTCACCGCAATAAAAGCAATGAGTAGCTACTTTATCAATGTTCCAAGCCATTATACACCTTTTTCATTTTTCATTTTTTACCACATCACGATCAAGATTACCAAAGTCACAATCCAAATCACACCTACCACCGCAGCCGTGACTATTTCGCTCTTTACTGACATAGTACGCACCTTCCTAAAAGAATCGTGAACGCAGCAATTGAACCCATTGCGCCAAAAATAGCACCTGCAATACACTTCTGCATCACATTTACACCTGTCAAAAATGCGTTCAAGCCGAACATAATGAGAATAAACAAAATAAACATATCACCCTCTCTTTAGCTTGTAGCAGGCGTAACGCTTGCCGTTGCGGTCAATGTAGCTTGTGACTATCTTCAAGCCTTCCTTGCGAAGGTCTGCGATTCGTGCTGCAAGACGAAGGCACCCGAACTTCTTCAATGCTTCTAGAGCCGTTATAGTATTGCCTGCCTTTAGATGTGCGGCAATCATCTTTGCCTGTGCGTTTGGTTTAGTGTTCATTTTTCAGCTCCTTCTTTAACCTTTCAATTTCTTCCACGTACTTTACAGAAGCTTCGTAGCATTTACCTGAAAGTTCGCAGACCTTCGCATCGCCGTTATAAACATTATCAAGCTGTACTGCGTCCGTCTGCATATCCTACCTTTTAAACTTTTTCGCATCGGAAGCAGGCTTAATGCCTGGTATAAAAATGGTTTCTCAACCGATGCGATGCACAGCCGTTCGGTCTGTACGATATGAATTATAGATTTTACTAACGATTTAGTCAAGAGGTTTTTGCATTTATTTTTGTAAATTTTTGTACAAGTAAAATGCAGGCTGATTTCGCAGCATGATTTTCTGTGTTTGAACGATCGTGAAAATTTCTTTTATTATAATTTTCTTTAATATTATATTACCTTACCTTACTTTACTTTACCTTATTGGGTACTACAAACGATAA
>Ga0326513_10003769_pt1 | contig 10934 bp, 5 predicted proteins | sample 2_2465_0518_D_FD_203654 | JGI IMG/M metagenome (GOLD analysis project Ga0326513, IMG submission 203654) | Bovine rumen microbial communities from UC Davis, California, United States - 2_2465_0518 | ecosystem: Host-associated > Mammals > Digestive system > Stomach > Rumen | place: USA: California... | reverse complement strand
GACCCATTGCCGCTTCTCGTGATTGTCCTTCATCGTCTCGCGCGTGTGGCGAATGTCGCTCTCGATGATCTTTGCCAGATAGATGCAACTGTCGCGGGTGGCACGCATCGCCGGTGTCTTGAGCTGATTCTCAGGAATGTTGTTCAAGGCCTTGACCAGGTTCTCGTATTGGGCAATCATCTCGTCTTGCTGCTGCTCAAATTGCTTGAATGAGCGCGTGCGCGACACGCGTTTGTAGAGCGAGGTCGCCTGGCCGCACGCATAAGCCAGGTCAAAGATATTCTGCTCTTTTTGACTATAGAGCATCAACTCAATGTTGTTGCACAGCTCCAGGTCACGCCCGATGCTGCGCTGGAATTGCTTGTTGCGTTTCTCAAAGCGCTGGGCGCGCTCCTTCTGCTCCTGATGGGTCTCGCTGAGTTCCTCACACAGCACACCCAACGTCTGTTCCATATTGCTCTCCTTGAGCACGGCTCCTGCCTGTAGCACAACTGCCAGCATCGCCAGCACAATCAATATACTCTTCTTCATCGATATCATGATTTCAAAATGTGGCCGCAAAGATACTCATTTTTTAAGCAAATTGTCCATAATCGCTACCACAACAATTGTTATTCAAGCATCATCACCCGATTTCAGGCCTGTTTACAACAACTGGGGATGCACCGTTAGGCACATCCCCAGTAAGGATTAAGCGTTATAATCTATGTCAAAGATTATTCAGCAGTAGGATCATTGATGCTCTTGTAGGCACCGTTATAGTCGGTCTCCTTCAAGGGAACCTCCCATACCCAGTTGTTCACCTCATTGGGCATAATCGTGATAGCAACAGCAGCGTGTGCATTGCCACCCTGAGCAAAGCTGTGACGAATAACGGGCAGTTTCCAACGCTTGAGGTCACTCCACTGGAAGCCTTCGCCCCAGAGCTCAAGTGCACGGTAGTCGGCGATCTCGTTGAACAGGTCCTGACCGGTCTTGTCGCAGGTGTAACCGGGGTTGCGGCCCGAACCGGCGTTCAAGCGAACGAGGGCTTCCTGAGCATTGGCAGGCTGGTTCAAGAAGTAGTAGCACTCAGCCTCGATAAGAAGCATCTCACTGGTGCGGATGTAGGGCAGATAGCCAACACCCGGGGTGTCGAAGACGTAGAACTTCAAGTGTGCACCCAGGTGATATACACCAGAAGAATAGGGCTCACTCAGGCCGGGAGCTGCATGCTCCTGAACGTAGTTGTAAGCCTTCATGTAAGCATCCATGCTTGAGAATGACAAGCCGGCGGTCAAACCGATGTAACCGTAGGTCTGGTCAACCTGAGTGGGATCACTGCCATCGATGCCCAGACCGCTCTCGGTGAGGAACAGCGACTTGCGGAAGTCCTCATCGGGAATGCGGTTGATGAGCTCACGGCCGATGGTACCAGCACCGTTCTGGGTGTTGGAAGCATAGTAGCCGTTGCAGCTGTACTGGGTACCGTAGCTCCAGTACCAGTTGTTCTCATCGGCACTGCCATAGCTACCGAGAATCCACTCACTGGTGGGACGGCAGAAACCAGCAGCATAAGCATCATTGCTCATCAGGGGATAACCATCCTCGGCCAGCTTAGCATGGCTGAGGGCAGTCTGATAATCCTCCTTGTAGAGTGCAGCACGAGCATAAACAGCATGTGCACAATTCAAGTTAGGAGTCCAGCAATCACTGGAGGGACGGTCAACACCGCTCTCGTTGAACAGCGTGATGGCCTCGTCCAGATCCTTGTAAATCTGAGCATAAACCTCGGCCATGGTCGAGGGAGCCAGGTCACCGGTCGACTCATCAAGACGCAGGGGCACACCCTGTGAACTACCATTATTGGAGTCTTTCCAGCGCTGGCAGTAGTAGTGGAGCAACTTCTCATAGCCATAGGCACGGAAGGTCAGGGCCGAACCCTTGATGAACTTCTTGTCAGCCTCACTGCCTTCGGCATTGTCAATGCGATTGATAATCACATTAGCCTGAGTAATGATCTGATAGTAGTAGTACCAAGCATAGTGGTTGTAAATGCTGCTCTTATTGGTGTGAAAGGTCTGGTTGTGGATAGGAGCCCAACCCGATGCATACTGGTTGTAGTTGTAGTCCTGGCAAGGATAGTTCTCATACAGACGCATGATGGCATTCTCACCACAGAAACCCTGTGAATAGTTACCATGCTGGATGGTCATCGTCTTAGCTACACCGTTCAATGCCTTGTAGGCATTATCGACAGTTGCAATGGCCGAAACATCGCTGATCGATTCGGTTGGTTTTGTCTCGAGATAGTCTTCACCACATGAGGTCATGAGCATTGCCGATCCTAACAGAAGACCACTCAATAAAACTTTACTTATATTTTTCATAATGAGTTTCATTTAGAAATTAATGGTTAATTGATCATCTGATTTATCAGAACTGGAACTGAAGACCGAAGTTGAACACGCGAGCGGTAACATAGGTGTTATCAGAACCACCGCTGAAACTGTACTGGGGGTTCACACCCTTGCGGGAAGTGAACGTAGCCAAGTTCTCAACACCAGCAGTGAGGGTGAGACCCTGCATACCAATCTTGTTCATCAACAGCTTGGGCACTGAGTAGCTCAAGGAGATGTTCTTCACTACAAAGTAGGAAGCGCTGGTCAGCCAGCGGTCACTGGTAGCATTGTTATAGGTGCTGTACTCAAAGTCGAGCTGAGGCAGACCCTTAGGATCAATGCGGTTGGGTGAATTCTCAGTCATGCCGGCGGGAACACCGTTCCAAGACTTGGCCAGGTCAACGTGGTTAGCAGCGGCCGAAGAAGCCGAGTTGGTCGACATCAGAGTCTGGTAAGCCGAGTCGTAAACCTTACCACCCAGGCTATAGGTGAACAGAGCGTTCAGAGCAAAGCCCTTGAATTGCAGAACAGAGTTCAATGAACCGAAGAACCAGGGATGAGCAGTACCTGCCCAGTCACGCTTGCCATAGGAGCCAGGCATGGTGGTATAGGTCTCGTCACCGATGGTAACGGTCTCACCAGCAGCCTCAGCGCGCTCGGCCATTTCAGGATCCAGGGTGTACAGCGAGCGACCGGTCATCTGGTCAACGCCGACAAAGTGATAGGTGTAGAACTCATAGGGGTCATGACCCTCGGAGTAGTTCTGCTGGCCATGGAGAATGTCCTTGCCGTCAGGAAGCTTCTTGATTTTGCTCTTCATGAAGGTACCCTCGGTCGACAGCGTCCAGTTGAGGTCACGGTTGCGGATGACATCAGCGCTCAACGAGATCTCGATACCGCGGTTAGAAATGGTACCGATGTTCTTGTAGATGCTCATGTTATAGTCATCACCCCAAACGAACGAACCAGCCGACAGGGGCAGGGGAACTGCGAACAACAGGTCCTTGTTGCGCTTGTCAAACAGAACAAAGTTGAAGTTCAGGCGATTAAACAGGCGACCCTCAATACCGAAGTCGATATTCTGGCAAGTCTCCCACTTGATATCCTCGGCCGAGAGGCTCTGCTTCATGAAGGCAGCGCTACCGGCGTTCTTCTCAATGTAATAAAGTGCCTGATAAGCATAGAGGCTAACGCCCATGTTGTTACCGGTCTCACCGTAGGAAGCACGAACGCGCAGCTCGTCAACCCAGTTTACATCCTGCATGAAGTTCTCCTTCTTAACGTTCCAGTTTACACCGAACGAGAAGAAGTTACCCCAGCGGTTCTTCTTGGCAAAGCGTGAAGAACCATCACGACGGAACGAGAAATCAGCGAAGTATTTCTCGTGGTAGTTGTAACGAGCACGACCCAGATAGGACTCGGTCTTGTCCTCGTCATCCGAACCCAGGAAGTAGGAGTTGGTCTGGAAGTTACCGGGGGTGTAGATACCATCGGCAGCCGAACCGGTGTTCATGCCATAGGCCGAACGCATGTTGTACTCATAGTTCTCATGAGCAGCCATGATGTCAATGTGGTGAACATCGAACTCACGCGACCAGTTCAGGATTTCCTGAGCGGTGCGGGTATTGTACTCATAAGCATAGCTGGTCAGACGACCATTGTTGGTAGAACCATCACCAATGAACGGGTTGTTGTAGCGACGGCGATTGGTGTTGGAGTGCATGAAGTCGGCCTTCAACGTGATCGAGAAGCCTGCAGGCAGAGTAAAGGTACCATAGGCCATACCCTCGACAACGGCGCGACGACGACGGTCGAAGTCCTTGCGCAGCTCAAAGGCGATGTTGCGGTTGTCCAGATAAGAAGACTCGGTATCGTACTGCTTCTCACCATTCTCGTCAAGCAGGAAACTGCCATCGGGGTTGTGCAGGAACAGAGGATAAACAGGAGCCATGTAACGAGCTACATAGAAGGGGTTAGCATAGTAGTTACCGGTTGCATTGTCGTTGAAGTTACGGGTTGCATAGGTACCACTCAGGTTAATACCAGTCTTGAACCAGTCACTGGGAGTGAAGTTGGTGTTGATACGACCAGTGAAACGCTCATAGGCGCTGGCATAGATATAACCTTTCTCGTTGGTGTAACCAGCCGAAGCATATACATTGTACTTCTCGCCACCAGCGGTGCCCGAGAGGCTGTAATCCTGACGATAACCAGTGCGCTCAACGTCCTTTTCCCAATCCAGATCGGTATAGCCGGGCAATACCTGGGCAATCAGTTTACCGTTGGCATCGAACAGCTTATCGTCGGGGGCATTGTAGATGTTCTTGCGAGCATAGTCACCAATCAAGTGCTCGGTAGCATACTGGTTAGCAGCAGCCTGGTCCAGACCCATGCTTCCGTTCATGGCAAAGTTCCTCATGGCAAGCCATGAAGCCTCCATCCACTGGTCAGCACCCATGCGCTCATACTCAGCGATACCACGCTTGTACATACCCTGGTTGATGCGCAGGGTTACATTGGGCTTGTTGCTGTAGGAACCCTTCTTGGTGGTAATCAGAACGACACCGTTAGCAGCACGGTTACCATACAGGGCTGCCGAGGCAGCGTCCTTCAGCACGCTCATGCTCTCGATATCAACGGGGTTGATCTCGGCGATGTTACCGTCGAAGGCCACACCATCAACAACATACAGAGGTGAGCTCGAGCCGGTGATACTACCGATACCACGGATGCGGATGTTGGGAGCGGCACCAGGCTCACCATAGGTGTTGTTCACCTGGATACCAGGGGTGCTACCCTCAAGCGCTGCGGTAACCGAAGAACCGATGCGGTCCTTAATCTTCTTCTCGTCAACTACCGAGATAGAACCGGTAATCGACTGGCGCTTTGCGCTACCGTAAGCGACTACAACAACCTCATCAAGGCTCTGACCAGAGTCGGTCAACTTAATAAGCATTTGAGAGGAAACCTCAACCTGACGTGTTGCATAGCCAACGTAGGATACATTGACATACTTTACATGATCAGGTAAAATCAGCGTAAAATTACCATTGACATCGGTTGCAGTACCATGGTTCACGCCCTCGCCTTGGATTGTAGCTCCAATCAGGGGTTCACCATTGGCTGCATCCACTACTTGTCCGCTGATTGTGCGGTCGGCATATGCCGACAGTGCCATGAAGCACATCGCAAACAATAATAGAAATAGCTTCTTCATAAAATGTGATGTTTATAAATTAATATAATTAGTTAAAAATGTGTTTGTTTCTCTAATTAACTAAGTATTCTGTAAGGTCTCGATGGTACTAAATGGTAGTCTCTATCGATTAATTACAAGTTTGCAAAATAAGTCAAAAAATGTAAAAGAGGCAAAATAAAAGGATTACTTTAACAAAATGCCCGTCTTTTCTATCTTTTTGCCCGTTTTAGAAAAAAATGCAAGAAAAATAAGAATCTCTTGCCAAAAAAAATATAACATTCTGATTTATAGATGAATTATATACTCGATGGTGCTGATTCCTTGATTTGACAACTAAAAAAAACTGAATGTTAAAATCAACATCGTTTAACACTCGATTTTTAACTAAATTTCAAGGTCTATTTTGCATCTATCTCAATAAATAAAGACGATTATCAGCTGTACATCCTTATTTATATAGTGGAATGAATCAATTACCGTGTAATTCCATTGCTGTTGGAAAACACGTGCCACATCACGATAGCGGCACAGCAAGAGATATTCAATGAATGCTTTGTGCCCTCTTGAGGTATTTCTACACAACAGTCGCTGGCATCGACCACTTCCTGGGATACGCCTTTCACTTCATTACCCAGCACGATGGCCAACTTGGGATACGCGTTGACGTCGAAGTCTTTCAAACTCACACTGTCGTGGACTTGCTCAATCGAGCAGATGACATATCCCGCTTTCTTGAGTTCTTCAACAGCCGACAGGGTGGTGGAGTAATATTGCCAACTGACCGAATCCTCGGCACCAAGCGCCGTCTTGTGAATCTCGGGCTTGGGAGGTTGCGGCGTGATGCCGCACAGACAGATGCGCTCGATCAAAAAAGCGTCGGCAGTGCGGAACACCGATCCCACGTTCATCTCGCTGCGCACATTGTCGAGCACAACCGTCACCGGCAACTTCGCTGCCTGCTTGTATTCTTCCACACCCACGCGGTGCAACTCAATCATGGATTTCTTTCGTGACATCTGATTTGCTGGTTTTTATCACCACAAAGGTATAAAACATTTCCCACACACCATCACAATCCCCCGCCATTATTTGCTCCATAGGAGCAAATAATACAATAATCAATACATTGGTTGTCAATTGATTAAAAGATTATCAAAAAACGATTGACAATCATTATCATCATCTTGTCAATAACCCTGTAAAATAGTGTTCAAAACTATTTCAAAAAAAACAGCAAAAAACTCTTGACAAATTCAAATCAAGTCGGCATATCATTCTTTTTTGAACCGCCAAAAAAGCAATTACTTTTTTTTATTTGGACTATAAACATGGTTTTCGCCACTTTTTATCAACTTATCCCATAAGATTTTATTAACTTTGCAGTTTGTTAACACCCTGTTAATAATGTACCGAAGTTGCTATGACTCAGCAATTAGGCTTGTTGATAAACTATCAATAACTCTGAATTGCGGTTGATAATTGATAATCAGCCTCAAGGGACCGAAAAGTTTTCAACACAATTAACAGGCATAGTTATTGTAGTTAGATTTTAGTTTTTAAAAAATTAAAACACAAAAAATATATAATATGAATGTTGAAAATGGCTATGTCGATGAACCCATCGAGGCTGGCATCGACCTGAAAGAAGAAATCCTGCGCTTGAAGAAGGAGCGCAATGCCGTCATCATGGCACATTATTATCAGCGCGAGGAAATCCAGCAGCTGGCCGACCATATTGGCGACAGCCTGGCTCTGGCACAGCTGGCAGCGAAGACCGATGCACCCGTCATCATCCTGTGTGGCGTGCACTTCATGGGCGAGACGGCCAAGATCCTGTGCCCTGACAAGACAGTCATCGTCCCCGACCTGAGTGCCGGTTGCTCGCTGGCCGACAGTTGCCCTGCCGATGAGTTTGAGCGCTTTGTCAATGAGCATCCCGATCACACGGTCATCAGCTATGTCAACACCAGTGCTGCCGTCAAGGCGGTGACCGACGTGGTGGTGACTTCGTCCAATGCCAAGGAGATTGTGGGCAGCCTGCCCGAGGATGAGAAAATCATTTTCGGCCCCGACCGCAACCTGGGTAATTACATCAACAGCATCACGGGACGTGAGATGCTGCTCTGGGACGGCGCTTGCCATGTGCACGAGAAATTCAGTGCAGCCAAGTTGGCCGACCTCAAGCGTGAGCATCCCGGTGCCAAGGTGCTGGTGCATCCTGAATGTCCCAAGCCCGTGCGCATCATGGCCGACAAGGTGGGTTCGACCCAGGCCTTGCTCAACTTTGCCGTTGACGACGAGAGTCAGGAGTTCATCGTGTGCACCGAGAGCGGCATCCTCTTCGAGATGCAGCGCCGCTGTCCCGAGAAGACTTTCATTCCCGCTCCGCCCGAGGATGGTACCTGTGCTTGCAACGAGTGTGAATACATGAAACTGATTACTCTGGAGAAGTTATATAATTCACTCAAGTTCATGGCACCCGAAATCAAGGTTGACGAGCGCATTGCCGAACGTGCCGTCAAGCCCATCCAGCGCATGCTCGACATCTCGCGCGACCTGGGTATCATCAAATAAATCATATTGAAATTATATTAGCAGCATTATAGATATTTAATGTAATGAATGTTATGGCACAGAATGTTTATGACTTTACAGTGAAAGATCGTCGTGGTAACGACGTGTCGTTAAGCGATTATAAGGGTAAGGTGTTGCTCATTGTCAACACGGCAACCCGCTGCGGTTTCACTCCGCAATACGAGGAACTGGAGTCGCTATACAAGGAGTACAAGGACCAAGGTCTTGAGATTCTTGATTTCCCCTGCAATCAGTTCGGTGAGCAGGCACCCGGCACCGAGGACGAAATCCATCAGTTCTGCACATTGAACTATGGCACCGAGTTTCCTCAGTTCAAGAAAATCGAGGTGAATGGCAAGAACGAGATTCCCCTGTACACTTTCCTGAAGTCAAAATGCGGTTTCAAGGGCTTCAATCTTGATCACAAGATCGGACAACTCCTTGATCAGATGCTCTCCAAGGCCGACCCTGACTATGCCAGCAATCCTGACATCAAGTGGAATTTCACCAAGTTCTTGATTGACCGCAAGGGTAACGTGGTGGAGCGCTATGAGCCCACGACCGAGTGCTACGTCATCGAGGAAGCCATCAAGAGAATACTTTAATTTAAAAATTACTGGCTAATAGCTGAATGCTGATTAGTTTATAGCAACAATACAATGGATTATAACTATAAGGAAATAGAGAAGAAGTGGCAACAATACTGGCGTGAACATCACACCTACAAGTGTGATATTGACAACAGCCGTCCTAAATTTTATGTGCTCGACATGTTCCCTTATCCGTCAGGAGCGGGTCTGCATGTGGGGCATCCGCTGGGCTACATCGCCAGCGACATCTATGCGCGTTACAAGCGCTTGAAGGGCTTCAACGTGCTGCATCCCATGGGTTATGATGCCTATGGTCTGCCTGCCGAGCAGTATGCCATCCAGACGGGTCAGCATCCCGAAATCACCACCATTCAGAATATCGCCCGCTATCGTGAGCAGCTCGACAAAATCGGTTTCTGCTATGATTGGGACCGTGAGGTGCGCACTTGTGATCCAAGCTATTACAAGTGGACACAGTGGGCTTTCTTGAAGATGTTCAAGAGCTATTACAACACCGAGCTCGATAAGGCTCGTCCCATCGAGGAACTGGTGGCTCACTTCGAGAAGCACGGTACCGACGGTTGCAATGCTCACACCAGCTGTACCGACAAATTCACCGCCGATGAGTGGAACGCAATGACTCAGATGCAGCGCAACGACGTGTTGATGAACTACCGCATCGCCTACCTGGGCAACACGATGGTGAACTGGTGTCCCAAATTGGGTACCGTTCTTGCCAACGATGAGGTGAGCGAGGGCTTGTCGGTGCGCGGCGGTTATCCTGTCGAGCAGAAGATGATGAGCCAGTGGTGCTTGCGCGTGTCGGCCTATGCCGGCCGTCTGCTCCGCGATTTGGACACCATCGAGTGGACCGAGTCCATCAAGGAGACGCAGCGCAACTGGATTGGCTACAGCGAGGGTGCCGAGATGACTTTCCCTGTGGCCGACAGCGACAAGAGCCTGCTGATTTTCACCACCAGGGCCGATACCATCTTCGGTGTCACCTTCATGGTGCTGGCGCCCGAGAGCATCTATGTCGATGAGGTGGTGACGCCCGATCAGCGCGCTGCTGTCGATGCTTATCTCGATGAGGTGAAGCACAAGACCGAGCGTGAACGCATGATCGAGAAGAAGGTGAGCGGTGTGTTCACCGGCAGCTATGCTGTCAATCCCATTACGGGTAAAAACATCCCCATCTATATCAGTGATTATGTGTTGGCTGGTTACGGTACTGGCGCCATCATGGCGGTGCCGGCTCACGACAGCCGCGACTACGCCTTCGCCAAGCACTTCGATTTGCCCATCATTCCGCTGATTGAGGGTGCCGATGTGAGCGAGGAGAGTTTCGACGCCAAGGAAGGCATCATGGCCAATTCCTCCAACGAGCGCTTGCAACTTAACGGCTTGCAGGTCAAGGAAGCGATAGCCAAAACCAAGAAATACATCGAGGAGGCCGGAATAGGTCATGTGAAGGTGAATTACCGCCTGCGTGACGCGATTTTCAGCCGTCAGCGTTACTGGGGTGAACCGTTCCCCATCTATTATGATGAGAATAATCAGCCCCAGGCTCTTGACGAGGATTTCTTGCCGTTGCAATTGCCCGAAGTCGATAAATTCTTGCCCACCGAGACTGGCGAACCGCCCCTGGGCCGTGCCAAGAATTGGGTGACTGCCGACGGATATCCCTTGGAGTTGAACACCATGCCCGGCTTTGCCGGTTCATCGGCCTACTATCTGCGTTATATGGATCCTCACAACGACAAGGAGCTTGTCTCGCATGAGGCCAATGAGTATTGGCGTCAGGTGGACCTCTATGTGGGTGGTACCGAGCATGCCACGGGTCACTTGATTTACAGCCGTTTCTGGAACAAGTTCCTCTATGACTACGGTTTTGTTTGCGAGGCTGAACCGTTCCGCAAACTGGTCAACCAGGGTATGATTCAAGGTCGCAGTAACTTTGTTTACCGCATCAAGGACACCAACAAGTTTGTATCGTTCAATCTCAAGGACCAGTATGATGTGACCCCCATCCATGTGGATGTGAATATCGTTCATACCGATGCGCTGGACATCGAGAAGTTCCGCGAGTGGAGACCCGACTTCGAGAATGCTGAGTTCATTCTGGAGAACGGCAAGTACATTTGTGGATGGGCTATCGAGAAGATGTCCAAGTCAATGTTCAATGTGGTG
>Ga0326513_10003768_pt1 | contig 10934 bp, 7 predicted proteins | sample 2_2465_0518_D_FD_203654 | JGI IMG/M metagenome (GOLD analysis project Ga0326513, IMG submission 203654) | Bovine rumen microbial communities from UC Davis, California, United States - 2_2465_0518 | ecosystem: Host-associated > Mammals > Digestive system > Stomach > Rumen | place: USA: California... | reverse complement strand
GACCTCATTGACCGCGTCTATAGTCAGACGGGCTATTTGGTGAGTGCCGCCATGATGGAGAAGACGGGCGAGAAAAGCCTGATCACCTATGAATACGATCAGGACTGCAATTTGCGCCGCCGCACACTGGTGAACACCGCCTCGGGCATCAAGTCGGTCAATGACTATCGCTATAATACCGACAACGAGGTGTCGCAGCAGAGCCAGAAGGTATTCAACAAGGAAGGTGAGTGCGTGATGTCGATCACGATGAAGAACAGCTATGAGGAGCACGACGACTACGGCAACTGGATCAAGAACACGCTCAGCCTGACCTACTGGGAGAAAGACCAGCGTGCCCAGATGGCCACCGTCCATCAGACTCGCACCATCAGCTACTGGGATGAAGACTAATCGGCGATCAGACGGAGGAATTCGTCTTCCGACATGATCCTGATGCCAAGCTTTTCTGCCTTTTGCAACTTCGACGGCCCCATGTTGTCACCAGCCAGTATGAAGGAGGTCTTGCCCGATATGCTGCCCACGTTCTTGCCACCGTGCTGCTCGATAATGGCCTTGTACTCATCACGGCTGTGGTGGGTAAACACGCCACTGATGACGATGCTCTGGCCGGCGAGCTTGTCGCTGGCAGCCGTCGTCTGTTGCTCCGAGAGCTTCATCTGCAGGCCGTAGCCGCGCAGTCGCTCCACAATCTTCAGGTTCTCCTCGTTATGGAAATAGCTGATGATGCTCTTCGCCATCACCTCGCCGATGCCCTCTATCTCCTGCAGCTCCTCGAGTCCGGCACCCATCAGGGCGTCGATGTTCCTGAAGTGTCGCGCCAAAAGGCGGGCAGAGGTTTCGCCAACGAAGCGGATGCCCAGTGCGAAGACCACGCGCTCGAAGGGCACCTCCCTGGATTGCTGGATACCGTTGACGATGCGTTGTGCCGACTTCGTGCGCGAGCCGTCTCCATTGATTTGCTGTACCTGGATGTCGTAGAGGTCGGCTACGTTATGGATAAGCCCCTGGCGCCAGTAGTCGTCGATGGTCTCCGGCCCTAAGGAGTCGATGTTCATCGCCTTGCGGGCTATGAAGTGCTCGATGCGCCCTTTGATCTGTGGTGGACAGCCGGTATCATTGGGGCAGTACCAGGCCGCCTCGCCTTCATAGCGCACCAGCGGTGTACCGCATTCCGGGCAGTGCTTGATGAAGGCTACGGGCTCTGCGCCGGCGGGGCGCCGGGCGATGTCCACACCTACAATCTTGGGGATGATCTCGCCACCTTTCTCGACGTAGACATAGTCGCCGATATGCAGGTCGAAGCTCCTGATGAAGTCCTCATTGTTGAGCGTGGCGCGCCTGACCGTCGTACCGGCCAGCTGCACGGGGTCCATGTTGGCCACTGGCGTGATGGCTCCCGTACGTCCCACTTGGTAGGATACTTCGTTCAGACGGGTACACACGCGCTCGGCCTTGAATTTGTAGGCTATGGCCCAGCGGGGACTCTTGGCCGTGAATCCCAAGGCTCTCTGCTGCCGTAAAGAGTTTACTTTCAGTACGATGCCGTCAGTAGCTACAGGAAGAGTTTTGCGGGCTGTGTCCCAATAAGAGATAAAGTCATATATCTCCTGTAGCGTGCGGACCTTCTTCATTCCCTCGCTGATCTTGAATCCCCAGCTACGGGCCGTCTCAAGATTCTCGTAGTGACCCTCGGCGGGCAGCTCGTCGCCAAGCAGATAATAAAGGTAGGCATCCAGCTGACGGCTCGCCACGAGGCTCGACTTCTGGCTTTTCAGCGTGCCGCTGGCAGCATTTCTCGGATTGGCGAAGAGTGGCTCTCCAGCTTCCTCGCGCTCTCTGTTCAGCCGTTCGAACACTGCCCAGGGCATCAGGATCTCGCCCCGGATTTCAAATTCGCTCGGATAGGGTGGGGCGGCGAAGAGGTTGCCCTCGGGCGTCGGTGGTGCCAGTACGAGGGGTATCGAGCGGATGGTCTTCACGTTGGCCGTCACGTCATCACCGCGTACACCGTCACCTCGGGTCACGGCCTGCGTCAGACGGCCGTCCACGTAGGTCAGCGAGATACTCAGTCCGTCGTACTTCATCTCGCAGCACACCTCGAAGTCCTCGCCCGCCAGTCCTCGCCTGACGCTCTCATACCAGTCGCTGACATCCTGCTCGTTGTAGGTGTTGGCCAGCGAGAGCATCGGGTATTTGTGCTCCACCTGTCGGAACTCTTCGTTCAGGTCGCTGCCCACGCGCTGTGTCGGCGAGTTGGGGTCGGCCATCTCTGGGTGCCTGTCCTCCAGCTCCTGTAGCTCGTGCATCATGAAGTCGAAGTCCTGGTCGCCGATGGTCGGCTGGTTCAGTACGTAGTAGCGGTAGTTATGTTCGTGCAGCTCCTTGCGCAGCTGTTCGATGCGTTTGATTTCATCCATAGCTCGTAAATTTTTCGGCAAAGGTACGAAAAAAAATGGAGCAACGTTCATGTTGCTCCCATTTTTTGCCGTTAGGCGGTTCTTTAGTGCCGTCCGCCCATACCGCCTGCCATGCCTCCCATCATGCCGCCTCCCATCGAGCCGCTGATGGATGTGGAGGCTGTTACGTCTACCGACTGAGTGCCGCTGCCAATGGTGCATCCCGTCGTGAGGCTGTAGAACGATGTGCCGCCGTTGACCTCACAGCCAGCTCTCAGTGTGTAGCTGTTGCCGCTCTTCAGTGTTGGCGAGGATAACATCAGGGCTGTGCCTGCGGTCTGGCTCGGCGTCTTGTAGGCGAGGATGGCTGTTGTGCCGTCGAGCAGTCCGACGGTCTGTCCTGCAGAAGCTGATATGGCGATGCTGGCTTGCTTTGAGCTAGAGTCGATGGCCTGCAACCCGCCTCCGATGGCTACTACGGTGCCCCCGTTGACATAGGCTTTGTACTGCTCTGCTGCGTCGATGCCGCACTCTGCACCTCCTGCACCCTCAGCTATCACCACGCCGCCGTTCAGGTAGAGGTTCTTGTTGGCATCTATGCCGTCATTGCCTGACGAGTGGGCATAGACGTAGCCACCGTTGACATAGAGGTTGCCTGCTGCATTGATGGCGTCATCATAGCTGTAGCTCTCCACGGTGCCTGCCTCGATGTGGATTTCACCCTTGCTCTCGATGCCCTCGGTACCGTCGCCAGTGCCTTCGAGGCGTACCTGTGTCTGTCCACCGTTGATCGTCAGGTTGCCGTCGGCCTTGATGCCCTTTGGCGATACGCTGCCCTTTGAGTCCTTCTGTCGCTTGCCGGTGGTGATGATGCGCACGATACCGTCGTTGATGTTGATCTTGTCATCGCAGTTCAGACCCTTACCTCCCGTACCAGTCGACTTGATGTTCACTTCGCCCCCGTTGATGTTGATGACGCTGTCGGCCTTGATGCCCGAGCAGGCGCTGTAATCGTTGTCGTCGCTGTCCCACTCATAGCCTCCGCTGGTCAGGATGGTGGTCCGTCCGCCGTCTATTCTGACCTCACCGTCGGTTGAGATGCCCTTGTTGGCTGTACCGGTGATGTTGATGTTAATCACGCCTCCGGTCACGATGACGGCATCATTGCCCCTGATGCCGTTGCCCGATGCGGCGTCTACGTAGATGTTGGTCTTAGGCATCGTGCGCACATAGTCGTCGCTACGGATACCCGCCTTGCAGTTGGCGCTGACTTCGAGATAGCCTGAGCCGCTGAACACCAGCTGTCCCTCGGAGAAGAAGCAGCCCTTCATGTCCTCGCTGTCGGTAGCGTCTGAGTAGTTAGTACCGTCTGTGAGATAGTTTTTCGTACCGTCGTTGAGGACGATGAAGGTGCGCTTCTTGCTTTGGTTGTTGATGGCTGCTCCGTCGGGGTTGGTGATGCTGACGCCATTGAGTACGATGGCCTGCTTCTTCGTCGAGTAGAGTTTGAAGAATCCGTCGCTGGTCTCGCCTGTCAGCACGTACTTGATGGTCTGCTCCGTCGTGTTGGTGGCCACGACATCATTGCCATTGATGGCCACGATACCGCTGTCGTCGCCACTGACGCTTGCCGAGGCAGACCGGCTGAAGGTGACGGTGATGGTCTTGTCGAAGGTGGTGTTCTCTATATAGTCATCATCACTGGCATCTACCTTTTGCGACTCGGCGATGGCACTGCGGTTGAGAGCCACGGTGAACGAGGTGACATCGCCTTCGCTCGATACTCCTGTTATCACGTTGTCGGCTGTGGCGGTGGTCATCGTGTTGTCATCGTCGCTCTCCGTTGTGACCGATGTTGTCGTGTTTCGCGCCTGCTGGATGCTCTCGTCGTACCAGCTGTCCTGGCTGCATGCCACGATGCCGAACACGAACGTCACCGACATCCAGAACTGATTCATTCTTCTCATTTTCATATTTTCTTGCATTTTTGTTGTGATTACTATTTATTTCTGATGCAAAGGTAGATGTTCTTTCAGGCTGGTGCAATTTTATTCAGCAAATCCCCACTTTTTTCCAGCGAACGCTCTACTTTTCACATTTCACTATTCTCTTTTCACTTCTTTTTCGTACCTTTGCAGCCGATTATGAGGATGATGCTTCAGATACTGCCCATCATGTGGCACGCCGTGCGACCGAGCAGATTGGCCGACATGCCTGCCGTGGTGAACACCTTCTGGCTCCGCAAGGGCTATGAGGGGCTCACCTTCTTCGGCCAGATACTGACGCCCAGCCAGCAGGTGGCTGACCGCTTCAACGCGGGCTACTCTGCGATGAAAAACCACGAGATGATACACTTGCGGCAGGCTCAGTCAACGGGCGACTCCTGGCTGCGCTTTTACCTATTATATATATGGTATTGGCTGCGGGCACTCCCGATGAATCGCCTGATGCCCCATGCGGCATATCTGCTGAATCCCTTCGAGATGGAGGCCTACCTCCGGATGAACGACCTCGGCTATCTGGAGCGGTGTGAGGGCAGAGCGCAGGAGTGGCGTCACTTCGCCCGTATGTCACCACGCGATCGACTGGCACTGTTCAAAAATAAATACAAGCTAAAATAAGATATGAATAAAAAGTTACAGGCGCACAGCGCCATCTTCTTCGCCAACACGATTTTCGGACTCGGCGTCCCCGTCACCAAATTGCTGCTCGACTCCTGGGTCACCCCGATGGGCTATATGGCCTCGCGCTCGCTCGGAGCCTGCATCCTTTTCTGGGTGATAGCCGCCTTCATGCCTAAGGAGCACGTGGAGCGGCGCGACCTCATAACCATTCTTCTTGGCGGCCTGCTTGGCTTCGTCATCTCGCAGTCGCTCACAGCCTGGGCTCTCGACTATACCAGTCCCATCTACTTCTCGCTCATTGCTACGCTGACACCCGTCGCCGTGATGCTCTGTGCCGCCCTGGCCATCGGCGAGAAGATTACGCCGCTGAAGGCACTCGGCGTGCTGCTGGGAATCGCGGGAGCCGTGCTGATGGTACTGATGAGCCAGTCGCTCGGGTCGGGCAAGAACGATCTGATAGGCATCTTGCTCGCTATCCTCAGTGTACTGACGTGGGCTGTCTATCTTATTATCACCCGCAATGTGGCATCCCGCTATACGCCCGTAACGCAGATGAAGTATGTCTTCCTAATCTCGGCCATAGTCACCGTGCCCATCGCCCTGCCAGAACTCTCTCAGAACGCTCTCTACACCTCTGCCTGGGGTTGGGACGGCGTGTTCGAAATGCTCTTCATCGTCCTTGGTGCTACTGCCCTCGGCTACTTCCTCATCCCTTTTGCCATGAAGTACCTGCAAGCCACCACGGTCTCTATCTATACCAACCTGCAGCCCGTCATCGCCTCGTTTGTGGCCATCATCCTCGGGCAAGATGCCCTCACATGGGACAAGCCCGTTGCTGGTGCCCTGGTCTTACTGAGTGCCTATATCGTCACTGTCGTCACGGCCAAGGAGTAGGCTTTCGCGACCTTGATGAGCTTTGCCAGTAATTTAAACCACTAATCGTTTGGCGGTTTTGATTATTTTGATTACCTTTGCGCGCTGTAAATAAAATATGCGGAATTGAAAGATTGAAGAATTGAAACTAAGATAAAGAAGATGAAAATAGGTGATCAAGTAAGGTTCCTGAGTGAAGTGGGAGGTGGCCGAGTGGCAGGATTTCAGGGTAAGAACATCGTGCTTGTGGAAGATGAGGATGGCTTTCAGATGCCCATGCTCATCAACCAAGTGGTGGTTGTAGGCGAAGAAGACTATGATACGCGGCACGTGGTAGAGGCTAAGGCTGCATCGGCGAAAGCTGGGCTGGAAGAAGAGAAAGAACCGGAGCCAGCCGATCGGCCCATTACTTTCAAGGCGAAGCCTGAGGAACGGCCTGGAGGTGACAAACTGAGTGCCTATATCGCTTTCGTGCCCATGGACCTGAAGGAACTGTCGCAGACACGCTTCGAGGCATACCTGGTGAACGACTCGAACTACTATCTGCGCTATGTCTACATGACCGCTGAAGGAGCAGCGTGGACAGTAAGGGCAGAGGGGGAGATAGAGCCAAACACGAAGGAGTTCATAGAGGAGTTTGGACGGGAAGACCTGAACGAGCTGGAGCGAAGTTGCGTGCAACTGATGGCCTACAAGCGCGACAAGCGATTCATGCTGAAGCCTCCGGTGAACGCCCAGGTGAGGATTGACGGCGTGAAGTTCTATAAGGTACACGCCTTCCGTGAGAACGCCTTCTTCGAACAACCTGCGCTCATCTATACGCTCATAGAGCATGATGTTCAAAAGGTAAAGTTCTGAAAATCCTCTTCTCGGATGTTTTAAATTTCGCTTAAAATGTCTTTTTTGGGGGCTAATTCGCAAACTTGACGTAAAAAATTGCCTTTCGGATGTTAATATATGAAAATAAATGTCTACTTTTGCACCCGAATTGTTATAGGATAATATGAACGCTATCAAGACACTGTTCGATCATGAGGTGCTATATGTGGAGAACTTGCGTGAGGATTCCCTTATCTTTCCACGGTGAGACTTGAGTATAACACATCGTCTTCTGTAAGGCGAGGAGCATAGGTATTGAATGATTGATGATAGAAGGATTAAGATTAAAATATAAAATAATATGGAAAGAAGAGTAGTAATAACGGGTATGGGTATTTGGTCGTGTCTGGGAACGACACTCGACGAGGTGCGTCAGTCGCTCTACGATGGCAAGAGCGGTATAGTGTTTAGCCAGGAGAGGCGCGACGCAGGATTCCTATCGCCCTTTTGCGCCAACGTTCCCAAGGCTGATCTGAAGCCCTACGTAAACCGCAACTTCCGTCAGTTCATGCCAGAGGAGGCCCAGTATGCCTATATGGCTACGAGGGATGCCCTGGCCGATGCCCGTCTCGATCAGGACTATATCGACAGCCATGAGGTCGGTGTCATCTATGGCAACGACTCTGTGGCAGAGGCCACGATGCGCGCCCTCGACAAGTTCCGTGAGTTTGGCAGCACGGCGGCTTGTGGCAGTGGTTCCATCTTCCAGTCGATGAACTCCACGATTACGATGAACCTGGCATGCCTGTTCCACCTGAAAGGCATCAATCTGACCGCCTCTGCCGCCTGTGCCTCTGGCTCGCAGGCTGTGGGCTTGGGCGCGCTGCTGATACGCAACGGGTTGCAGGACTGCGTGGTCTGTGGTGGTGCGCAGGAGGCTAACATGTATGGCGTGGCATCGTTTGACGGCATCCAGTCGTTTGCCCGCCGGGAGGATCAGGATCCGCTGAAAGCGAGCAGACCGTTCGACCGTGATCGAAACGGCCTGGTGCCTGGCGGCGGCGGGGCCACCCTGATACTGGAGGACTATGAAAGTGCCGTGAAGCGCGGAGCTCCGATACTGGCAGAGATTGTTAGCTGGGGCTTCTCTGGTAACGGTGACCATATCTCCACGCCGAACATCGCGGGGCCAGCCCGTTCGCTGGAGTTGTGCCTCAAGCAGAGTGGTATCAGCGTCAGTGAGATAGGCTATGTGAATGCTCACGCCACCTCGACAAAGATTGGCGACAGCCGCGAGGCACAGGCCATCGCCCAGATCTTCGGCGACTACCGAGTGCCTGTGACCTCTACGAAAAGCCAGACGGGCCACGAGATGTGGATGGCCGGAGCCTCAGAGCTCATCTACTCGATACTGATGATGAAGAACGACTTCATCGCCGGAAACGTGAACTTCGAGAATCCCGACGACGAGACGGTCTGCGTCAACGTAGTGCCAGAGACTGTCGAGGCCCACTTCGACACCTTCTTGAGCAATTCGTTCGGCTTCGGTGGCACCAATTCGACCCTGATTGTCAGAAACCTGTAGGATTGAAGATATCCCAATTATTAATAAATTAAATACTATTTTGATTATGACAAGAGAAGAAATTAAGGCGCAAGTGAACAGCATGCTTGCAGAAGAGTTTGAAGTAGAAGAGAGCGAGTTCCTCGAGGATGCCTCGCTGAAGGATACGCTGCAGCTCGACAGCATCAACCTGGTTGACCTCGTGGCCCTGGTTCAGATGACCTATAAGGTGGTGATTCCTGCAGGTGACCTGAAGACGATTCAGACCTTTGGCAATCTCTACGACTATATCCAGCAGCATCTGCCCGCATAATGACACAGCTCTTCGTCCGGCTTTCACAGTACTTCAGCAGTCATCGGGGCGTATGCATGCTCTCGATGGCAGCTGTTTTTGTCTTCTTCGGCTATTTTGCCTTCCAGATTCATCTGGAGGAGGACATCAACAAGCTGATGCCCTCGTCGAAGAATGAGGACGGCACGACGAAGCTTGCCTTTGCCGACCTGAAAATCAAGGACAAGACCTTCCTGCTCTTCGAGTCCCGCGCCGGTGTGGAGAGTCTGGTCGAGGCTTGTGACGCTTTTGTCGACTCGCTGTCGGTACGCGACTCCGTCAGCCAGACCATCGGCGACATCTTCTACCGTCTTCCCGACGATCTGGTGCCTGATGCCGTGGCCTATATGGAAGAGCATTTCCCGGCTTATATCGACACGACGGCATACGCGCGGTTCGACTCCCTGCTGACACGCGAGCACATGGAGCGGCAGATGGAGCAGAATCGTGACGACCTTTCAGGCGAGTTTGGTGAGATGTTCCCCGAATTGATAGAGATGGATCCCATCGGCATGCGCAGTGTGCTGGCTTCACAGCTGACGCCTCTGCTGAGTGCAGGGTCTGGGAATTACAAGACGATAGAGGGCCACTTCTTCGTTCCCGACTCTACGGTCTGCATCGCGTTTCTCACACCCCGCTACTCGGCGACCAACACTGGTCAGGGCTCGGCGATGTTCGAGATGCTCAATAGCCAGATCGAGCAGTTCCGCCAGAGCCATCCCGACGTGACGATCAGCTATCATGGCACGCCGGCCAACGGCTATTACAACTCGACGCAAGTCAAGCACGACCTGACGACGACCATTGGCCTTGCGCTGCTTCTGGTGCTGGTGTTCCTCGTCTTCTGTTTCCGCAGGTGGGATACGATACCGCTGCTGCTCTTGCCCGTGGCCTTTGGTACCCTCTTCGGCCTGGCGATGATGTACTGGCTGAAGGGTCAGTTCTCGTTGCTGGCACTTGGTATAGGAGGCATCGTGCTGGGCGTGGCGCTGAGTTATGTGCTCCACGTGCTGACCCACTACCAGTACGTGGGCGACATCGAACAGACGCTCCGCGACCAGGTGAAGCCCGTATGGCTGGGCTGCCTGACCACGATAGGCTCCTTTGCCGGGCTGATCTTCATCAAGACCGACCTGCTACAGGATTTCGGCCTCTTTGCCGCCTTCGCCATCTTCGGTACGACCCTGTTCAGCCTGGTCTACGTGCCTCACCTGCTCGCCCGGAAGGCCAGTGCCGACAGCTTCGGGTGGATAGACCGCCTGAACGCCTACCCTGCCGACCGTAGCAAGGGCCTTATCACGGTCATTGTCTTGGTCATGGTCATCTGTGTAGGGGCTTACCTGAAAGGAGGTACGCGCTTCGATGCCGACATGCACAACCTGGGCTATCTCGAAGAGATGACCGAACGCTCCGAGCAGACGCTCAGGGACAAGACCTACACAGGCGACAAGCAGTCCTACTTTGCCAGTCAGGGCAAGACGGTGGAGGAGGCTATCGAGCACTTCGCCATCCTCGACCGGAAGCTCGACTCGCTCAGCAGGCTAGGACTCGTGAAGAGCTATACCAAGACCAACCAGATCTTCGTGCCGCTCACCGTGCAGCAGCAGCGCATCGATGCCTGGAAGCGCTACTGGACTGAGGAGCGGCTGGCTGTGACCCGGAGGCTCATAGCAGAGACTGCTCCGAAGGCAGGGCTGCGGCCTGAAGCCTTCGACACATTCTTCGAAGCGGCGAGAGCCGACTACCAGCCCGATGCCCTCTATGAGGCGGGAGTCGTGCCAAGAGGCTACGAATCGACGCTGATGGAGGAATCCTATGGCGGCGATTATCTGATATTCACATCGGTCCGTTGCGCCAACGACTCGGTGCGTAGCAACCAGAGCGACTATATCCGCATCTGTGACGCCGTGGCAGCAGACCCGCACCTGCTGGTGCTCGACACCTATTATTATACGACCGACACGCTGTTGCAGATGAACGACGACTTCAACGTGCTGCAGTGGCTCTCGATGGCGTTTGTCTTCGTGGTGCTGCTCGTCAGCTTCCATTTTAACGTGAAGCATACGCTGCTTGGCTTCATGCCTATCCTGCTGAGCTGGATGATTGTGCTGGGAGCGATGGTTATCTTCGGCGTCAGGTTCAACCTGATCAGCATCATCATCTCGACGTTCATCTTCGGTATCGGCGTAGACTACAGCATCTTCGTGATGGATGGTCTCAGGGGAGGCAGCGATCGTAAGCTCAGCTATCACAAGACGGCCATCTTCCTCAGTGCGGTGACCCTCATCGTGACCGTCAGCAGTATGCTCCTGGCGCAGCATCCG
>Ga0326513_10003765_pt1 | contig 10943 bp, 10 predicted proteins | sample 2_2465_0518_D_FD_203654 | JGI IMG/M metagenome (GOLD analysis project Ga0326513, IMG submission 203654) | Bovine rumen microbial communities from UC Davis, California, United States - 2_2465_0518 | ecosystem: Host-associated > Mammals > Digestive system > Stomach > Rumen | place: USA... | reverse complement strand
CTTATTGTTTTTCATACGACTTCCTCCAATTGAAGTAAAATAATTTAGCGAAAAATATGCTATTACATATATATTCTAAACATATTTTACCCAAAAGTCAATAGAAAACGCAATAGAAAAACAAAAAAAGCAGAGAAAACTCTGCTTTTAAGGTTATACATATTTTTCTTACGCGGAAGCGTTAAGACGCTTAGCGAGCGAAGACTTGCTTCTTGCCGCTGTATTCTTGTGAAGAATACCCTTTGCTGTTGCCTGGTCGATCTTCTTGATAGCAAGACGAACTGCCTCTGTTTTGTTGTCAGCGTTAGTGTCTACAGCGTAGTAAGCTTTTTTGATAGCGGTCTTGAGAGCTGACTTGGCAGCCTTGTTGCGAGCTGTTTTTGTAGCGATAACCTTAACGCGCTTCTTTGCAGATTTAATGTTTGGCATTGTCCCACCTCCTTAAAATATCAGTCATATGGATAATATGATAGCATAAAAGTCGCTGAAAATCAAGCTTTTTTTCAAAAAAAGCAAAAATTTTTATGGCGCATAAAAAGCGCAACAATATATAGTGTTTTGCGGTATATACTAATCTATATGCAGATCAGTTTTCGGTGTTTTCTTCCTCTTTATCGGATTCGTCCTTATTTTGCTCCGCCTGTTTTTTCTTGATTCTGTACCATACGCCGATTGTTGAAAACAGAATAACAGTCAGAACCGCGCGGAAAATAAACCCTACCGTTCCGTCAAAAACCGGAAGCTTTCCAAACGCGCGCAGACCGTACCACACCGCCATAAAAACAAAGAATACGGACAGCATATATCCGACCGCACCCTGCTTCCTGCCTATGATAAAGGTCAAAACAGCAAGAACAGCCCAAAGAGCGACCGCCCCATACTGCAGAAAATCCGTCATTTGATCACGCTCCCTTACATACCCTTTGGTTTCAATATTTAATATATCCCTGACAGGTCGTAAAGTCAAGCCAAATATGATGAAATGATGAAAGTTTAACTAATTGGAAAATATTTTCAAGAAAACTCTTGACTTTTACTGACTTTGGGGTTATATTATTGATAAAGCAGTTAGCACTCTAACACTGAGAGTGCTAAACCTCAGAACAGAGAGGTGATGGTATGGAACCGGCTGCAAGAAAAAAACAGATACTTTCCGCTATTGTTGAAAGCTATATCAGCACAGGCGAGCCTGTCGGCTCAAAAACGCTGATTAACGAGGCGGGATTAAAGGTTTCTTCGGCAACCGTGCGAAATGATATGGCGGAGCTTACCGAACGCGGCTACATTGTTCAGCCGCACACCTCGGCGGGACGAATCCCCACACAGCTCGGCTACCGCTACTACGTTGACAACGCGCTTGAAGTAAAGCCCGTTACGCAGCGCGGCAGGGAGTACATCATCGACACTCTGTCGCAGAACGCCGATTCTCCCGAAACCCTGCTTCAAAACGCGGCAAATCTTTTGTCGCAGCTAACCGACTGCGTGGCGTTTTCAACAACGCCTTCGGGCGATGAAAGCAGGATCCGCAAAATAAGCTTTGTCCCTACCGGAGCGCACGCCGCTATGGCGGTTGTGATAGTTTCAAACGGGATAATAAAAACAAAGCTGTTCAGATGCGAGTTCCTGATAACTCCCGAAATTCTCGGAGTTTTTGACAAGGCGCTCAACGATGTGTTCGCGGGCGTAAGGCTCAGCTCAATCAACCGTCCGTTTATTCAAACAGCGGCGGCGGGCTTCGGAGAGCTTTCGCTGCTTATGCCGTCGGCGCTTATGGCGGTCAAGGACGCGTCGGAGCTTGCGCGGGAGGTCAGTGTTTATCACGGCGGACTCGGCAGACTATTCGGCGAGGCTCAGGCGGACAGAATTCTGGAGTTTTTGCAGAATCAGCACGATCTGGCGGCAACGCTGGAACGGCTTCCGCTCACGACCGCGGTAACAATAGGCAAGGAAAACAGCCGCGTAGAGCTTGCTTACAGCTCGGTGGTTTCATCGCGGTACCGTATAGACGGCAACCCGTCGGGAGTGATCGCGGCAATCGGGCCGCTCAGAATGGATTACGCAAGAATGCTTTCGGTAACCGACTGCATCGGCGAATGTGTGAGCGAGCTGCTCAATGAAATGATTGAATATTAACCTTAAAGGAGGATATAGAATGTCCAAGAAAAAGGAAAAGGCAGAGGAAACCAAAGCCGCAGAGGAAACAACTCAGGCAGCCGAGGAAGCTGCTGCAGAGCCTGAGCAGGACGAAAACGAGGCAAAAATAAAGTCGCTTGAGGACGAGATAGCGGCAGGCAAGGACAAATATATGAGACTTGCCGCCGAGTATGAAAACTACCGAAAGCGCACCGCAAACGAAAAGCTTTCAATTTATGACGACGCAACGGCAAAGGCAGTAACGGAAATTCTGCCGGTAGCCGACAGCGTAAGAATGGCGCTTGAAAACTTAAAGGACGCCGACCCGGAAATAATCAAGGGAATCGAGCTTATTTCAAATCAGCTCCAAAAGAGCTTTGAAAAGCTGAAAATCGAGTCCTACGGCGCGCCGGGCGACGAGTTCGATCCCAACCTGCACAACGCGGTTTCAATGGTGGACAGCGAGGAATACAAGTCAAATCAGATCGCTAACGTGTTCCAGACCGGATACAAAATCGGCGACAAAATCATCCGCCACGCAATGGTACAGGTAGTTAACTAATCATCAATAACTTTTATATAAACAATTATATTATTAACGGAGGAATAAATTATGGCTAAGACAATCGGTATAGATTTAGGTACAACAAACTCATGTGTAGCAGTTATCGAGGGCGGCGAGCCCGTAGTTATCGCAAACGCTGAAGGCTCAAGAACAACACCTTCCGTAGTAGCGTTCTCAAAGGACGGCGAAAGAATGGTAGGTCAGGTCGCAAAGCGTCAGGCTATCACCAACCCCGACCGCACGGTTTCTTCAATCAAAAGAGAAATGGGCTCGGCTTATAAGGTAACGATCGACGGCAAGAGCTACACTCCCCAGGAAATCTCGGCAATGATCCTTTCAAAGCTCAAGGCTGACGCTGAGGCTTATCTCGGCGAAACAGTAACACAGGCGGTTATCACAGTTCCCGCATACTTCACCGACGCACAGCGTCAGGCTACAAAGGACGCAGGTAAAATCGCAGGTCTTGACGTTAAGAGAATCATCAACGAGCCTACAGCGGCTGCTCTTTCATACGGCGTAGACAAGGAAAACGACCAGAAGGTTATGGTATACGACCTCGGCGGCGGCACATTCGACGTAAGTATCATCGAAATGGGCGACGGCGTTCAGGAAGTACTTGCAACAGCAGGTAACAACCGTCTCGGCGGCGACGACTTCGACAAGCGCATCATCGACTGGATGGTTTCATCATTCAAGACAGAAACAGGTATTGACCTTTCAAGCGATAAAATGGCTATGCAGCGTCTTAAAGAGGCTGCGGAGAAGGCAAAGATCGAGCTTTCCGGCGTAACGACCTCATCAATCAACCTTCCCTTCATCACAGCTGACCAGACAGGTCCTAAGCACCTTGACCTCACTCTCACAAGAGCAAAGTTCAACGAGCTCACCTCAGACCTCGTAGAAGCTACAATGGGACCTGTTCGTTCCGCTCTCTCAGACTCAGGTCTGCAGATCGGTCAGATCGACAAGGTTCTCATGGTAGGCGGTTCTTCAAGAATCCCCGCTGTTCAGGAGGCTGTTCAGAAGCTTATCGGCAAGGAACCGTTCAAGGGCATCAACCCCGACGAGTGCGTTGCGATCGGCGCTTCTATCCAGGCAGGCGTTCTCGGCGGCGAGGTAGACGGACTTCTTCTCCTCGACGTTACTCCGCTTTCACTCGGCGTTGAAACAATGGGCGGCGTAATGACAAAGATCATCGACAGAAACACAACTATCCCCACAAAGAAGAGTCAGATTTTCTCAACTGCAGCAGACAACCAGACTCAGGTTGAGATCAACGTTCTCCAGGGTGAGCGTGAATTCGCCCGCGACAACAAGCAGCTCGGTCTGTTCGCTCTCACAGGAATCGCTCCCGCAATGCGCGGCATTCCGCAGATCGAGGTAACCTTCGATATCGACGCAAACGGTATCGTTAACGTATCCGCAAAGGACCTCGGCACAGGCAAGGAGCAGAAGATTACAATTTCTTCCTCAACAAACATGAGCAAGGAAGATATCGACAAGGCTGTTAAGGACGCTGAGCAGTACGCCGCAGAGGACAAAAAGCGCCGTGAAGAGGTTGACGCTAAGAACGAAGCCGAGAACCTCGCATATCAGGCAGAAAAGCTTGTTAACGAAAACGGTGACAAGCTCGCTGACGAAGACAAGAACACTATCAACACAAAGGCTTCCGCTCTTAAGGACGCTATCGCAAAGAACGATATCAGCCTTATGAACGCCGCCAAGGACGACCTGCAGAAGAGCCTCTACGAGATTTCTGCTAAGCTTTATCAGCAGGCAGCTCCCCAGGGCAATCCCCAGCAGGGCGCACCCGACATGGGCGCTAACCCCGGAGCAGGCAATCCTCAGAACAACGGCGGCCCAGACGTTTATGACGCGGACTTCACCGACGTTGACGGAAACTAATAAAATTAACTTAATTATAATGCAGAAAGGAGCTGCCAAACACAGCTCCTTTTGGCACATTACTGACTGTGAAAATTGCAAAACAACGTCTTTTGACGGCGGTGCAGTTATTTGATTATATATAGGAACAGTATTCTGAAAATACGTAATGGCGCACCCATGTGTGCGCCATAGGACGTGGAAAATAACTATGTTTTTACAGGTGCAATCGGGCGTAAAAAAACGTCGGTTCAAGGGCGAACACGCAGGTTCGCCCCTACGAAGTTTCAGACAGCAATATTGTTTCCCGAGTTGACAACATTGCCCTGACAGGGGTAATTCCCTACATTTAATTTGTTGTTCTGCAACATTTAACCGGAGGACAGACAATGGCAGAAAAAAGAGATTATTACGAGGTGCTTGGCGTCAGCAAGGGCGCGAGCGACGATGAGATAAAAAAAGCGTATCGTCAGAGCGCTAAAAAATACCACCCTGACCTTCACCCCGGAGACAAGGACTGCGAGGAAAAGTTCAAGGAGGTAAACGAGGCTTACGAGGTGCTCTCGGATTCCGAGAAAAAGGCGCGCTATGACCAGTTCGGTCACGCGGGAGTCGATCCCAACTTCGGCGCGGGCGCAGGCGGCGGAAGTCCGTTTGGCGGCGGCATAGACATCGACGATATTTTCTCGAGCTTCTTCGGCGGCTTCGGCGGCAGACGCTCGGGCAACGCAAACGCGCCAATGCGCGGCAGCGACGTTGAAACAAGCGTAACAATAAGCTTTGAAGAAGCGGCAAAGGGCTGCAACAAAACCGTAAAATACACCTGCGTTTCAGCCTGCGAGGACTGCCACGGCACAGGCGCGCAGCCGGGTACACACCCCAAAACCTGTTCGGCGTGCGGCGGCTCGGGACGCGTAACCATTAATCAGAGAACCCCCTTTGGCGTGGTGCAGACGCAGCGTTCCTGCGACGCGTGCCACGGCAAGGGCAAAATAATAGATTCTCCGTGCCGCAAGTGTAACGGCTCGGGCAGACAGCGCAAGGAGCGCAGCGTTGAAATCTCAATTCCCGCAGGTATCCGCGACCAGCAGATCCTCAACGTAGGCGGTCACGGCAACGCAGGTCATAACAACGGCCCCGCGGGAGATCTGCACGTTTACATCAACGTAAAATCACACAGCATATTTGAGCGCAGAGGCGACGACGTCTGGTGCGATATGCCGATAACCTTCTCTCAGGCGGTGCTCGGCGCAGAGGTAACCGTGCCCACCCTCGACGGCAAGGTCAAGTATCCTATTCACGAGGGCACTCAGCCAAACGATGTATTCAAGCTCAAGGGCAGGGGTATCACCCACCTCGGCGGACGCGGCAAGGGCGACCAGTATGTAAGAGTAGTTGTGGAAATCCCAAAGAGCCTCAGCAACAAGCAAAAGGAAATGATTCGCCAGTTTGAGAACTCCACAAGCGAAAAGAACTACGCAAAGCGCAGAAGCTTCTTTGACAAGCTGAAAAAAATGTTTAACGATTAATTGCTGAATGTTATGAATAATTGGACTGAAATTAAAATCGCGGTAAACTCCGCTGATATCGACAGGGCAAGCGACATAGCGAACGTTGTTGTGCCCTACGGAATATATATCGAGGACTACAGAAATCTGGAGCAGATAGTCGATGACATCGCCCACATAGACTTGATCGACGAGGATTTGCTCCAAAAGGACAGAAGCAAGGCTTTTGTACATATTTATCTTGAGCCGGACGTATCGCCGTCCGAAGCGGTTCAGTTTTTGAGCGAACGCTACAACAGCGAGGGAATCGAGCACACAATCGAGCTTCTTAACTGCGCCGAGGAGGACTGGCGCAACAACTGGAAGAAGTATTACAAGCCGCTCGCGGTAGGCAAAAATTTGATGATTGTGCCGAGCTGGTACGAAAACTACGACACGGGCGGAAGACTGGCGCTCACGATCGACCCCGGACTTGCGTTCGGCACGGGCGGTCATGAAACAACAAGGCTCTGCCTTGAAATGTGCGAAAAGTACATGAAACAGGGCGACGACGTGCTCGACGTAGGCTGCGGCAGCGGAATCCTCGGAATTGCGGCGCTGCTTTCGGGCGCGGGCAGGGCTGTCGGAGTTGATATCGACGACGTTGCGGTTCGCACAGCGCGTGAAAATGCCGCGCTCAACGGCGTTGACGACCGCTTTACCGCAATTTGCGGCAGCTTCACCGAAAAGGTTGAGGGCAAATACGACATTGTGCTGGCTAATATCGTTGCCGACGCGATCATGTTTTTGTCAAAGGGCGTTGTTGACTTTATGAAGAACGACGCCGTATATATCATGAGCGGAATCATCGACACCCGCGCCGACGAGGTAAAAGCGGAGGTCGGAAAGTACTTTAAAATAATCGAAGAACACCTTGACGGCGGCTGGGCATGCTTTGCCGCGGTGCGCAGATAAAGTAAATTATAATATTTTTGCACTTGAATTTTAAAATGAATTGTGGTAAAGTGTTATATAGTATAATTTCGGAGGTATTTTACAATGAAAAAACCTGATAAAAGAGAAACCGTAAATCTGTTTTTCTCGGCTTTTCTCATTTTGGCGTTCATCGTCTGCGCTAACTTCTTTTCTCAGTTTACAAAAACAGTTCAGGCTCCAATCGGTCAGATTGTAACAATCGCGGTCTGCGCCGTATTCGGTCTGCTTCTGTTCTACGCAACCAGAGTCGGCGACGGCAAGGCTATCAAGCGTTTTTCACCGCTCACCCTGATCGTCCTTGTTCTGCCTACCCTGTATATCATAGTTGCGTCAATCGGCACATTCATGCCGCTCCACAATATCTTTGTTGAGAACAACAGCCTCACAATCGTTGTATATCTCGCGTCGGTTGCTTTCGGCTACGGAATCCCCTACACCTTCTTCAGCGGCTTCGAGCTTGAGTCCGATGAAACAGACGCCGAGGACGACTACGACGAGGATACAAAAATCCTTGTAGGCGGCGTTGAGCAGGATCTTCTCAGCGAAAACGAAAACTCAGACATCCTCGACGACGAAAGCGAAATCATGGAAGATTACGTAGAGGAAAACTGATAGGATATTACGGAGAAACCTGAAAAAACTAATTTGCGGGGTTCGGTCTTTGAGCAAAACTGACCGAACCCTGAATTGTATATTTAAACAGAAAAATGAAATGAGGTATTTTAAATGGGATGTAATCACGACTGCGCGTCTTGCAGCAGCGACTGCTCGGGCAAGGAGAGCCTGAAGGAGGAGCTTAATCAGCTCAGCACGGTCAAAAAGGTAATCGGCGTTGTTTCGGGCAAGGGCGGCGTCGGAAAAAGTCTGGTGACCTCGCTTATGGCGGTTACCTACAACAGACGCGGCGCAAAAACCGCTATTCTTGACGCGGATATCACAGGTCCTTCAATTCCCAAAGCATTCGGAATTTATGACAAGGCAATGGGAACCGAGGCGGGAATCCTTCCTGCCGTAACCGAAACGGGAATTGAGCTGATGTCAATCAACCTTCTTTTGAAGGAGGAAACCGACCCCGTAGTTTGGCGTTCACCTATGATCGTAGGCACGGTCAAGCAGTTCTGGTCAGACGTGATCTGGAACAATGTTGACTATATGTTCGTGGATATGCCTCCCGGAACGGGCGATATCCCCCTCACAGTTTTCCAGAGCCTTCCTGTTGACGGCATTATCGTTGTGGCTTCACCGCAGGAGCTTGTTGGAATGATTGTTGAAAAGGCTGTGAAGATGGCTGGAATGATGAACGTTCCTATTCTCGGTCTGGTTGAAAACATGAGCTACTTCACCTGCCCCGACTGCGGCAAAAAACATTCGGTATTCGGCGACAGCCACATTGAGGAAATCGCTGAGAAGTACAACACTCGCGTACTCGCCAAGCTCCCGATCGATCCCGAGCTCGCGGCAAAAATCGACAAGGGACAGATCGAGGCGTTCGAGGGCGACTACCTTGACAGCGCGGCGGATACCCTCGACGAAATATTGAAATAAACTTCATTTTGCGGGCTTGCTGAAAAACCGTAGTTTCGGGTTTAACAATTGTAAATTGTTGAGAGGATGATTAAATGTGCTCCCATTGAGGGGAGCTGTCATGCGTATACGCATGACTGAGGGGTGACATAAGCGAAGCTATATTATAGAAGAATAACAGTGTAGGAAATGTTTCGTAAATGTCACCCTTCCGACCAATCCGCAAGCGGATTGCCCACCTTCCCTCAAGGGAAGGACTTTTTGTTCATAGTCAAATCTTATTCTCTTGATTTAACTATTTATCTTTTTCTACAGTCTGCGGGCTTGCAGTGCAAGTCCGCTACTTTTTATAATAAAATATTCCTATAATAATTTTTGCTTTACTGTTGATTTTATCCTCTTTGATGTGATAATATTAAACTACACCAATTCTCAAGGAGGATGATTATGAAACATATATTCAGAAAACAACTATCCGTAATACTTTCGGCTTGTATGCTTGTTTCGGCGTTTGCGTTTTCGGCTAACGCGGCTGAGGTTACCGCTCAGTCTGAGTCGGCGGTGAACAGCTACGGTCTGACTTCAAACATCAAGGACGGAGCGATTCTCCACACATGGTGCTGGTCGTTCAATACAATCAAGGAAAACCTTAAAAACATTGCCGAGGCAGGCTTCTCCGCAATCCAGACCTCGCCTATCAACGAGGTGAAAAAGGGCGACAACGGCGGTATGCAGCTTTACGGCAACGGAAAGTGGTACTATCAGTACCAGCCCACCAACTACACAATCGGCAACTATCAGCTCGGAACCCGTGAGGAATTCACCGAAATGTGCAAGGAAGCGCACAAGCTCGGTATCAAGGTAATCGTAGACGCGGTTGTAAATCACTGCTCGTCCGACTACAGCGCTATTTCAAACGACGTAAAGAAAATCTCCGGCGGCGCGTTCCATTCAAGAGTAGAAATTGAAAGTTGGGGCAACCGCTATCAGGTTACTCAGGGCAAGCTCTCGGGACTTTACGACCTCAACACACAGAACCCCAATGTTCAGCAGATGGTTCTAAGCTATCTCAAGGACTGTGTAGCGGCAGGCGCCGACGGCTTCCGTTTTGACGCCGCAAAGCACATTGAGCTTAACGACGACGAGCCCGTTGACGGTCACGACTTCAAGGGCGATTTCTGGAACGTTGTACTCAATAACGGTTCAGAGTTCCAGTACGGCGAAATTCTGCAGGGCAGCGTTGACAGAATCGACGCATACTCAAAGCTTATGAACGTTACCGCTTCAAACTACGGCATTAATCTCCGCACAGACCTCGCGGAAGGCGTTCTAAAGCTTAAAACAATGAACAACTTCTCGGCGACAGGCGTTGACAAGTCAAGCCTTGTTACCTGGGTTGAATCCCACGATAACTACGCCGACGGTTCATACAAGACGATCGATAACCAAATGGTTAAATACGGCTGGGCTGTTGTAAGCGCGTGCGGCGACACAACTCCGCTGTTTTTCAGCCGTCCAAACGGCAGCAGCACCACAAATCAGTGGGGTAACAATAAAATCGGCGCAAGAGGCGACGACAACTTCATGAGCAAAGAGGTTTCCGCAATCAACCACTTCAGAAACGCTCTTGTAGGCGAGCCCGTAAGACGTCAGAACATCAAGGGCAACGACGGAAAAACAAGCACCTCGCTTGCAATGATCCAAAGAGGTACAAAGGGCGCGGTTGTAATCAACATGACCTCAACCGATCTTAACCTTGACGTAAGCACAACGGTTGCAGACGGAAGCTACACCGACGAGGTAAGCGGCACCAAATACACCGTTGCCGACGGAAAGCTTAAAGGTGTTGTTAAGGCGGGCGCAATCGCTGTTATCTACAACAAGCCCGAGCCTCAGCCCGAGACAAGCTACTATGTAGGCGACGTAAACGGCGACGGCAATGTAAACGGCTCGGATTCCGGTATCCTCACCCGTTACGCGTCGGGCTGGGGCGGCTATGCCGATAAGATCAAGAACATGGACGCCGCCGATATAAACCGCGACGGCAATGTCAACGGTCAGGACGCGGCACTGCTCGCGCGCTATACCTCCGGCTGGTCAGGCTACGATAAATACATAATTAAAATTGTAAAGTAAATTTTTATAACTCAAAGGGCGGCTTGATTGCCGTCCTTTTTGCTTTGGAAAAAGAGAGTTGAGAGTTTAGAGATCAGAGTTTAGAGAATGTCGGGAAGACAGGTTTCTGTGTTGGAAAAGCTGTTTTCCCGACCGTATTTATATTATTTATCCCGGTAGGGGTGACCCTTGCGGTCACCCGATAGCTATGCGCTAATCTGCCGGGAGGCGGCAAGCGC
>Ga0326513_10003764_pt1 | contig 10945 bp, 24 predicted proteins | sample 2_2465_0518_D_FD_203654 | JGI IMG/M metagenome (GOLD analysis project Ga0326513, IMG submission 203654) | Bovine rumen microbial communities from UC Davis, California, United States - 2_2465_0518 | ecosystem: Host-associated > Mammals > Digestive system > Stomach > Rumen | place: USA... | reverse complement strand
TATCTAAATCGCCACGCGGAATAAAATCAAAAACAAGATTGCTGCCAGAATTAATAGTGGTTTCATCATAATCCCATTCCAAAGCAAATCGAACTACATTAATAATCCAGTTTTTAGTACGGGAATAAGACTGGCCATCGACAGTCACGCTTGCCGTCATCCTAATTTCATTGGTTCCAGTATGTAAATAAGGAGTAATATCAAAGCTGCCGTTGCCCATTGGAATCTGCTGAGTAGCAACACGTGTCTATCCAGAGTACCATACGCAAGTTGCAGTACCTACAATTGCTTCATTATTGTCATCAGTACCGCTGAAATTGAAACCAATATTGCATGGCTCACCATAAATAGAATCAATTGTAGCATCCCCAAGACGACTTAAGTTTACTGTAACGGCTGAAGCAGCGCTTCCACCGCCACCCGCGGCTAAAGTAAGTTGACTAACGTCGCCATTGGTATTGGTGAAGTTAAGAGTATAGGATACTGTCTAATCATTTTCCTTATTCTCAACCATACCTACACTCTTTAATACGTTGAAGCCGCTTAATAGATTAGTATTACTACCAAATCTACTCGCGGTTAAACCGCCATTTGCAGTTACTCCAATATTATTAATTAAGCCAGTTGGTAATACAGTAATATAATTTCCATTAAATACTCTATAATGAGTATAACCTGCAGTAGCATTACCAATATAATAATCTGTATTTTCGTCTGCTTCACCAATTGGAGGTAGCTAAGCAGCAATTACGGCAGAAGAGGTTCCTGTACCACCGCCGCCAGCGCCACCGGCGATTAGCTTCCAACTATTTGCAATATATTTCCATAACTTATATTGATGATTTTCATCTTCGAGTATGTAATCTATATTTTCATTGGGAACCATTGCATTGGCTTTTGTAGAATCTGTATAAATTACAGGCACATCATTTGTATAAGTTATACGATTATATGGAATTACTTCTGTGTATTGTCCATTAATATTAAACAATAAGCCGCCATCGGCGCCAGAAGTTATATATTCTGTTTGGGAATTATTATCAGAGCCAATGATAATGTTATTAGAAACCAATCCTGCACTAGCAGGCTTGCTCTGATAACTGCCGTTTGTTTCTGCGCCAAAGTAAATACCCTTATTAGCGTTAGATAATACAGTATTATTGCATAGCTCAAGATTTAATGCACCATATACAATAATGCCGCCGCTAGTAGATTGAGTATTTCCTCCGTTGTTTTCAGCCTCAATATAACCATTATGTTTAACTAAGTTGCCAACGCAAATTGCCTTTCCATAAGAGTTGTCTGGATTAAGGCAATATACGCCTATACCGTAAGCAGCATTGTCATGACTGTAGCATCCCTTAATAATGCCCATTCCTGTGCCGCCAATATGGATGCCGCCATATGAAGAATTGGCGCCCTTCATAGTTCTTACGGCGCTGCCATTATTCTTACTAATACGATAGCCGCAATTATACGCTTCAGTATTATAAATTTCAGCATAAGAGTTATCATGAGTAGAGATACCTTCATCATAGGCATCATAAACCTTGCAGTCGTATACAAAAATTCTTCCGAAATCATGGACATTGATTGCATCATAAGTGGCATTGCCATTAGCATTATCTCCAGTTAGATGCGCCTAACAATTAATTAGTATAGCAGATCCATATCCAAGAACTTCTATTATATCACGGGCATCATAGAAATTACAATTTTTAGCAACTAATCTTCCGCCATATAAAGCTGCAGGATCGGAAGTATTATTACCTACACGTACAACACTAGCGCCGCCCTTATAGACAGTTAAATTATATAATTTAACATAGCAGTCAATAATTTGTAAGCCGCCGTTCGATGTAGATTCGCTAGTTCTGTTACAATTAATACTATGACCATTACCATATATATTAACATCACGAGAAATTGTCAGCGTGTTTCCATCAAGAGTGATATTATCAGTTAATTCAATATCATTAACTTGCGTGTCTGCTAATGCGGTTGTGAACTCAGATGCGGTTGCAACTTTAGTTGCATTTTCAGGAATTGTTTCAACTAAGAGTCTAGTTAAATCTGTCTTAGTGACGTAATCACTAAGTTCTGTTGGAATATTTTCTTTCTTTAAATAATCTTTTAATGTATTTTCTAATTTTGTATCAGTAGTATAATCATCTAAATCAGTTTTTGTTGCATAAGTACTGAGTTTAGCTTGTATTAATCCTTCCACTGCGGTTTTTGTGGCAGTGGTAGTATCATCCGCAGATAATAAAGATGAAGTAGAAGAGTCTAAATTAGATTTTGTTACTAAATTTTCATTATATGTATAGGTATAACTGCTTACATTTTGTGAAAAAGCGTCTTGCTTCATAAAAACAGCAGTATTTAATTTATCTTCTGGAATACTAATACGTATATAATTAGCTTCATCATTTCCAGTATATATATCTACTGAGCTTAGATCTACTGGCGCGGAGTTATTAACATCAACGGCGCTATTTAAATCCTTTGAAGAATATAAATGGAATGTAATATGAATTTTATTGCTGCCAAAATCTATTCCATCAAAATTTCTACAACTATAAATTGTATTTTTATCTATCGCAATAAAATCAGAAGTCCACATCTATGTATGATTAATTGGTGTGATTACAGTTCCATCCTCGCTTAATCCACCATAAACTGCTGTTTTAGGATTAAATAAATTTTCAATTGATGGCTTTGCATATGTAACTAATGCTTTTTTAATTACATTTTCTAATTCATAATTAGAAGCAGATAATGATTTAATATCATCAATTACATGAAGCATAGTATTACATTCCCATAACCGCTTTTCTAAATCTGCTGTTTTTAAATATGCCTTAAGTGTGCTAGTCAAGTCGGTTAATTTTACATAGGTCTTGTTCAGTTCATTAGTAGATTCTGATTTCACATAAGCATCAATTTTACCATTAAGAGAACTTAATTTTACATAACCAGTGTCAGTGTTATCTAAATCGTCTGAAGTTACATAACCAGCTGTCTCTATGTCATTTAGTCTTTTCCGGATAGTACCATTATCAGGATTATCACTATTGCCTATTGTACTCTCTATATCGTTCAGCCTTTTCCTAATAGTACCAGTGTCAGGATTATCACTAGTGCCTATTACAGATTGAATATTAGTTATTGACCGATTAAGAGCGTCAGTTGTATTCTTTTTTATATAATCGCTTTCAATTATTTGTAATCTTTTTGTAATACTATTCGCGGTATTATCAGCGCCTAATTGACTCAAAATAGTCTTAATATTACCAATAATAGTCCCAGAATAATTATTATCTGGATACCCTATTATAGTTTTAATAACATATGTAGTATAATCTATCATTGAATTTAACTAATCCGCCGTTATCATATTACCATTTCCCCACGGAGAAACACTTGATGGCGAACTATTATTAATAAACTCTGGACTATCAAAAGTTATATCTGCCATACCCTTTACCTCCTTTTAAAAAAGAATCCTTGTACTCGAAAACGAGTATTCTCATTATATATGTAAGCAAGGCAAATAAAAAAGTATATCTTTTTCTTCTTTATTGTATAAATTGCTATTCTCTCTTTTTAGATAACCTACTTACTATAGAGGTGATAGCTATGAAGATTAACGTAAAAATTACTAGGAAAGAAAACGCGGACTTCTTCAACGCAAAAATAGACGATATTGTTGAAGTAGAGTTTGAAGATTATGTCGCGGCGGTAGTTGCCTCTGAACTTGCATCTGGTAACTTAGAAGCCTGTAAAGCGCAAGCTGTAGCCAGTCGTACCTTTGCAATATCCAGAGGGGTACTTAATGGGACTCCAATTTCAGATGCTTCTGGTAGTGCGCAGGCTTACCGTGCAAATCGAAATGACAAAGAGAAATATCCTAAATGTGTATAGGCTACACAAGAGACAGCTGGTTATGTACTTTATTATGGCAAGGGCCCTGCTAGTACAGTATTCTCTGCTAGTAACGGCGGTCGCACCTATTCTTCTCAGGAGGTCTGGGGCGGTGTTCGCGCATACCTACCAGCGCAAGAAGATCCATGGGACGCCGCAACCGGTGCTGAAAAAAGTGGACATGGGGTAGGAATGAGTCAACGTGGTGCAAGATATGCGGCTTCACAAGGAGTAAGTTATATAGATATTCTTAAATTTTACTACCCTAATACAGTGTTAAAACAAAATTATGGAGAGGGTGCTATGGCTACTATTAATGAAAAGGCGGAAAAGGTTATCTCCGCGGCAAAAAGTCAATTAGGTAACCCCTATGTATACGGCGCCTGGGGTACCGAATGTACTCCCGCAATGCGCAAAAAGTATGCTCGATTAAATCCAGCACATCAAGATAACATATATAAAAAATGTTTAGTGTTGAGTGGAAAAGGCAATTGTGAACAATGCCAATGGAAAGGTAAGCTAGCCTTTGACTGCCGCGGCTTTACCTATTGGTGCTTAACATAGGTTGGTATTGTTTTGGCTGGCGGCGGCGCAACCTCACAATATAACAATACCAAAAATTGGCAATTACGCGGCGAAGTAAAAGATATGCCAAACGTAGTATGCTGCGTATTTAAGTATAATAAAACCACAGGCAAGATGGCGCACACTGGTCTTCACATTGGAGACGGTGAAATAATCCATTGTTCTTGTGGTGTAGAGACGGGTTCGCTAGGCGATAGAACGTGGACACATTTTGCAGTGCCAGCAGGTCTCTATAGTGAACTCCCAGAAGAGAGGGTGAAAGTAATGACAACATTAAGAAAAGGTATGACTGGCGCAGATGTCAAATATTTACAAAATGCGCTAACTATTTTAGGCTATGATTGCGGCACTGTAGATGGTAAGTTTGGCACCAAGACGTTTGAAGCAGTTAAACAATTCCAAAAGGATTGCCGCTTAACTGCTGATGGAGTAATGGGGACCAAGTCTTGGGCGGCGCTTGAGCGTGAATTAGCCGAGGTAGAAAAGGAATAGTCTGAACCCGCGGCTGATTTAACCGCAATCAAGAATGAACTTGCAGATATTAAAAACCGCATTGCGGCAATAGAAAAGATGTTGCAATAAAAAAGAGGGGCGAAAGCCCCTCTTATTTTTTTTACTTAAATGCTTCACTATGAAGGTCACGAAGATATTCGTTAGTAGCGTCGATCTCATCAAACAGACGATTCTCAACCTCACGCTGCTTCTTCTTCATCTTGTCAAGCAGGGTGCGCATACGCTTAATGGTGCTGTAGTGATACTTCTCGAGTGCGCGATAACGGGCAATTTTCTTACCAATTTCTACATCCCACTTATCCTTCGGGCTACAAACCGCCTTGCCGGCAAAGTGCTTAGGCAGTCTGGCAGACTTATCCCTCAGATACCACGCATCAACCATAAGGTCATCACGCAGATTCTGCGCGGTAGCCCACTCCATACCTACCTCAGTATCCTGTTCGCCAGTATGGATAACACAAATAACGGTTCGCTTTTCTTCGTTCACAATATATTCACACTGAGGCGGAAATACATAACGACGCTTCATAATTAGCAATTCTCCTTTAGCTCTTTACACCAAAATTCAGTGTTGTCACTGCTATTAATATAATCAACCATTGCATCAATACGCTCGTCTGGATCCATAGACCAGAACTTATGTAGGCACTGATTCTCATTACTCTTTGCGTTGCGGAAAAAATACACGTAATTATCCATTACTTCATAGATAAATTCGGGGTGCGATTCTGCATATTTATCACCATAAGCCGCAACAATATCCCATAGTTCCATTGTTAACCTAAAACTCCTTCTTCAATTAGCTGACAAATTTTATTATAGTCGTCGTCAAGGACAGCGGTAAAATAGTGGTCGCGATAAGTGCAATCGCCGCTATCCTCAACCGATTCAAGGAATGTATCTGAATGCGACTGCTCCCACTTGTCGGCGCCATAGTCCTCATAATTATAGTTGCCGCAACGTGTATGAATATAAATTACATCCTTGCCGCAATATTTTCGCCACATAGCACCTTGAGCATCGTTAAAACTACAAGCATCAGGCGTTTCATAGCGCATAAAGCGCACGCCGCGAAGGCGCGGAATATCGCCGTAATGCTTGATAACATAGGCGTGAACCTGCTTATCATCGTCAAGTAGAGTTGCATACAAATCCATAGTGTTACTCCTTTATATTAAGGTGGCAATAACCACTTTCTTCTGTCCAATGAATGTGACGAATACCCAGCGAGCGCAAGTAAGCTTGGCAAGCTGGGCAGGGACGTGCATTGGCGAGCCGCCCATCCTTCAGTTCCCTATACACATAGACGTGTACTTTAGAGAAGTCGATGTCCAAGTACTTAATCTTTGTGACAGCGGCAACTTCCGAATGAACCTTGGCCGGAAGGTATCGTGCGCCAACATCCTTATAGCGAAAGCGATTGAAACGTTCCTGAGTAGGGTGCGTGCGGTCGGCGTTGCATCCTTTCGCAAGGATGGTGCCACGATAGGCAACAACGCAACCAATTTTCACGGCGTTTGCGCCAGTATAGTCGGCCGCGAAGCTAGCCTCACGCGCCGCCTTAAACAAATGCTCATTATTCATTGCAATACATCTCAAGCATCAGAATCGTCGCATAGGAAGAATCAACGTCGAGAATACGCTCCACACTATCATTTATTTCCCGATAATCGGCGCTCTCGTCATTAACAATGCGGTCAATTTCATCTTCACACTTGAGGATAAGGCGCCACGCGCCGCTCAGGTTGGTGTTGTGGCGGTTAGCAATCAGCTGCGCGAAATCATTAATTGTCATTCTTACATATCCCTTCTGTGGTAGCGCTCTTCATAGTCGGCGGCAACACGGCAAATGTGCTGGCAGATTTCTTCTGAAGGCGCGGTTTCAAGCCACCGCATACCAACAGAAACAAAGCGGAAGTAACCGCCGTCTTTGCTCTCCCAGCGAAGATAGCCAATGGTAGTGCAGTACTCAAAACGATATGAATACTGACCAGTGGCGTTGTCGTATTCCATCCAAGGATTGTCTGGCGTGTACGTCCAATGGACGATTTCCAGGTCGCGGCTGCCCGGCACTTCGCGGATTTCATAAGAATAGTAGCGCATCTTTCTTCCCTCACTTTCTATATATATTATAGTTGAAGATGCGGAAAAAGTCAAATATTTGGCTTTGCCGCAAACATAGTGATAACGAGTTCGTCACCTTCCTCGGTAATGGTGAGGAGGCCGTGCTTGCAAAGGTAGTCTTCAAGACAGAGAAAGAGAGCATCAGCAACTGTTTCGCGGTCATATTGCGGCGAAAGCTTATGGCGGACAGTGATTGGGGTAATGGTGTATTCGTTTGTTTCTGACATTGTGATTCTCCTTTTTGATTTTAAATTTAGGTGTCCTGTGAGCGGACAGGTGTCCGTTGAACGGACAGGTTATTCCACAAAAATTGTACCATTAGTCCACAAAAATTGTGAATCATTGCGAGCCGCACCGCGGCTCGCTAAGACTCTATTACTTTTATCTTTTATTATATCTATTATATCTATTATAGTAGGCGCTCCGCCTACTTTCGCGAGGCGGAGTACCACCTTTCATCCCGGAGTACCACCTTTCCGAGGCGGAGTGCCACCTTTCAAGAAAAATTAAAGTAGGCGGAGCGCCACCTTTCGGGAATTTTGAAAGTAGGCGGAGTGCCACCTTTTCAGCGCAAATTCAATTTCTTTTTCGCCGCCTTAATTCTTTCTTGCGTATTCACGCGCTGCTCTTTTGGTAGTTTACTTTGCGCCCAAAGGTACTCGTAGTTAATCCCTAATAGCGGCCCATCATCTGGATGTTCCTCATATAGTAACCAGTCGATTTTAATTAAAATAGCACGGGCATCATAGTACTTATCTTTAGCTAGTCCAGTGCTATTCATCACCCATTGTTGTGATACACCAAAGCCAACATCAGTACTTATCAATAGCCACATCAGTTTTAATAAGTTACCTTGCTGTCCAGTGAGTTCATTCATTATATAATTCATTAACTCCATTGGCTGCTGTCCAAATAAGCAACCATTTGGTCGTTCTACTCTGTTAAATGTGCCGCGGTTATCCCATTTATCGCCTTCAAAAGCTAGTTTTGGCGCGGCTTTTCCAATGCCAATATATGATGCCATAATAATGCTCCTCCTTGCTTACGCTTTTTTCGTAAGCTCTTTAATTGCTTGCCGCAACGCAGGAGTATCTTCAAATAAGATTACCTTTCTAGTTGGGTCTTTATAGTTAAGTCTCTGTCCCACTGGGCGAAAGCCTAAGTCGCTAAGTTTATTAGCCAACTTCCAAGTGAACACTTTGTAACATTTACGCTCGTCTGCCATAAAATGTGCCTCCTTATTCAAGCTCGATATTATTCCATTCTGCTTTTAAACGTATTAGTTCTTCTCTAACTTCGTTTTGTACTTCTTGAGAGGGGGTACGTGCCCCACTTAGCCACTTATAAAGTGTAGATGAATCGCGGCCAATATTTTTAGCAAGAAATGCTACTGGTAAACCAGCATTGACTGCGCGCTCTAAACATTCTTTTAAAGTCATATTATATCACCTCCTATATACCGAGTAATCAGACTACTTTGGAACTCTGGCAGTTTACACAGAAACCACAAATAACCCCTCAAAAAATTTCAAGGGGCCATATCTTCTTTTTCCTTAAATACCTTTACCATTATCTCTTCCCAATTTGTAAACCAGGCGCCGCAGAAAAAGCAAATAGGCGCCAACTCCTGCTGGCGCATCAGGCAATAAGAACAATAGTAATAATTATCCTTCTCCTTTATTTTTGCTACCATTTATCATCGCCTCAAGTGTATCATACGTATCGTATAGTTCGGTTTCTAGTCCGCGCGCAAACCAATTCACTTCTTCAAAATCTTCAGTACACTTATCTATTTTTCTATCCAGTTCAAATAGGCGCTTCTCAAGCCAGTGCTGCGTGTCCGCGTACCTAGTCTTCATCTGCTCAAACTCTCGCCGTGTCGCTTCCATCTGCTGCTTCCACTTATAGTTGTCATAAATCTTAACACCAATAAAACCGCAAACCGCAAGCGCAATTGCCACTACTACTACCCAATGCTGCCAATCCATTTCTTATGTCCTCCTTAACTCCAAAGCGAATGAAAGTGTTTCGCCATTTCCTTAAAAGCATCTTCAAGCCGCTGCTGCGCAATAACCTCAAGCGCATCGCGCCGATGCCAATACTTATCATCATCGTGTTCCCAGTTATAGGGATTCTGATCTTCAATTGCATCTTCAGCACAGGATTCAAACTGCTCCGCCAGACTAATCAGCCAATCCTTCCATTCCTCATAAGTGCCAAATGTAGGCTCAGGAAATCCAAGGTCATCATCAGCTAGCTGCCGCAGCATAGCCGGAATCACATCCAGAAACCAACTATCCATATTCCAAATATCTGCATCACAATAACCGCGCTCGTTCCTCTGTTTCCGGAACTTGCGGCGCCGCATAATAGTCTTAATAGGATGCTTCCAACTCCACGGAATATATTTCTTAATATCCCTCATTTTATTCCACCTCAAATAAAGTACATAATATAATCAGGTTCCAGACCAAGGTAATCCGCAATAATGTCCTCAACAACATTGATGGAAGCGTCATTCAAAATGGCTTCGTGGATTTCTTTCCTGCACTCTTCAATAATATTCCACGCTTCGTTCTCCGAAATGCCGTCACGCCGCATAAGGATATCAACAATTTCCTTCATTTTAGTCTTCCTCCTCCGAGTCAATCCTATTCCACAGAGCGCTATCGAAGTACTCAATAGATTCGGCGCCATCATATTCAGTGATACGCCAGTATACATCCTTGGGTACCCACACCATCCTAATATTCTTATAGCCACCAAAATACGGCGTATCATAGCCGCATTCTGTAAAGAACAAACGGGCTTCACGGTGGGCGTCAGTTTCAGGAACAGATTCGTCCCAACTTCTCGGCCGCGATACTTCGTCAACCCATTCTGAATTGTGGTGAGAAAGCCAAAATTCCACCACTCTCTTATCATATGCAAGCTCCGGCGTATTCCACGTAGACCAACCAGCGCCATAGCCAGATGAAATCAGTACGGCAATAGAGTCGTGGTCTTCGTTCCAATAGTACTCCATAATTTTTTTCTTCCCCTTTTGAAATTACAATAGTTCTGTTCTAATACTATTACTTCTCTTATTTAAGGCGACGTTTGGCGCCGCTCAAACACCGCATCTGTTCCATATAGTGATACCGCAATTCCTCTTCACTATAAACTACAGTCTTGCCCTGGGCAAGTGCGTACGCTCTTTCTGCTTCAGCACCCTTATGACCTTCCCATCCGTCCAACATCCACACTGTATCTGCAATATCCAGCATCGCCATACACACTGGCAGGTACGAATGCGGCGGCCAATCGTGGGGTAGGATAGCGGGATTCACGACCTTATATCCTACCATCATTGCGGTTGCCTCCGCGGAATTGAAATTTGACCTATTGAAATTTTCTAGCCCACTCATAGGGCCACTAATAAAAACTATCATCTGCAATAATACCCCGCATAATCAATCAATACAAGTCTGTCACCAACATATCCAATATTCCCATAGTGAATATCGTTTATGCCTTTTTCACAACAAAATTGCGCCAACCTCTCATACTCCTCTTCTCCATACAACCTCACAAACTCCTCTCCAATTTCTTCATACTTATCTGAAATTGGACTTGGATTTCTCTCAATGTAGGTGTGGAGTAGGGGGTCGGTTTCAAAATTCCAAGCCCCAACCTCTTCCGCATATTCCATTCCGTAAAGTGAAATTGAAATTGTGTAGGGTTCTTTGTGTTGGAAATTAGCCATTTCCTCATACCCTTCATCACCATATTCCTCTACGAAATCTTGCGCCAAGTCATA
>Ga0326513_10003763_pt1 | contig 10945 bp, 25 predicted proteins | sample 2_2465_0518_D_FD_203654 | JGI IMG/M metagenome (GOLD analysis project Ga0326513, IMG submission 203654) | Bovine rumen microbial communities from UC Davis, California, United States - 2_2465_0518 | ecosystem: Host-associated > Mammals > Digestive system > Stomach > Rumen | place: USA... | reverse complement strand
AAGTAGAGAAGTTTATCCCGTTAAGCAAGAGGGTTGTTCTGGAAGTTTTTGATGCTCAACCGTGTGTTGACGATTCAACGGTTATATATATCGAGGGCAACGAAACGGGCAATATGTGGTATGTAGGAGAAAAGCCGGATATGGAGAACGGAAATAACATTTTGCTACCACAAGTGAAATTGTCAAGTAGTTTTCTGAAACGGCGGAAAAGAGGTAGATATGCTAGATCAATGTAGAAACTGTGGAAATTGCTTTCATCACATACCAACAGAGGAAACGACGCCACCTACATTAAAACGTGGCGAGGGAAAAGGTCAAACTGCATATTGGGTATGTGGATTGACAGGCGGAGGAAAACATTTTACCGATGGTGCAACCTGTAACAAATACGATCCTAGATACGAACGTGAGGAAAAGGAATTGCGGTGGCTTGACAAGATAAACAAAGAAAAAAAGAAACCGAAGAAGCATAACAAACAAAGAACGTATATTATGTCTATGAGGTAGCGATATGAGAGATTTGGAATTGCTGATTGTGTTCGGGCTGGCGTTTATTGGTTCATTGTCGTTGGTGCTTATTGCTATGATTGCAAAAGACATAATCGAAATGCGGAGGAAAGAATGAGTTTTCAGGTAGATATAGAAAATGCCATATCCAAAGAAGAACTGGCAGACGAGTTACATAGGTTTGTAAATGGCTTAATTTCAAAATATACACCGAGAGAAGAAGAAAACGATTCTTGCCGGGTATACATCAAGGATATGTATTATATACCTTCGTCTTGTGCGTGTTGCCCGTTTATACAGAATGGAAACGTAAACGGATTCTATCGGTGCAAATTAGGCGGTCAGTTCCCGTATGGATTTGACTATAAGCATAAACGATCAGAAGATTGTAGGTTGATACAGAAAGGGGATTGATTATGTGGGTAAAGTTAAAACAGATGCTATTAAACAGCAATCTTGTTGAAGTTATCAAGGTTGATAGGGATAGATGTAATGTCTATTTCAGCGGTCAAATTGGAACATCTGTTAGGATGCCATACAATACGGAAGAAGATTGTGAAAAGGTAATATTCCTGATTGCTGATGCAATATCTAGCGGAAATCCCCTGTTTGAAATGCCGACACAGGAACAACTTGATAGTGGAGAAGCAAATAGTGATCCGCTGATTAAAACATTTAAGGGTGGTAGTCAAGTCCAAAATGGTAGTGCTTCCGTAAAAAAGGCAATAGAATTGTGGAATAGCCTTGAACAATACGGTTTTAAGCCTGTTAGTCGTATATCCAATTCATCAAAGCGGTATAAGTCGCTGGCGGCGCGGTTGAGGGAGTATTCCATCGAAGAATACGAAAAAGCCATTGAGAATATAAAGAAATCAGAACTTTTGCGGAAAAATGCAGATGGATGGTTTAATTTCGATTGGTTTATTAGTCTAAACAATTTTCCGAAGGTGCTGGATGGAAATTATAATTCAGCTACAGATAGAATCGGAGAGGAAGAAAAAGGTTGGTGGGAAGATTAGCCAACACATAGCGGTATAGCGTAACGGTTTAGCGCAGATGCCTTTGAAGCATTTGGTGGGGGTTCGATTCCCTCTACCGCTGGAACGGAGGGCAACGTAGTGACAAGAGATCAATGGTGGGAACTTGCAAAGCACATAAAAACGGCATTCCCGAAGGACAAATCTTTTATGCACACGCCGGAAAGCGTGGATATATGGTACAACCTTGTGTATGAGTGGGAATACGATATATGTAAGCAAGCTGTCTGGGATTGCATACAGAAAAGCAATTTTCCGCCATCCATAGCAGAATTGAAGGATGCCTACGATATTAGAAGATCGAAACACGATGAATTAAATCGAAATATCCGGGATATATATACGGAAATGGAAAACTACTACCCAGAGTGTTTACGAGATAAAGATCGCATTAAGACGTTCAGAAACGCCGTTAAAACGGTTTCAAATGACAAAGTGATAGTTTATGCCAAAAAGATACAGACGGGCGTTATAGAGCGCGTTAGACAAGCAGAAAAGGGCGATATTGATAGTCTACCGACATTGAGTGAGTGCATAAGGAGCGTTGTTGATGAATTTAGATAAAATACGGGCAGATTCGATAGAGGCTGAAAAGCAAGTAATCGGATCGCTGCTTCTAAATGCGGATTGCATAGATAGCATATCAGATACACTATCGCCGGATATGTTTTACAATTCGATTTTGGGGGCAACATACGAGATTTGCCTACAATCACGGGATGATGGGTTAAAATATGATCTGCCTAGCCTATGTATGGATGTAGGAAACAAATTTGCAGATTCCAAAGAGTCTGTCAATGAGTTGCTTTGTGAAGTTGCAAGATCAGCACTAACATCGGTTGCGGTTGAAAAACACGCAGATACGATAAAGCGGTGCTATGCAAACAGGTTGATATATGTTGCTACAGAAAGCGGCGGTGACGATCTGATAGATTCGCTTCGTGACATAAACGACAGGATTTCGATGTTTATGAACACATCAAAAGATTGCAAAGAGGTATCGCAGATTGTCGAGGAAAATGTTGATAAGTATTTTTGTGACAAGGAAGTATCGCTGATAAAGACGGGAATTGATTGTATTGACGAGCCGTTAGTGGCGTTTGAACCGGGAGATACGATCATAATTGGAGCAAGACCAGCCGTAGGAAAATCTGCGTTCGCTATGCAACTTGTGAAGTTTATGTCAGAAGCCGGATGGAAAGTTGGATATTTTAACCTAGAAATGACAGAAAAACAGGTATTTGAGCGTCTGATAGCATCTGAAAGCGGTATAGGGTTGACGAGAATACGAAAAGCCTTGCGATTTATGAATGACGAGGAAGAACGGTACAAGAAAGCTGCTGAACACCTGAAAGCAAACCGTAATATGCACATTATAACAGGATCAACGACGGTAGAGCGCATTCGCACGATAACCGCTAGGGAGAAGTTTGATATAGTCGTTGTCGATTATCTACAGTTGATACGTCCATCAAATCGGTACAGAGGAAGCCGAAATTACGAGGTTGGAGAGATAAGTCACGGATTGAAAGCGATTGGAGTGGATTTTCAGATTCCGATTATTACGCTGGCACAGTTAAGTCGAGAGATTGAAAAGCGTATGGATAAGAAACCGACAATGGCTGATTTGAGGGATTCCGGCGAAATCGAACAGGATGCCAGCGTTATCGGCTTTCTATGGAACACGGACGAAAGTGATCCTACGAAAAGAGGTTTTACGATTCAAAAGAACCGAAATGGCGTGTTACAGGACTTTGATTTGACGTTTGACGGTGATCGGATGAAGTTTTACGGAGAAAACGACCTGATTCCGGCAGATATAAAAGAATTAGAGATACCATTCGTGTAAAGGAGGATTGATATGATATTCATAAACATTGGCGTATTTTTGGTAGTCTTGCTGCTTGGGTACTTTATCGGTTGGAATAGCGGTGCGGTACACGCTCTGGAGGATGCGAAGGAGATTATAAACATCGTTTTTGAAAAGGTGGGTATAGGAGGTATGCCGGATGACGAAGATCGAACAGATAGCTAAAGCCGAGTATGAAATGATAACCGAGATTTGGCGGTTTGAACACAAATGGTTGGACAAATCGCCGTTAAAGGATGAGGATTGGCGAGAAATGATAGCCGAAGCGAACGCCATAGCAAAGAAACGGCAAGGAAAGTGGCAAGACATTCTTGCAAAGATTGTCACGGCGTTTTGTGAAGAAATCGAATTGATAAACAAGGAGGCGTTGAAATGATAGCGGATTTTCTGAAAGATAGCGACAAGTACGAGTTGGAGCAACAAGAGAAGAATGCGGTTAAACCGCACCCGAAATACACGATCCATACGTTGATGGGCGATATGAAGCGGTGGTATGAGGGGGATATTTTCTTCTCGGACTACAAGATCAACGAGCAAAGGTACAAGGTTTTACTGGACTATTACAACGAGAAGGAGGGAATTACGGATGATAAAGGTTGAGAATATCGAGGTTTACAATATAGCAAGGGCGGTGTATTCAGCCAGAAACGCATTGAACAGTTGGGATAAGAGCGATAGTGATTTGGAAAACGATGTGCTTGGCGAAGCGGATTTAGACCTTGCACGAAGATTATTCAAAGCCGGAGCGGATGGCAACTTCGCACATCGAAAGTTTTTAAGGCAAGCCTTTGTTTGTATGGATATAACCGCACCGTTGTATTTTTGGAAAGAGGCAGATCAATATAAGGTCGGTACTGTGACAAATTCCTGTAGCACGATGCACAAGATACACGACAAAGAGTTTACGCTTGATGATTTCAGCCACGAACATCTATATGGAAATCCTGACAGTTACGATGTTGAAGATTCGATAGGTATGTTGAATCTCACAATAAATGTCCTAAATGCGTGGAGAGCCGAGTATATCCTGACAAAAGACAAGGATGCTTGGTGGCAGATGATTCAATTATTGCCATCTTCCTACAATCAGAAAAGGACAATCACGATGAACTACGAAAATGTGTTCAACATATTGCAACAGAGGCAAGGACACAAACTTGATGAATGGCGGTCGTTCGTTGAAACCCTGAAAGACTTGCCGTATGTACGAGAGATAGGAGGGATTGAGGATGAATGAGAATGAGGTTTATATTAGTGTGATGGACGCATCAAAGATTTTGGGATTGAGCAAAAACTCGATGTATAGCCTTGCTCGTCAGCCGGGATTTCCGTCAGTACGGATCGGAAAGAAGATAATCATTGGAAGGTCTGCTCTCGACGAATGGATGAAAGATCATCAAGGAAAAGAGGTTGTTCTTGACAGTACCTCGATTCGATGATATAATACGTTGCGTGTTGGACGGAATAGGAATAGATATATTGGTCTATAATTGGTCTATATGACAGTTGGCAATATCCGTCAAAGCACGAAAAACGGGGTATGGCGCAGGTTGGTAGCGCGCTTGATTTGGGAAAGTCTACGGCGGATTTCATAAAAAATATTTTTAACCCTCGTAAAACCGTTGAATATAACGAGTTTTCGGGGGTTTTCTTATACTCTTTATTTCCCGATTAGTCACATCTTGCACTTGACAATCCTTTGTTGTTTCTGATAGTATTGGTCTATAATTGGTCTATTTTGACTAGAGGGGGTTTATCTATGGCTAGAGCAAACGGCGAAGGAACGTGGAGTGTTCACAAACAGGGCGATTATGTCAGACAACGGTATCGAGTGATGATTGATGGCAAGAGAAAATCGTTCTATGGCAAGACGAAAACAGAAGCCTTGCAGAAATACAAGGAGTTTATGACAGATTATACGCCAGACGAGGTTAAGAAAACCACCCTGACGGTATGTGATGTTGCTTATAAGGCTATAGATGCCCGTAAAGGACAGATAAAGCCTACGACATACGAATACTATACCTACTCGGTGAAACGCCTAGAAAAAGACAAATTAGGGGCATTACAGATACATTCCGTAACATTGTCGGACGTTCAAGAGTATATCAATAGCCTAGCAGACAAAAATGCCCTATCAACGATTAAGGGGCAGCGCGTGATCCTGACTATCACATTTTCGTATGCCGAGGACAATGGATTCATTGAGAAGAACTTTATGAGCAAGATCAAATTGCCGAACGAGGCAAACATCGTAAAAGAGGCGAAAGATCACGTTTTCCTGACAACTGACGAACGGAAAGCGTTGGAGAAAGAAGCAGATAGGAAGAATACTAACAAATTGCATCGTGGCACTATTGGCAAGCCGTTTTATGGTGTCACGGCAAAAGCTGTCGTTTTCTTGTTGCATACTGGGTTGAGAATGGGAGAGTTGATTGGTTTGCTGTGGGAAGATGTAGATATGGAGCGAAGATTCATACACATCCGGCATAATGTGCCTACATCAACGGGCGTTCTCACAACGCCGAAGCGGAAGTCCTCGATTCGTACCGTACCGCTGGATGATGTAGCGTATGGGATTATAGAAGATTTGTCTGCTAACAAGAACGGAAAGCACGTTTTCCATACCGAAAGTGGCGGTATGATTAGCCGGAATGATACCGACAGAACGCTTAAATCAATGCTGAAACGTGCCGAGATAGAGCAGACACCGACCTTGCACGACCTACGGCATACCTACGCATCCGAGCTGATCCGAAACGGTGTAGATATGAAAACCGTGTCTGTAGTGCTAGGACACAAGGACATAGCAACCACGATGAACATATACGTCCATAAGTCGGACGATGATTTGGAGTGCCTGAAATCGGCTTTAGAATAGGTTTGTGCATTATCGCTTGTGTTTGCGTTTCCGGCGTTGTCTTTCTATCCCGGCGCAATCCAAAGCGAAGAAAAACCGTGAATCGCGATATTTCACACCATACTGATCGCGCAAGTCCTTTTTCATAATGCCGTAGCTTTTCCAAGCGTGAATGAAGTCTTTAATCATCGTTTTTCCTCCCTATATGCTACAGATTTTGATAGCCCCCATCCATCGACATTTTGCCTATATATCGGCAACTTTTCTGTGGTGGATTTCTACTTCATTTTTTTTCAGATATGTGCGTCTGATTTTCCTCATTTTCGCACACGCGACAGCATAGGATAACCGTGAGCCGACACCGACACCGAAATTATCAAGCGACCATCTATTTACTCTGGGATAGACACGCCATCCCCGGATAAAGCCTATCACTATTTTCTCGCTCCTTATTCGTCTTTATTTGCCTGTTTATCCCTGTACCCTATACCTTGTATACCTAAACCGTTAAAAGCGATTCTAGGGTGATTTACAGGGCGGTTATATCATCAACCTCGATACATTCATACCCTGTCGCGTCAAAGTAGTCGATTGCATCCCGGTTTTTGAAAATCACGTTGCCATTGTTATCACCCTCGGCAGATATTCTCTCGATGATTGCTCTGGCTTCCGATTCTGATTCTGCCTCGACCTCGCCTGTTACCGTGATTTCCTGTGTGGCTCTGAATTGATATGTCATAGATCATACCTCCTTAATCGCAACCTTGCTTCGGATCATCAGGTGACGGATCACATTCTTCATATATCGCATCACTATCATACGTTACCTTGATAGGATATTTAGGCGGTTCGTCTGCGAAACTGATCTCGATACCGATTTCTCTATCGTGTTCAATATCCCCCGTGCAATCATCAGGACAATTCCATATAGCAATCAAGGCGTAAATGTCTGTACCGTCAAAATGTCCGTAACCGTCATATCGTGTAGCCTTAATATGTCCACCACCTAAAGCTGCCGGGATAAGGATATACACGTCCTTTGTTTTCTGCCCCTTAATCTGTTCTCTCGTCTTGCAATCTAACCATGAAAAGAATCCCATAACGTCACCTCCTATTTTTCGGCTATTGCCATGCTAAATAAATTCATATCCCCCTACCCCTAGATTTCCCTAGTGGTATGTGCCAGTTTTTCGATCTATATTTATATATGAGATTTTTTCATATACAGTTAGTCGAAAAAGTTGATACTCGCTTGCGTAGGCTTCGGCATAAATGATTTTTCTTCCGGCTGCGGTTCTGGTGTGGTTTGTGATTCCGGCTGTTCGATCACTTCCGGCTGTGGCTCTGGCTCTTTTTGCGGCATTATATCCGTAGCACCGATCCGACGTTTGTATTCTTCCCGGATGATCCGTGTGATTTCAGGATATTTAAGTCCGACAGCAAACCAGCGCGCCTTTTCCCCCTTGTCGATATTAAACTGTACCTTGTCAAACTTCTTTTGATAATTGTCGATTGCCCGGCGTGTATACGCTTTTGTCTTTGGTTGTGCCATAGTGATACCTCCCGTATAGATTTTATATATAATTTTAGTTTAACACACGCCTTGCATTTTGTCAATTACCCTTTCACACGGATAATATGCTCGATTCCGTCAAGTATCGCCTGATTCCCGGTGCGTTCAAACTCGATAAATAACGCCTCGTTCTTCGCGCTGATTCTGGCAGCTTCACGCTTTGTCAATTCTTTTCCTGTACTGTTTGAGTAGTAGCACATAATCATACCTCCGTTTCAATCTCAATCGCAATATGTCCACCGTCTGTGAATATATCTGTTACCGCACAATTCATATAGTTGTCGTCAATCCCATCTTTGCCGTATGCCGTGTCGAAATTCTCACCGTTCGCATCATACAGATATACAACCTCGTTATCGTTTATCATCCATAAAAGGTCTTGTAGGCTCATTCTGTCACCTCCTTTTATTTATCCGTGTCAATAACAAGCATCAAATCGCCATCGTTAATACAAGTATGAAGAATTTTTGCGTATGCAATTCGAGTATTGTCAAGGTTGTGCAATATTTCGTTTACTGTGTATAAGCACCAATCAGGCTCTTTGCCGTCACAAAACGCAAATCCTGATAACCATACATTCTGCGGAATGTCGCAGATTTTTACGTTTGCATCTGGCTTCATTGTGGATAAAAGAGTAGCTACAGCTACATTATTTGCTATTCTTTTCATTTTTCTACCTCCATATACTAAATATTTTTGATACCCCCTACCCCTAGCATTTTAGGGGTATACCGGGGAAGTTTGCGGTTGCAATTTTCTGTGCAGATTATTTTTCCATAGCCTGACAGATTTTCTCATGTAGCGTCCGATATGCTTTTGACTTATCCCGGATCGCTTCCGTGTCCGTTTCAAGTGATACCAAAACCGCACTACACTCATTCAGTTTGTCAAGTGTCAGCAAGATTGCGTTCGACAACATATACAATTCAGCCTGTGAGAAGTCCATATAATCACCTCCTATTATATCGTTTTCCATCTGTTTACCGCATCAACAATGTCTTGTGGTTCGTTATCCCGTATCAGATAGGTTACAAAGAACCGACCGTCACCGGGTTTATCGTATACCGTGTCTTTTTCAAAAGAGTAGTAAAGCGGTACTATTTGTATTTTGGATAACTCTGCAATCCGTTTCAAACCTTTCATATTGTCACCTCCTTTACATTGTACTTGCTAAAAATCCGATTGATCGTTTTTCTATCAAGGTCGCACGGATTGCCCGTGTCAATATATGTTAGAGTGTCAATATCAATACACGTCTCATTTTTTGCGTTGTCGGCTGCGTATCGCTTAAAATCCTTTATTGTACCGTTACCAAAAGAAAAAGCATTTTTTATGTTTTCCATTGTCCACGGGATAAACAAACCTTTTTCAAAAGTTGTTTTTGCCTGTTTTTTGTTTCCGCTGATTCTGATATATTTTGTTTTCATTTTCGATCCCTCCATGCTAAATAATTTGATAACCCCCACCCTATATACATTTACTCCTATACCCGGCAGAATTGCCACCGGGATTTATATATAGGATTTTTTATTGTCGCTTAAATGTTTTTACGCCTGTAATTCGTCGATAATATCTAACAGATAATCAATGATTATATGTGGTTCTGTTTCAATCATCCCGGCTATACTCTCGACCGTTTCCCCGTTGTCTTTTGCTTCGTACAAGTCCAGATTATAGACACGGTTTGCCGTGTCGTATATATCAACGCGATCCTGTACGTTGTGAGATACACCTAAAAGGATATTCCCGTTGATGATACATTTACCATCGTCAAACGTGATATTAAAAGGTTCACCGTCAGAATCTAACCCGGAAATATAACCATCCTCCATATACGGCGCAATTTTCGGCAATACTTCATACCATATCGCGCTGCCGTATGTATCATTCAGGATGGGGATGATCCCATCGTCCGTTAGGTGTGTAAGTATTCCGAACACATCCGCGACCTGATATAAATTTGTTGCATTTTGAATATCATCATACCATCCATAATTTGTATAACTTTTGGCAGCGGATTTGATCGTGTCAAACACTTTTGCGCCGTTGTTTATGCGTGTCGTTGTTTGTAAAGCCGTGTAATATGTTCCCATTTTGATTCCCTCCTTTATGCTAACTATTTTTAATACCCCCGGGGTATAGGATTTTACCCCTATATCCACGGAAAATGTGTGTGGTTTTTTGTCGTAATATTATTTTTACGCGATTGCTTTCAATTTTGCCTTTTTCAATTCTGTCTTGTTTAGTGTTCTCACATAATTCTCGCAACCGTCAGTAAACCGGGATATATAACCTTCGTTTTCCATATCGGCTATAATACTTGCTATAAAGTCTATTGCGATCCCGTCCGGCTTGTATACGCTTTTACAACCTATACGGGGAAGCTTCACCCGTTTAGCTACGTTTTCCGCGACCTGATCCATATATTTATACTTGTTTGTGCGTGTAGTCCGGCAAGCCTCGAAAACAAGTTTACGCGCCTCCGCTGTTTTCGTTTTCAAGTAGTCCATATATGCTTGATCGGTTATATCGTATACCGTTTCGTATAAGTCCACCCATCGCAAGTTGAAAACCGTACTACTTGCTAACGCCTCCGCGATCCGCTTAACGTCTTTTTTCCTGACGTTTCCGCTAAAATCCTGTGGGTGTAAATACAAACTTGCCTTGCCGTTTTCAACATCCATACACGCGCCGGAAAATTCTGGCTTTTTAATAGTCCATCCTAACGCAAGGAAAATCTTTTCCTTTTCCCCATCAAACAGGGCGCGCGCCTGATCGTCAGTAAAGCATCCATACATCCCGGAAAAACCGTTATACTCGATACGAAAATGTACGTTTATATACTCATTTTCGGTGTAGTTTCCATCCGCATTCCAGTTATTAGTCAACTTTCCATCGTTTCCATACTGAACACCATTTTTATTATCGTGATATTTAATCATTTTTGCCTCCTTTTCCGGCGCGTCGCGCCTATATACTAACCATTTTTAATGCCCCCGCTCTCCGGGATTCTATACATCTTGTATATGTGTCCTGATATACTCATCCGCTGTAGCAATCGTAGCCACCATCTTTAATGAGTGCAAAACTGAATCATC
>Ga0326513_10003762_pt1 | contig 10948 bp, 10 predicted proteins | sample 2_2465_0518_D_FD_203654 | JGI IMG/M metagenome (GOLD analysis project Ga0326513, IMG submission 203654) | Bovine rumen microbial communities from UC Davis, California, United States - 2_2465_0518 | ecosystem: Host-associated > Mammals > Digestive system > Stomach > Rumen | place: USA... | reverse complement strand
TGCAATCACAGGTGAGTTCGATTATAACACTCCATTCGTACTTTCAATGCGTTTCCCTGCTGAAGAGATGGGACAGGAAAAACGTGAAGCGCGCCAAGCGTCTCTTGAAATGACTCGGTCTATTATGGAATTGATTACATCAGCTTTGGGACTTGAAGAAGGTGAACCTCTTCCTGAAGACGTTGTGACCGATATTCTTTCAAAGTATTCATTCCTTGACCCAACAGATGTTCAGAAGTGGATGCGCTTGTCTTCATTCTTAAAGCCTGTAGGCGGCGGAGATGAGGATGAAGGCGGTGACGATATGGGCGGCGGTGATGATTTCGATTTCGATAGTGGCGATACGGGCGGTGACGATACAGGCGGAGGAGACGATATAGCTATGGAATCCGCTAAACTCAAAGCAGCTGAAGTTAAGAAGCATCTTCGTGAAAGAAAAGCTCGTATTACAGAATTGCAGCAAAAGAGACTCCGTGAAGTATCAAACAGATATAAAGAAGCAAAAGATGGTTTGTTTATAAAGTTTGTTGAAAGTCAACATCTTACTGAATGGGCAGGAAACGATTGGATTCCAAACTACAACGGTGAAGGCGGAACTGTTTCTCACAAGTATGTAATGCCAAAAATTCAAGAAAATGATGTTCTCAATGACTCTATAAAAGTACTAAATGAATTGAGAACAGGTGTACCTGCAAACGGTAATCACCTTTCTGAGCAAACTGTAGGCGATAAGATGCAGGAGATCAAAGACTCGTTTACATCTGAAGATGAAGCAGAAAGACGCAGAAAGATTGATGAACAAATTGCGTCAGACATTCTTACAGGTGGAATAGGAGAATAAAATGGAGTTATTCCTTGAGGCAACAATAGATTCATTAGCAGGTAATTCAGTTTCAGGCTTGACACAACATCATCTTGATTTACGTTATCAAAATGATTTCAATATTGATTTGGGCCAAGCCGCCTATTATAGAAAACAAGACTTTCTTGAGTTGATATTTTTTGCCAATTCAACTTACGGGGCAACTGACTTCATAGCTTCTACAAGTCTTCCCCAAGGAAAGAACGGACAATACACATTGTGTCTCCGTTTCTATAAAGTTGGACAATACCTTAAAGATGAAAAGAATATGGGTTATGGACAACTTGAGCAGGCACTTAAACAAGCTATTCATAGTTGTGATGTAAAGTTTTATTCCGACGACCCGTCTTGGTTCTATCAAGGTGGATGGGAAGCTTGTGATAAAGAAAACCTATCAATTTATAAATTCCCAGGACCTGCAGGAAAAGGCATTTGGACAGCACGTCATAAAGCAAGTGGCGGCCTTACAGGTGATGCGCACCTGACAAAGCATCTTTCCCAAGTCGTAAATGAGATCGACTCCTATATTAAACAAATTGCACAAAATCTCTATGTAATTTAAACTTCCGACTTTGCTTCTTTATATTATATTTGTAAATCGAAAATAAAGGGGTAAATTATGGACTACGCAAAATTACTCAAAAATCTTTCCTACAAATATGGGATTCACACAGATAGGCATATGTCTCTTCCAGCAAGGCCGAAATATTATTTTCCCTCAAGACTTCGTTGCACATATCCATTCAAAATAGATGAATACGACACTGTAACAGTTGCAAAGTGGTTTAAAGTTTTGCTTTTTGTTTATCAGAATAATGGTGAGGCAACTTACAAGCAGCTTATCGATTTTTATCCCAATGCAACAAATTTGCAGTCACTTCGTGCGAATCCAAATGTTTTTGAATGGGCTTTAGACTACAAGAAAAATCGTGGGCATTACAAACTTACTGATAATGCAAAAGAATATATTGAAATAGTTCTTGGCTTGATAAGGTCATTAGACAATATGAAGTCAATTAAAACTGTAAAACTTATACGTAACCCTCAAACAGGAGGATGGGATCCAAAACTTGTTTGGGAATACAATTTGTAATTGCAATAAGGCGCTTAAAGCGCCTTTTTAGTGATTATTATATATTCTTATATCATTCCCACAATCAAAAATTGCAATGCCATTATGTTTTAAGCAGTTTTGAAAATCAGATATATCATAATTATAATCATCAAACATTTTAATGAGTTTTGCTTTTTGAAGCTGCTGTCTTGAGTAAAGCTCCCTGTTTATTATAAATCTATACCCACAACCAGTTTTATTTTCGCCAGAAAAATATTTCAAATTAACATAGTGCAAGAACTGTTTACCAAAATGTTTTTGTATTTTAGCCCATCCGCCGATTATATCATAGCCCGTCTTATAACAAAGTCTTATGCATTCATTTTCATACTTTTTATGTTTACCAAAAACAGCTACGCATATAAGTTCGCCATTATAAAATAAGCCACATTTATAATAGCCGCCTCTGAATCCATTAACGTGATAATAATTTAAAAAATCTTTTGCCGTTTTCGTATCAATTTCTTTATAAATACAGTCTCTTGCATAGACACGTTTTCTTTCACATATCAAGTCGACAAAAAATCTTTTAAAAACTTCAGGGCGATTGAGGTAATCACATTCATCAATGTTTATAAGTCGTATCCCTTTTCTTTGACATTCAATTCTTTTATATTCAACTCTTTTCTTAAATTCGTTTAAGCTTAGTGTTTCATCACTTCTGTAGCCGTGCCAATAAGTACCATTATATTCTATTGCAATTTTCTTATCTGGTATATAAATATCAAGTTCTTTTCCATCAAGAACACTTCTGTCATTGCAGATAACATTGCAGTCACATATACTTTTAACATAATTTTGAATCTCAATTTCAGTTTTTAAATGACCATTTAGCGATGGGTTACATTTTTTACAAATTGGAAATCCTGAATGAAAGTCATCCTTAAATAAGTTACCGCATTCATTACATTTAAAGTTGTAATAAATTGGGCCATTATCATATTTGCCTCTATAGAGTTCTTTATCAAGCCAAGTAATGTTTGACATATTTAACTCTTGAAGTCTTTGACTTAAAAACTTTATATGAGATGCCTGCGGCCCAGGCATACTATTTCCGTATTTTTCTTTAAGTGTTTTTCTTTGTTTATTTTTTACATTTTCATTTTTCGCTGCAACATTAAAGCCATACCGTTCAACATTTGTCTTTTTTATTTTATTTTTTACACTTTCAAGTTTTGCTGGATTATCAACACCATAGCGTTCAATGAAAGTTTGCTTTGATTTTTTATTTCTTTTATTATAATCGATTTTTGAATAATCAACGAATTGCGATGTAGAAGTCGTTCCATATTTTTCAAGCATCTTTTGCTTCATAATAATATAGCCTTTATTATTTTTATGAGAGCACGACTTACAAATAAGATTCATATTTTTATAGTATTGATGATATATTTTTTCAGCAACATTACCACATTTTTCACAAATGAAAAAGAAACTCATTTTATCATTTTCTTTTTTCAACTCTTCCAACTTTTTTATAGGGTGAGCTTTATCATTCAAATATGTTGCCATTTATGCCTCTTTATAATTAAATATATTAACAAAGCATAAAAAAGGGGCAACCGAAGTTGCCCCCCTTTTTTATAAGTTAATCCTTACGGATTAGTTACCACCTGTACCTGTACTAGTACCGCTATTGTCGCCGGTGCTAGCAGCTGACTGAGTAGCTACTTTTGCATTTGGGTTTGAGTACTTGAGCATTCCGCCTACGCGGTCGCCTGTTGTATCTTTCAATCCCTTGATGCGGATAAGAGCGAGATAACGTCTATTAAGAACGGCCCAATCACCATATGTTGCGAGACCTGCTTCTTTGTAGAAGTTCTTTCTCTGGATAATACCAGTGTTGAAGAATGGAACCAATGTACCGAATGCGATTGCAACATCACCTTCGTTTTCGTCGTCCTTCCATACACACATAATCTCATTTGTTGGGATGATGCTTGATGGAGCCTTGAATGTTGGGATTCCACCGAACTCACCGATCTGGTAAATACCCTTTGCAGCCTGACGGCCTTTGTCAGAGAATGTACCCTTAACGAGTTTGAGGTAAGAACCTGCAGAGAAACCTGCAACCATTCTTGAAACGCCACCACGGTTGATGTCGTTTACCATAACGTCAGTTACTGTATCAACTGCAGATGGGAATGTCTGAGCTGTGTGGAAGTAACCTTCGATGTTTTCACCTTTGCCATAAGCAGCATCGAACTCAACGATATAGTCCTTGTTTGAACGAGCTACACCGTAAGCGAGCTTGAATGAACGGAGGTCGAGGTTGATACGAATTGCATCACCTGCATACTGTACCAACATATCCTGAGCAGAAAGACCAAATGAAGCATCAAGAGTGATTTCAGCAAGCTGTGACCAAGTAACACCAATTGTTGTTGGACGTGGTTCAAACTTGTAGTCACTCATTACGAGTTCGATCTCACCAAGGTTTGTACCAAGGAAGTCGTCTTCGAGGTCGAAGCGTGCGAATACTTTTACATCTTCGCTGTTAACACCTGTAACTGTAACTACGATGTTTCCATCCTTGTCCTTTTCGTAAGATACTGCTGCACCAGGGAACTCTTCTGTGTTAACGAAGAAGTGTCCTGTTCTCTTGTTCTCTTCAGCGATTGGGTGTGTTTCATCGCCAAGGTATACTCTCATATAGCCTGGGAGGAACTTGTCAACCCTTACATAAGGGTTGCCATCATCAGCAGCTGTCTTAGGTATTGTGAACACACCATTTGCACCAGGAATGTTGATAAGTTCCTGTGTGAAGCGGTCTTCAGTGTTCTCATAGAGAGCTCTCTGGAAATCGTCTTCGTTGATGTCATTGTAAACATCTTTGTACTGTGAAGCATCACCATAAGCACCTTCAGTGTTTGAAGTATGCTTGTCGTGAAGATCACCACCATCAACTGTCTTTGAATAAACAGGTTTGATATACTTAATAGAATCCTTTGCAGATTCCATAGCGAATTCTGTGAATACCTTGTTGCGGCAAGTATTTGGCATAGCGAGACGTACGAGTCTCAACATATTCTCAGGTGTGAAACCTTGGAATGAAGTTGAAAGCTGTGCTTCAGTCATCTTTGCCATTGAAGCAGCCTGTGTCTGAAGGTTGATAGCTGTGTTACGAGCTACTGCTTCAGGAAGCTTATTCAAACCTGCGCCAATTTTTGGAATACGAGACCAAGATTCTACGAACTTAGCTCCACGGAATTCTCTTTCTGTTTTTGCGAGTGTCCTTCTTGTTGCCTCGCGCAATGCTGCAGCGTTCTTCTGACCTGCAACCTGTGATGTCATACTCATCTTTTTCACCTTTCCTTATTTTTTTTAAAACAAGAATGTGGTGTACTTGAACGATATATTTAGATATATAAAACTCTACTAGTTGCGGTATATACTTCCCGCTTATCTGCATATATTAAGCACTACACAAATTGTTTTAGTAATTAGTTAGTATTAAATTTTTTAAAAGTTGTAGTCGATTTTACCATAGCCTAAATGATACTTTAATGGAGTAAACAACATTTTAAAAATATTAAATTTTTCTCCACAATAATCCCTCTTTAAATGTTTATATCCAAAAGGAGGCAGCCTTGGGATTGGATCTGAATTCATTATGTATTGATTTATGCTTGAACAACAAGATGCCACGTAAGAAACTGATTTTGAGTCAGCTAATACTTTTGGACATCCATAAGTAATCAATTCATCGCACTTATTACCTGTCTTAAAGTAATAGTCTTCCGCAGCAAATATCGCCATCGCTCCACCTAATGAATGTCCTGCTATAACAAGCTTTCGATCTTTATGTGTTAAAACAATTGAAACCAACTTTGCCATAATCTCATCCCGAGCGGATTTCCAAGCCTTAGCAAATCCACGATGAGCCTTCATATAGTTTTCTTGATTTTTATAAACATTTGATGGGAAGTCAAAATCAACTATCAAATCTTGTAAAGTACTAGTTCCAGCAAATAATAAATAAATAGTGTTCTTTTCAATTATAATGTTATAGTCTACATCAAGACCAGCTTTATTCATTTTGCCGCATATCTTATTATAAATTTCTTTTCTATTCATATACCAAAATTAGTCTTTACTTTATAAATTTAACTAAACGTAATTGTTAATACTGACCCACTTAAAGAAAATGTTAAATTATCATTAGTCCAAATTCTACTTGTTACACCAGGGATACTTGCTTCGGATTCATCATCAAGATCGACTATTTCAGAAAAGCTACTATCAGTGTAGCTAGTGTATGATGGCGCGGCTAAAGCACTTGGGATGTCTTTCCATCCAACGTGATATATATTGGCAGGACTTGATGACTTAAACTTTATCCCATAGTAATATGTGCCATTATATTTTACATAACAAGGCTTAGCTTTATAGCTGTTTGTCGTTGCACCCTTTATAAGACGAGATCCTGTAGATGTTAATGAAACTTGATAATGACTTTCGACGTTATCTCCTATTTCTGCAATTTCACCGCCAAAAAGAGCTATAGAGCCAGAGCTTTTTGAGTCATCTTTTTTACAGATAAGAATTATGGTTCTTGTAGAGGTAGTCACACCTAAAAGGGATTGTGCACGCCATTTTGATTGACCGTTGTTATTAGACGATGTAATAGAACCAATCGTAATGTTACCTGCTAAAGCTAATTCATCATTTGAGTTAAACGTAAAAGATGAGCCTACCTTTGGCTTTGGTATAACTAACTTATCATCTACTTTAATACCTAATTCTTTTTTATCACGATTATATATAAGTTCACGGTGTTTCAACTCAGAAAACGCTTCATCAAATTTTTCATCTGTTGATGTTGAAATTTGTACAATGTTTCTGTGGGGCTTTTCACTCATAAAATATCTCCATTACAATAATTAGTCAACTAAATAAATATGAGAACTTGGCAGCAAAGACTTGCGATGAAGCAAGACAACATAAGAAGAAAACTCATTGATTTGCAGATTGAACACGAAGGTTCACCTACTGATTGTATTCGTTTAAGACTGACGAGAAATGATGAAGGTGACCCTAAAATGGCAACAGTCCAAATGGCTGATGTTATCCCTGTTGTTTTTCCGCCTATGGAAGACATTCCTTATCGTCGTATTGGTGGAGACATCGAGAGCGGATATACTGTTAATTCTTTGGTTAACGCAGCTGCAGAAGAAAACAAAGAAATTTATCAGATTATCGTACCACACAATGTGTACTTGGTACCTGACGATTTGATAATTAGGATAATGTTGGATCCACAAGATACTCCTGACCATCCTTGTATTCTTTGCTTACAGGTCACAGAGGCGCTAGGAACATTTGGCGGTGCGATGATTATAAAATCAAAATATAATACGACACTATACAACCACGATTTAAGTTCTAATACTTTGGCTGTTATTGCAAAAATGGCTGAACGAAGGCTTCATCTTGGTTACTAAATAAATATCATAGGAGACTGAAATGAGTGATGTAGTAAACAGCGGACTTCAAGCATTGATAGAAGCAGGCGCTGATGCACAGACTAATATGTATGATGTTCAGTTAGAGTTTGCTAACTGGAACGCAACCGTTCGTGCTTCAGGCTTTGAAATTCCTGATGTTGAAGCTCCTACATATGAAAACGCATATCACGGTGTTAAATACTCTCGTGTAAAGACAGAACAGAACTTTGAAAGAGCGTTCTCACTTGAGTTTAGAATGGATGCAAAATATGGACTTTATCAGGCATTTACTTCTTTGCTTTCTTGGCACGTTGACCCTAACACAGGTGGTGTATCAAACGCAAACATTGACAAAGTTGGTAAGGTAACTGTTAAGACAATCGACTCTGCTATCGTTGCAGCAAACAATGCTGCCGCAGGAAAGTTGGCGGGTGCACCTGCTGGACTCGAAGAATACTCAAATCCAGACGCAGGCCCAGGCGAAGGTTTGATTAAAAGTGGGCTCAAGTGGGTTTTTGAAAATTGCATTGTAACTAAAGTAACAATGCCTAAGTACTCAACAGATAGCGCCGATATTCTTAAATTTACTGTTGACTTTAAATTTGGCAATTGTCAGTACCCAGGTTTCGTTGCAGGAAACCCAGGTGACGGAAATACTAATCTGTAATTTAAATGTTGTTTATGGGGGATAACAATCCCCCATTCTCTTTTTTATAAACTAAATTTATATGAAAGACTCTTACAGATTAAGTATTTTTGATGAAACTTCTAATGAAGATGTTGTAAAAAATAAAAAAGCTATTGACGAACAATCAAAAGCAAGTAGTGTTAATAATAAATACGATGCAAATGCAAACACTCCAAACACTATAGTAAATAAAGATAAGCATTCTTCAAGCGTTGACTTAAATCGCTTAAATAATAATCCTGATATATATAAATCAAAAAACATAGTAGTAAACAACAGTGATTCTTTTACAGAAAAGAATGCTGAATCCTATAGTGTTGCCAACATTGAAAATGTAAATACTTACGATTCTGTAAATTCTTATGAAAATATTAGTGATGTAGCTACCTCGGATAAAACAAATGTGCCTAATGAAAAAAATATATATAGCTTTATTAATGATGTTGTAAGTCAAGATAGTAGTTTTAACAGTAAAGTACTATATAGCACAATAAAAGAAACAATAGAAAACATAATTGATAAAAATTCAGTAGGCAACAATAACACTAGTAGTAATTCAATTGACTATAAAGATATTAAAGATGACGTTACAAGCAGTAGCGTTGATGGTAGCTTTGGTGATGGGATCGGCGTAAATCCTTCAATGCCAAATTCATATTTATTACAAAGACCATCAGCATATGCGGCATCTTTAAATACTCCTGCAAATGAGATTAGCTCATATAACCAAGGCGCATACAACTATAGAGATGTAAGTGATGTAAATATGTTATACTTACAAGGCTCATCAGACTATAGTGACGTTTCTGAAGTTAATTCAAGCTATAGTGGGCCTATGACAGAGATAGAATCTATATGTTATCCTGACGCAATGTCTAATATGTATGATGTGTATTTTAGGATAAGAGATGACAATGGATATGATTCGAGACTTTTAAATGATGGGCAATCTTTTGTAAAAGCATTGTTTTCTTCCACTCTTTTATCTGCTCGTATCACTTCTATTGATGTGCCATCATTTCAAAGAAAGTCAGAGACAATAAATTATGCAAGTGGCGTTGTTGAAAGGCCTCTTGATGGGATTGACACTCCTGGACGTTCTTCATTCTCAATAAGAGGCGATACAAAATTGGCATATATTTCAGCGTTTAATGAAATTTCTGGCACATCTATGTCAAACTTATTTGGCAAAGGCTCTGCAATTGTTCAAGGTCTACAAGATTCCACTTTGGCAAAAATTCAAAGTGATTACGAAAGTAAAATGACCGACATAATTAAAAAGCAAAATTTACTTGATGAAGACTACTTAAAGGACTGGAACAAAGCTCTTGATAATGATAGTAAAATTATAATAGAAAACTTTACTAGCGATAAAGATGACTCTTTTAATACTTATTTCAAGAATAAAGCAAACTCATATATGAAAACTAATAATGGTGATCTTAGTGGGTTTTATACAAAATTAAGAGATGAAATGCAAAAAGACATCGAGAATCATATTGAAGATACTAAAAATAAAATAATTAACGAAGTTACTTCTACATCAGACTCTGTTACTTTTTTTGCAAACTTAAAAAATAAAATAGCAACCAACCAACTTCTTCAAAAAGAAATTGAATCCTATAACGAAGACTTAGGTAAACTTTATATTGATAGCTATGATAAGTACCGCAAAAGCTGTGCTGATACTTATAATGCTAAATTGGCAGACATTCGTAAAGAAAAAGAATCAGTAAACAATTCAGTACTTAGCCAAGTTAACAATTTACATTTTGAAAAAGAAGGGCTCAATTATATAACAGAGTCATTAAGTAAAAATATATCTATAATATCAAAGCCTGCAAGTGCAAATGATCTTTTTAATGTATTAAATACAGCAAAAAGATTGGACATTATTGTAAAAAGAACAACGCCTTCATCTAAATTTAGAACTAAGATAACAGATAAAACAGATGAAAGATTTATTTTCGAAGATGTTAAAATTTTAGGTACATCAGACCCTATTAAGTTTGAAAGAGAAAACGCAGAACCTATAAATTTTAATTATGAATTTATTTACAAAAGATTTTATAAACTAGATACTTATGACGATACTAAAAGCTGGGTTAAATCGCAGGTTAACGCTTTTATTAATAATACTTTATCAAAAGTTCATAAGTCATCTGTGTAAAGTTTGACATCTTTAACGTCAAAGTCTTTTATAAGTTGTTCTGCAACCGTCGCAGAACAAGGGACTTGTTGTAAATTATATAATATACTTTTCTTAACGCCGTATTTTTGGAACATCTCAGTTACTCTTATGTAATCATCAATACGATACTTATAAGAGTAAAACGATACTAATGTTCTGTATGCGCCAAAGAAAGTCCAAGGAACAGCAATCACCCACCATACGATATGAAGTGGAGTAAACAAATTACCCCACCAATGATGTGCTACAAGTATATCACAAACTAAAGAGCCAATAGTCCAACTAAGTTCAATAAAAGAATACTTGTTGAACTTAAACCATAGTTTAGTCTGCGTCTTCATTTGTGAATACACCTTTTTCAGTATGATAACAGATAACTGAATTACTCAAAGACTTGATGATGTCACGAGTTGCTTCTTTATGAGTAATAAAGAATATCTGATTGAAAATGTTTGAGCTTATCAAAGATTCCATTGTAAGGACTGAATTACCTTCAGACGCAGCAGCATCGATTTCATCAAGAGCAATAAATGAAAGGTTGTAAGCCTTACACAATGCAACCTTGAAAGCAAGACCAAGAACCGATTTTTCATAACCTGAGGCCATCTTTGAATTGATAAGTTTCTTTATGTCGGTCATATCAACA
>Ga0326513_10003759_pt1 | contig 10956 bp, 17 predicted proteins | sample 2_2465_0518_D_FD_203654 | JGI IMG/M metagenome (GOLD analysis project Ga0326513, IMG submission 203654) | Bovine rumen microbial communities from UC Davis, California, United States - 2_2465_0518 | ecosystem: Host-associated > Mammals > Digestive system > Stomach > Rumen | place: USA... | reverse complement strand
GAGTGCCTCGGCTATAGGGATCACACCAAAGATATCAGCATACATCGGAATACCCAGGATTGTTGCAAGTATCACTCCAAAGGGATTTCTTCCCCCAAGCACTGCCCTGATCCAGCTTTCCGGAATCCAGTTATGTATCACAGCCCCAATCCCGACTCCTATCAGAATGTATGGAAACACTTTCTTAAATGTAGATACTACTTGGTCCTTTGCGTATATTAAACGCTCTTTAACAGGGAGGCTCGGAGTTTCTATTTCAACGCTGCTGTTTGCATTCCTGATAAAATCCGCGACCTGATCTTCCATATGAAGTCTCTCGATCAATGTACCACCTGCAACAGCGATCATAAGTCCCATCACAACATAAACGATAGCTATCCTTGCCCCAAAGATGCTCATAAGCAGTACTAGGCTCCCCAGATCCACCATCGGTGATGAGATCAAAAAAGAGAATGTTACTCCAAGCGGTAATCCGGCACTCGTAAATCCCATAAATATCGGGATGGATGAGCACGAGCAGAATGGTGTCACGGTTCCAAGCAAGGCTCCTACGATATTTGCTCCGATTCCGTGAAATCTGCCCATTATCTTCCTGCTACGCTCCGGTGGAAAGAAACTCTGGATATATGAGATCACAAAGATCAGCAAACAAAGAAGGATCGTGATCTTTATAACATCATAGATAAAAAAGTGTATGCCGGAGCCTATCCTGCTATCTATATCCAATCCTAATGCAGACAGGAGTTCCCCGATCAAAATGTTCAGCCACTTCATCCCCAGGATCTGTGTCTGAATAAAGTCCCACATCATACTTTCCCCTTACAGCATTTGCCGGTGGTTTCATTACAGAGAGTTTTAATAAATCCACAGAATTCTTTCATGATGTCCGTGTTTATTGAATAGTAGTGCCACTTGCCTTCTTTTCTGTCGTTAACCAGTCCCGAATCTACCAGTATCTTCATGTGATGAGAAAGAGTCGGCTGTGTAATATCGAACTTTTCAAGAAGCTTGCATCCGCACTTCTCCTGATCAGAAAGCATCTTAACTATTTCCATTCTGTTGGGATCTCCAAGAGCCTTACATATCAGCACTTCGTCTAATTTGGCCATAATCTCCTCCCTATATAGATGTTTATCTATGTGTTGATAATAGCGTATACATAGATATTTGTCAATGTATTATTTCAAAAAGGAGACAGAGCTTTTAAAACTCTGTCTCCTACGGGGCAATTTATCTTCCGGTAGAACTTACTATCCCTGCAAACTGGAATTTACGCCAAACAGTACACCAAGTATTTCATCTTTTTCCGGAATGAAAATGAAGAAAGCATTGCTATTTTCCTTACCACAAAAATTCTATTACGTCCTTATTTAGATTACGCATGTCTTTAATTTTTTCATTGTGATAATAAAATAATAATATGACAGAAGCGTCATTATTCCAAAAATAATTATCTCCACCAACGAACCACCAGCAACTTTAATTCTCATACAGATAGCCATAGCTAAAACCGCAGTTACAAGAGTTGCTGCCTTTACTATTATCACTGGTCCAAGAATATATCCCAGCTTATTTTTTGTTTTAAGCAGATATGTAACAACAAAACAAGCAGGAACGATGAAGCCTAAATCCATAGCCTGTATTACGAGTGTTGTACAGTTATCCAATCCCTCAGGCACAGTCCCTTGGATCAATCCCTGGAATATCCGTCCTGACCACATAAGGAATATTGCCACGCCACAAAAGATTAAGAATCTTTGAAGTCCCTTAGTTGGCATATTATCCTTGATAACATTTATCACACTTTTCCTATGCAAATTGATAATACACAAAACAAACCCATAGAAAGAAAGTGCCATGTTGAACACATACAAAAGAAAAATACCATTATAGAACATGAGAAATGCATAGCTCATATATGTATAAAGCATATATCCGAAAAGGCCAGTCAAAATAAACTCACCCAAAATGCTCTTCTTCCTTATCATAATAAGTGATATTATCATTCCAGGAACTACAAGTATTAGCGTAACCATATCCTGTGCTATCGCCTGAACTGCACTTGAATAGGAGTTCATCGCATAAATACCCTTGCCATAAAGCGTTACTTCTGTGCCGAAGGTTGACAGTATATTTTTATCTGCGATTTCACTCTTTGTAACCAGTGGAACTATACTACAGATAACCGCGATGACAATCACCAGAATTGCAAGAACATAAACTACTTTTTCTGATTTTCTTTGATCATTCATTTCCTAACTCTCCATAGTCGCCTTTACTATCGGCTCGATATATGACCTATCTACCCAATCGCCTCTCTCATCTTCCTTACAAGCCATAAGTGCCTGCTCCCAGATTTCATATTCTGAAGGATTCTTTTTCTCAACAGCTTTTCTGAGCATCTTGCAGAGCGTTCTGTCCGCAAATGTCATCGATTTCATATCAAATGTTCCTCTACAATAAAAGAATTCTATTCCTTCGAGATCACCCTTGAAATTGTGCTGTCTTACAGTTTCTACTGCACTCTCTTCAAATGGAGAAGCGCCACATGCATAAACAATTATCTTTTTTTCTTTTAACTTACCAATATTTTTTTTAAGGAAAGGAATACATGCAATACCAGATGCATATACACCGCCCCCAAGTATGATCACATCTTTCCGTGCAACCTCATTTATATCAGCTTTATCAATCTGGAAACATGAAAAACCCGTTTCTTCTGCGATCCACTCAGCATACTGTTTTGTTGCACCATATTTAGATTTATATAGAATTATCCCACTCATTAAATCTCTCCTCTTAAATTCTTTTCAATTGCAATAATCGTTTGGATAGTTGTATTAATGTCCTTCTCCGGAATTCCTTCAAACATCTTCATCATAACACCTTGACTCATAGATTCATTTTTGTTACAGAAATCCCTACATGTATCTGTTAATATAATCCTCTGCTTTCTCTTATCTGTATCATCCTGTTCAAACCTTATGAACTCCTTCTTCTCAAGTTTTAGAAGAATCTGTTTCACATTCTGATGTGAACTTCCAAGAATGTCTGACAGCTCCTTCAGTGTTGGTGACTCGGTACACATGTTGATACAGATGATTGCAAAGAACTGCTTCCAGCTGATCTCCTGCATCATACTATCCGCTATAGCCTGAAATCTATTTTCGAAAGCACTTAGAAGTCCGATCAGATAATAATTGGCTGGTATCCCGGAAAAATCCACTTTACCACTTTTAATAACATCTTCTAAATTCATAAAACGCCCTCCAAATAAAGGTAATATATTACTTTTTATAAATGGTAACATATTACCTATCCGAAGTCAATGATTAAAAAAACCTGATTCATATTTCATTTATGAATCAGGCCTTTTACTACGATTATTCTATTCAATTCTCTTCCGATTGAACGCTCTATCGTTCATCCCGACAAAACCTGAATTTATCTATTTCTTTTTCTTCGGAACTGGAAGCTCATAATACATGGCATCTAAGAGTTCTTTTAAATATTCTCTATTATCAACTTCATCAACTAAAAGCATTTCCTTCGCCCCTTCATAAGGGAATTCCAATGAAGCATCTGGCATCATCTCTCTTGCCGCTTTGACATTCTTCACAAGAAAGCGCTCATCATAAATGCCACCAACAATCTTACCCTTATAATAAATGATGTACTCTCCCATCATTGCTTTATAAGATATATCATCCAAATCTGAAAGTTGTTCCAAAACAAAATCTAAGTATTCTTTGCTCGATGCCATTCTAATCTCCTATGCAAATTATCTTCCAACATAAAATGTCTATTTCCCAGTCAACAATTCTGCACCAAATATGACTACACATCCAACAGTAACACTAAGTATTGCATACAAAAAAGCAACTCCCGTATGTCCATCTTTTAATAGATCTGTTGTTTCTAGGGCGAATGTTGAAAAGGTAGTAAATCCTCCGCATAATCCAACCTTCAAAAACAGTATCCATCTCTGCTCCACATTGGTATTCTTCGCTACCAACACAGTTATTAGCCCTATGGCCAAACAGCCTACAACATTTATTGCGAATGTCTTTATCGGAAATACCGTATTCTCACTGATTGGAATTTTACCTATCAGATACCTAAGCACTGCTCCGATAAATCCACCTGCACCAACTGCTAATATATCCACTACTTCATCTCCTCTACTCAATTATTTATAATACCAACGTCTGCTCATCTACTTATCCTACAAACTCCGATTTGTCCTTCTAAAATTATCATGAAATAACAGATTACATGATCAATTCAGATAAAGAATGTATCTTCAAATACGGTGTGTCTACATCTGATGAAGGATTTGCTGCGATCAAGATCGGTGTGATCCCGACTGATGCGGCACCTTCAAGATTCACAGGACTGTCATCAATAAACACGGTTTCTTTTGCATCGCACCCGCATTTTTGAAGCGCATCAAGATACATCTGCTTGTCAGGTTTGAAAACACCCAGTTCAAAACTATATGTTGCAAAAGAAAAATATTGTTTCACACCCAAAGTCATAAGCTGATTATCAATACTCGGCCATGTGTCGGATATGATTCCCAGACGAAATGTCCCGGAAAGGCTCTGAAGTACTTGTTTTGCATCCGGATAAATCACGTAATTTTCCATATTAATTGCACGATCTGCAGCCACAGTCTCTATCTCATCAGATGTCATTCCGAGCTTCAATTCATCTGATATGATCTTATAATATTGATACAGATTTGCGATTTCTTCCTTCTCATCCCGGATAAAATGATTCTTCTCAAGGTAAGTCATCCCAACATTTCTTGCCTGTCGGATCTGATCTTCTGCACAGCCTTTTATCCGCTCACCTGCTACTTCATTGAATTTACAGGTAAACATCCAATCTCCCGAAGCAGGATAATCAATCGTATATCCAACATCGAAAAATATCACTTTCTTTCCTACCAATACTTTATTCATATACTTATTTCCGATCTGATCACTACATCGTCCATATCATCTAATTCGTGGTCAATTAAACTGGAATTCAAAACTTATACTTTATACATTTATTTCAATTTATTCTTTATTCTCAGACATCTATCGAAGTCGCTTCTTTCAAGGAATTTGCAAAACCAGGAGAAACCACCTGTTTATTCCTAATCTGATTTGCATAACTATATGTATTTGCCACTCCGCCTAAACTACTAATATCCATATTCCACCTCTATCACTATGAAAAAAGCATCCGCAAACAGGTATGTATCAATCCCTTGGTTACAGATGCTCTCCTTAGCCTATAATATCTTTTATCCTTATATCGGATAGTTCTCCTATAATCTTTACACTAAAAAACTCCAAAGTTTTTCTTTTCTCTTAGCTGTAAAAACGGGAGCGTGTCACGCCCCCGTCACTGTCAATCAAGGGAAAGGTTATTCCAGCTCTGTTTCCCTGTGTTTTTTGGGTACAACCGTGGTCCTTGGATGCTCCTTCGTTTCTTTCTTTAACTCCGTAAGTCTGCCAAGAACACTTTCCCTGGTCTTTTCTTCAACTTCCTTACGATTCCGAATTCTTTTCCTTCCATTCTTCCAGAAGAGAAAACAGCACTTTTTCCATTTGCGGCCTGGTATAAAAAGTCGGAAAGTATTCCTGAAGCTTTTTCTTGGTGATCGTGATCTGCTGAAATCTGTGGCTTTCATCCCGAGGAGCATTCTCATTCAGTATCCGCATCAGTTCCATTTTAGTGATGCTATCGTTCTCCTTCAAATAATCCCGCAGTGCGAAAATCTGAAACGTCTTACAGATATCATTTTCAAGCATATACTCGTAAAGCATCTGCTGAACTTCATGATCCAGAAAAGAAACTTCAACCGCAGTAGCAAGTGCCAAGGCTTTCTTATCAACCAGTTCCAAAATCGGTGGAATGAGTTCCACTAGACGAAGATACCGATGCAACTGTCCGCGGCTTTCACCTACTTTCTCTGCAAGTTCATCATCCGCTCTGCCTTCCGGCAACTTCGTCCCAATTCGAGACGAAGTTAAATCATTTCGCTGACCTTGCCTGCGCATTGCATCATATCGCATCTTATAAGCAAACGCTTTTTCACTTGGCAAGATCTCTTCTCTCTGCAGATTCGAATCGACCATTGCCAGGACAGCTTCATCATCATCGTACTTTTTTACGATCGCAGGGATCCTTTCCAATCCGATTTCCTTAACTGCAAATAACCGTCGGTGACCGGAGATCATTTCATAATCTCCGTCATCAAGCGGTCTGACAGTAACCGGAACCAGCACACCATTTAGCATGATGCTTTCCACAAGCTCGTGCATCTTTTCATCATCCAGAACCTTGAACGGATGATTCTTGAATGGCCGGATCTTTGCAATCGCCCTGCACGGATAAAGGTTACGCCGTCTTTCACCCTTGAGGATACAAGTCCGCGCCCAAACCACAAGGGAGCATCTGTCTCGATAGTCCGGCTAAGCTTCACTTCTCTGCATTTACTTAAGTGCCGCGCCATCCTTAAACGCGTTGCCTACCTTCTCACCCACACCGAAATATGCATTCCCGAACGGATCAAAGCTGATGGGTTTTAACTTCTTAATATCTACCACACCGTCAGTAACGACACTCTCGTCAGCGGATATATTAACGATCTCTCCGATCAGGATCCCATTCTCAAAGCTTTTTACAGTGCACTCCATAGCAAGCGGAAGCTCATCGATCAGAGGTGCATCCACGAACTCACTCTTTGTCGCATGGAAGCCTGCCTTCTCAAACTTATCCGGAACCTTCCTGCCTGATTCGATACCTACATAATCACAGGGAACGACTTGATCTTCCGTAGCCATGCTTACGGTAAATGCCTTCCTGGTCTTAAGGTTATCCGTGGTCTTATGCTCGGACAGACTGATCGTGATCTCCTTAAAATCCGTAGTGATACCCCATGCTGCGTTCATTGCATTGGGTACACCATTTTCATCATAGGTTCCGATGATCAGTACCGGCTGCGGATACATAAGCGGTTTTGCTCCAAAATTCACTCTGCTCATTTTACATTCCTCCTTATGATTCATTTACAAGCTTCCCGGTCATATGCTCCGGGATCAATTCCAGGCAGTTTACTCTCGGGAAAGCGTTCTTAAGTTCCTTCTGAAGGTATTCCTCATCATCCGTGAACTTACGGGTAAGCAACGTACAAATCTCACGCTTCTTTTCTTCGTCTTCCACCACACGGATCCGACCAAATACAACAACGCTGCCTATATTCAGAGCCCATTCGCCCTCTTTGCGATACCCCTGATCATAGACACAATAGCTAACCTTATCACACTCTGATATTGCATCGATCTTATGACCTTCCTTAGCACCATGGAAATACAAATGACCGTCTTCCATATACAGATGATTCATGGGGATCCCGTAAGGATATCCATCATCGCCGATCATGGAAAGAACGCCGCGAGGCTGTTCCTTCAGGATGCGGATACACTCCTCTTCACTGATCTGCTGTTTAAATCTTCTCATTTCTCTGAACATAATTCTCTTCCTTCACATTTCTATGCTTCAATCCAGAACCCCGGCCAGCAACATTCGTGGAAGTCCGGATCCATTGTTCTCATAAGCTTACCTGTTCGGCACTGAACTTCATAAACTCAGTATTCTCAACGTACTCAGCCTTAATCTCTCCTAGCCTGGCGAAATGCGCACTGCTTTTATGAAACTCGATAGCCGCAGCATCACGCCACACTTCCGTCAAAAGAAGTTCATCATCATCGATGCCGTAGGAATACTCATATCTAAGGCACCCTTCCTCTGCTTGGCTCATCTCATCTATATGACCTTTACGGATCGCATCATAGTATGCATCCCTGCACCCGGGTTTACACTTATATCTGACCAGTAGTACAAACATATCCTCACTCCTCCTCTGTTATCTGCTTCTCTGCTAGTTTCCTTCCCATTTCAAAAGCCTTCTTCCGCTCCTGCGGAAATACTATCTCGCGACGCTGCTTTTTCTGTTCAGGATCGAACATCGACCACTCCCAGTCAAGCTTACTATAGTCATCTACCTGCAGCGTTTCCCCGCTGACCAATACATCGCATGGACCCACAAATGCATCGAAGGTCTGCTTATAGCTATTCACCAGTTCAGAATACATCGTATCCGGTGCATTGCTGGTCATGATGAACAGGACCGGCACATCCTTCTCTTTGCAGCAAGGATTCTCACGGTTATATGTAAGATTCTGAAAGATCAGCCTTTCATAAAGAGCCCGGAAGGATGCCGTAACATTGGAAAGATAATTGGGGGATCCGATGATCAGACCATCCGATTCTCTGATGGCATCAAGAACCGGTGTGAGCCCGTCCCGACATACGCAGTGTCCCTTGAACTGCTCTCTCTTACATCCAAAACAAGAGATACAGCCCGTGTATCTCTCTAACTTAAACAGATCAAATCTCTGCACCTCAGCCCCGGTACTTACTGCACCGTCAGATGCTTCCGATAGCAGGATATCCGTATTCCATCCCTTGCGTGGGCCCGCATTCACTACTACGATCTTCTTTCCCATACAGCCTCCTATTTGTATCCTACTCTTTAGTTATTACAGCAATAGCACAAGGCATACGCCCATCAACCACATGATACCGAACTCCGGTATATCCCTTCTCTTCAAAAAAATGCTTATATGAATCCAGGTCAAACTGTCTCTTGAAATCCGCTCCAAGCAGGGTAATGAACTTTACTGCCGCTGTTCCCGTTCCTTTTGACATATTGATATAAGTAGGAATGATGATCTTGCCTCCCGGCTTAACCACCCGTTCTAATTCATGAAGCGCTTTCTCCGGTTCGGGCAATAGATGGATCACGTTACCTGCAACCACTTTATCAAAGCGGGCATCTTTACATTTGATATTCGTGATATCAGCCTTTCGAAAAACAACATTCGGATATTTTCTGCATTTTTTAGCAGCCATGCGAAGCATCCCGGGGGCGAAGTCCGTAGCGATCAGTTTCTTACATTTCTGAGCAATATATATGCTGATTGCTCCTGTTCCGCAAGCACACTCCAGCACTTCATCCAAAGGGTCTATAAGTTCTGCAACCTTTTTCCCGGTACCGGTATAAACCTTGCCGTTATATACATTTTCAAATATATCATATAAAGGTGATATCTTGTCCCAAAACATATACTTAGTCCTTTCAGCACATAAAATCAGAAATTGTATTCCTGTATTACTTCCCAGGATATATTTACACTAAAGAATTATTAATGACATTATCCCGGCCAGTATAGCTGCAATCACAGGATAACCAACAAGTGTAGTAGCCCATTTAATAATAAGAGTTTTTCCGTATATATACGGTCTCAGGTCATCTGTTCCATCTATGTTCCATGCCTTTGTCTTTCCAACCCAATACCAGTCGATGAACAGGCGGTCAAATAATCCTTCAATAATGAGGATGATCGTCATCTGGATAAATCCTTCCCAAAAAGTTCTCGCACCATTTATTCCATAGACAGAAAGCAGGACAACAATGAGCATTAGTGGAATACTGACAAGCTTAAATTTACCGGCACTCTTCTTAATCCTTGCTTCGGTGGTCAGACCATTTTCTATACATCTGTCCCAGACCTCTCTCTCATAGAGGCAAACCAGGCCTACAGGGCCATTGGCTATTCCGACCACACAGGCAACAAGTATTATAAAACTCAACACGATACCCTCAAATATAATCATAGGTATGATCATTGTTTCGTCCCTCCTTTAAATTTCTGTTCAACATCCGCAGATGATCAACATTGCCAGATAATACACAACAAATATGATATTCGTAAACCCGCCGGAAATAACCATGTGTAACCCCTTCGGAAGCTTTCGCGCTAAGGGTTTAAGCAGAAACAGCACACCCGGCGATAACAATACCATCCATATGGGAAGGATCGTTTTCCCTGTCACTATCAGAATGATCAGCAAAAGAAGCCCCAGACCTTCCCCTATGTACAAAAGAACTGACAGTTTGGAGAAGTATCCCATAACTATATCGAGATCTCCCCGTTTATCATCATCACCAAGCAGTCCCAGATATGCACAATGTGAGTGATAAGCTCCTCCGGCTATGATCCCGAAGCAATTCAGTAAGAATGCTGCAAAAGAAAGAATGTACGCAGATTCATCCGTGATGAGGACGATATGATAAAAACCGATGCAATACAGAAAAGCTGCAACAGGTCCGATAAGTCCTCCCAGCATTACACGCCTTTTGGGCAATGCCTTCATGATCTCAATGATAGGCTCAAGTGTACCTGTCTGCTTATAATCGTTCTTATCAAAATACAAGGTCATATCGCCACAAAACATCAGCACCGCACCGATAAGCCCTATCCCAAGGATCACCATCAACATCTCAATATACTCCTATTCTACCTCAGTTGCTTTTATATCTTTCTTTCCTGTCAGGCATAGGGCACAGACAAGATAGAGCATAAGCCATCCCAGGGATTCCGTTCCTGAATCCAACCCTTCTGCTATCAGATTATGAAACTGACCAAACAGGATTCCAAAAACCGGACAACATATAAGCATCCACTTTTTGACCGGGATCATCCCCTTAAGCACCATTCCGATCCAGCCTACCGTCACAAACAGATCGCAAACAACAAGTCCCGCCACTAAAGGGATCAATTCACTTTTAAGTACTCTGATCGTCATCGTTGCTGCAGTGGGAATATCACCTGTAGCCTCCATTCAGATTCTCAATAATGAAGTTTTCGATCTCGGTGCAGTTATCGGCCAGGCTCTCCAGTTCACCCAGACTGTCACGATGCCCATCCACCTCGGCAAGAATTACATAGTAGTCTTTTAAATACTCCAGCAGCGGTCCGTAACAAAGCTTAGCTGTGGAAGCCATTCCGTGGATGAACATCACCGATTGATTTTCTTTATCTCCAAAGGTCA
>Ga0326513_10003758_pt1 | contig 10957 bp, 8 predicted proteins | sample 2_2465_0518_D_FD_203654 | JGI IMG/M metagenome (GOLD analysis project Ga0326513, IMG submission 203654) | Bovine rumen microbial communities from UC Davis, California, United States - 2_2465_0518 | ecosystem: Host-associated > Mammals > Digestive system > Stomach > Rumen | place: USA: California... | reverse complement strand
TAGTTTTGAGAAACGTAGGTGCGGATCGTGCCAAAGTACCCACGATTTCCAAGCTGATACACGTTTTCGGAAAACACGTCAGTCAACTCGCTCGTCGCAAACACATTGGTATCACCTGCGATAATGACATAATCGTATTCCGCCGCCTTGGCGTTTATGGCGGTGAAATATGCGGCTCGCATCTCTGCCCCCTGTGTCGTATCTCCGGGTTCCGCGTGGCAACCGATGATACATATATGTTTCCCGAAGTAGTCGATCACCGCGAAGGAGATTTTTCGCCGACTTGTGTAAGGGGAGTAGTCAGGCAATATGTCGCCCTTGTCGATTATCGGGAATTTCGAGTATATGTTCGGACCACCGAAGTCGAGGAACGATGTTTTGTAGTAGTACGGATAGTAATGCTCATACAGATTTTCGTATACAGGCACCTGCTTTGTTCCCGTCGTGTCGCCGATGGAACCGTCGAACCAGTTTCGATAATCCTCCGAACACACCAGCACATCCGCAGTCATTCGGGAAAGCGCGTCGCGCATCTCCGGGAGAATGACCGCTATCTGCTCCGGGGTCAGGGGGGCATTGGAATCAGGCCCCGTAGCGCCTTGGTACGACCTTACATTGTATGTTCCAACAATGAAAGGCGTATAAAATGGAACGGTGTCCATCCTTTCGTCCATCCCGGATTCTGCAACGGGGTTCTGATATAAGATCGTTGCACCTTGCTTCACTGTGGTTGAGGATGCATTTGCCTTCTTTATGGATATACGCATATATACATACGTATCTGTAAATATCAAATCCGATCTTTCTGCAAGGCTTGCAATCGGGTTTATGACCCGCTTGGTGGTTTTATCCGCTTGATAAACAAACGCTTTAGCATCGGTATTCATCCCAAGCCCGTAATGCCAAGTTATGTAGTTTCCGGGTGATAAAATTGGGATGTAATCAGAAACCATGTAATCCGGGTCAGTTACGAGATTCCCGTCTGAGTTTAAGCGGCAGTTATCAGTTGCGTTTTTCTGGTCATATATCGTATGATTGATGGCATCTATCTGGTCGTCTGCATTATTGATTCTGGATTGCAACTCCTCAAGGGATAGCTGGGCAAAAGGCTTGTCATACAGCACCGTTTGCCCTTGTGCGACAAAAGTGCTCCCGGCATTGGCCTTCTTTATGGAAATGCGCAAATATACATAGCTGCTGCTGAACTGAATGTCAGTACGTTCTTCCCAACTTACGATTGGGCTTGTTATCGTCTTTGTCGTTTTGTCCGCTTGATAGGCGACGCCCTTTGCAAATGTATCAAGTCCCGCGCCATAATGCCATGTGATGGCCCCGCCAGGATTGGTTAGCGCGATGAAATCAGATGCCATGTATTCGGCGTTCGCAACGAGATCACCGTTTGAATCCAAATAGTATCCATCAATCGCGTTTATAACTCCCTCCTGAATCAGCTCGACAGCGGTATTCATTTGGCTCTTTAAATCAACAACATCCGCCGCACTTCCGGCCCCGATGTTCTCCCTCGCCTGTTCCTGCTGGGTCTCCGTCAACGTCTGCTCCTGCGCAAACGAAACGGCCTCCTTGTCGAGTACGTCGTACTGTACGCCGTCGACAACGATATGGTCTGTGTATGCCATGCACTTTTCCTCCTTAACCAATGTTGGTGAACACGATCCCGGTGCCCTCCACCGAGACCTCCACGCCGGGGCCGCGGGCACCTGGATCGCCAGGATTACCGTTCATAACGTCGAACGTGTGCGCCCCGTCCGCGCCGGTGATGACCACTCGATGCCCGCCCGTGATGTCGGTGACGGCGATGGTAGGAGATATGCCGTCCGCACCAGCGGGGCCGGTTGCACCCGTCGCCCCGGTTGCCCCGGTAGGTCCCGCAGGCCCGGTCTCGCCCGTCAAACCGCGTTCACCTTGCGGCCCGCGCTCACCTTGAATACCCTGCGGCCCCTGTATACCCTGCTCCCCACGCGGGATGCCGAACTCCAGCGTCACCGCGCCGGTGTCGGGGTCAATGGTTTTCTCAACGGATGCCTCGGAGCCGGGTGCCAGCGTGTCGGATTCCACGGTCATGTCCAGCACATTATTCGCGGTTTGAAGGGCCACCGCTGCCGCTTCCTGCACCTGTGCAACTCAACTCGGCGTAGGCTCGGAGGGGTCAACCTTGCTCGGCTCAGTCCCTTGCAGAATCATCTTCGACCCGGCCCACACAGTCGGGATAACGATAGTTCCCGCGCTGTTACTGGCATACACGCCAATGCGCAGATACCCGCCCGCCGTCGCCAGCACCTCATGCGGCACGACGCAGGTATTGCCGATCAACGCCACATCGCGGGCCGTCCCGCTGCCCTCAAAAACAGCGATAGCCGACAGGCCGTCGAAATCCTCCGACAGCACGAACGTAACCGGGATTCCTACGCTCCCGGACGTAATAAGATCGTCCGAAATGTATGTTGCATTTCGCGCGTTCGCCCGAACAGTTATCATGCTCACACCACCTTACTATACTTGCTGGAAACCCAGCCGTTTTTGCCGTCGAACTCTATCAAGTACCAGTCGCGCCCATCGACGGCGCTTCTCTCGCCCTGATAAAGGGCCGTCTCGCCCTTTTTAAGCACACCCAATACCTTGCTTGCCGTACCCGGCGCAGACCGTACATTAACGTTTCCAGTGGCTTCTACGCGCTGCGCCTTGCCGATGGAGGTCAGGGCCTTGCGGGTAGCCTCGTCGTAGACGCCCGTCACGGGGAGCCCCGCGTCCTCCTGGAACGCCTTGACGGCCGTCTCGGTCTCCTCGCCGAAGTCCCCGTCCGCGCCCCACTTAGGCAGGCAATTCGCGTCCCACAGCAGCAGCGCCCGCTGCATGGCGGTCACGGCGCTGCCCTCGTCGCCCCGGCGCAGCCCCTCGGGATCGTCGGGCACGATGATCGCCCCGCCGCTGATGGGCGTCAGCACCGGCGCCTTCGCGGGCCGCACGCTCTTGCCGTAGGTGATGTTCGTGGCTCCGTGGTGGCTCTCGTACAACAGCACGTCGCCCGGGAGTAGGTAATTCGGGCTGGTCAGGTACTTCTTCTCCGTCAGGGCTTTGAAGCCCGCCCGGACGAACCGGGACTTCATGTTCCCGCTGTAGGTGTCCATGGGCAGGTCCTGCAGCGCCTTGATGCCCAGCAGGTACCCCGCCGCCTTGCAGTTGGCGGTCACGCCCGCCGTGCAATCCTCCTCGCAGGCCGTGGCGATCTTCGACGGGTCATAGCCCGCCTTTTCAAGCTGCGTCCAGTAGCTTTTGCGCTGGTACTGGTCATAGCCGATTTTGTCGTTCAGCGCCGCCGCGATGCCCAGCTGGGCGATCTTCAATCCCACAGCCGGGTCGGGCCAGCGGAGCACCACGGTCCAGGGGCGGCTGTACCAGCCCTTCAGCTCGAACTCGTGGCCGGTCTGGTCCCCCGCCCTGCCGCCGTGGTACTTGTTGTTCTCGTCGTGGCCGGAGTTGGCGATGTAGTGCTTGCCGGTGCTCATTATGTACTTCTTGAAATCAATGGCCATGGTATGCTTCCTCCTTAACCGATGTATCCGGCCCAAAAAGTCGATTTTGTAGATACATTGTTCACTGCATTCATTTTTAATACGTGTGCGCGATAAACGAACTGTCCTCGCCAAACATATTCATGTTCGCGCCGACCCTTACAAAACTCACCCGCTTGTTATCGGTATCTACACAAAGTACAGTGATAAGGTCCTGCGTCCTGTCCTCCCCATTGCGCGGGATAAGCGACGCATAGGTGGGCCACATATTATTGGGGTTGTCCCCAGCAGCAATACATCCCGTGTCGTTGAAATAGGACAGTTGCCCCGGGTAGTTCGTGATTGAACCAATGCCCTGACAGTGCACATGACCACATATGTAACAAATGAAATTGGATGCCGACCTCGCGCTGAAATCAGCCAAAACAGATACCCCGGACACGCTTCCCTGCGTATCATATGTATAGCTTTTCGTCAGCGTAGTCCTGTTAATAAAGGCGTTGATTATGTCGGCAATGATCGTGTCGCCCATCTGTCCCACTCCACCACGGGTGTCGGACAATTCCGCTACGCCAACCGTTCCGACGTGCTGGTTCAGAATGGTCTGGTCTATCGTGGTGGGTTCGGAGTAATGCGATGCAACGATCACGGAATAGTCTGCGGGCGTATTCGACAGCGTGGTGAGGAACCAGTCGATTTGCGCTTGCAAATACATCGTAGATGCACCATAATACACCCAATCACTGCCGTTTTTATCGTCCGGGAAATCGTAGTTATTGAGCATGACCACCCGGATTTTATAGTCCGAGAAATCATAGTAGCCATAACCTCGCGCCTGATAGTTAGCGCTCATGCTGGTCGCGCCCATGTATGCGGCTGTTGCCTGTTCCACGGTGCAGTTGGTATTGGCCCGCATCCTACCATCATGGTTACCCATGACCGCCAGGAAAGGCTTCTCGGCCTTGTTGATGATGGTCACGATCTTGCCCATCTCCGTGGTGTTGTACGCAGAATTAATGGCATCTCCCAAATGGATCGCGCCGTCGATCAGCGAAGAACCGTTGAGCAGGTCAACTGCGTTCTGAGTTCGCAGCGAATCGCCATGGGTATCTGTGATCATTGCCAGCGCAAAGTTTTTCTTGATCGTCCCGTCATATGCCCGCGACCTCCTGTCAACTCCCGCAACGAGGGTCGCCATCTGGTCAGCGTTGCGCTCGATGATGTCCCCGCCCAACAGGTAGAATACCGCTGTCTCGAAGTTGATGCTGAAGTAGGGTGTAAGTTCAGCGATCTCATATCGAGTGTTCCAGTTGCCGATACTGAACAGTATGAATCTCGCCGTCTGCGACAGGTTGATGCGCACGCGGTTGACCGTAGTGTTGAATCGCTGATAAGTCCCCGCAATATACGTCATGTTGCTGTCGTACTGCGCAAACCTCAACTCCGGGGCCTTTGAATTGTAGGTATAAGAGACTTGCACGCTTCCTCTGCCATAAGAAATGGGCACAAATCCAGACAGCCACATCCCGGCAGAGTTTGAAATAGCACCAGCCGCATTGATATATCTACCATATGTCCACGGTTCACCAGATACTGGGATAAGCCCGTCCGATGCTACCGCAGACATTGCCGCGTTAAGACTATCGATCTTCGTGCCAGTGACACCCGCATCCGCAGGAATGCCATTTTTTGTCAGCGTTGTATCCGTGATGGTTATAAGATCAATTCTGACATATTCACCAGTGGAAATAGCGGCCCCCGTGGTAGCCGATAGAATGATTCTGTATTTGTAGTCTCCAATATCTGTAAGATCGGTATTGGTTTGGAGCCATACGGATTCATTCTGTTTGACAAACTCGCTCCCATTCCACATTCCTATATATTCATACGCGGGGGCGTCTGTATACGCGCGTATCGAGTATTGGTACCCACTTTGTACCCCGACAACTTTGGCATTGTTCGGAAGGTAGTTACTTCTGATTATCGTTTCGCTGGCATAATCTGTTCCTGTTGACGGAGAAATAGCACCCTGTGCCCATAGCGACGATGTATTGATGTCCTCTCCGACTATTTCCGCCGCAGCGTTCGCCGCCGCTGTGGCTGCCCTCATGGCGTCGATCTCCGCCAGCAGCTGAGTCAGGTCCGGGATGGGCGTTGAGGGCTGCACGGCGGTGCCGGTCTGGGTGTTGATCACCGCGCCGTAGGCCACCACCAGCGTGGTGATGTTCGTGCCGCTCACCCAGCACACCGCCACCTGAATCTGCCCCTCGATGGCACAGGAGGACTGGTCCAGCACCACATATGCCTGGTTACCGCTGACGGTGCCGGTGAGCTGTACGGTGGTGCCGTCCGCCCGGACCACCTTGCCCACGCACTGGCCGCCCAGCGAAACGGGAATGCCGTCCGAATACACGTTGGCCCCCACGCGGTTGCCCTTGGCGTCTCCCTCGCAGACCATCTGTCGAAGCTGTCTCGGCGCGCTGGGCTTCATCAGGTCCACGTCGTAGATGTTCACAAACTGTGCCATTATTCCGTCCTCCCGTTTCTCAGGTCCTCGATCTCCTGTTTAAGCTGCCGGATAGTCTCCTCCCGGTCGGCCATGTCCTTCTCAATGCCATTTTTCAACGAGGCAAGCCCCTGGGCGATCATGCGCACCGCGTCGCAAAAGGCGATGCCCTGCCCGTTGAACAGACATTTAGTCGCGTTGTTCAGGTCGGCGATCAGCTTGTCGCACATCGCCGCATTGTCGTATAGCCCTTTATCCAGCTTGTCCATCCCGCGCCTCCTTGCTCAGTTTTACGATGATCCTGTCCTCCCGCGTCTGCATCTCGTCCAAATCGTAGCCTGTATACGTTTTCGGCGCATACAGCCCCTCCACGCTCTCCACCAGCATATCGCCGGGGGCCGTAAAGGCGGCGCGCACCGTGTCCACATCCGCCCTCACGATGGACGCCACAAAGCGCCCGGTCAGCACGGACGGAGCCGCGAAGTCCGCCAGGAATTGCACGCCCTTGTCGGGCAAAGTTATTCTGTCCATATCATTAATACCCAAAATAATGTATCGTGTCGCTGTCGCTGCCAGTCACCAGCCGCCCGTTCGTGCTGCTCGTACCGTCAGACCACATGAAAGAATGCGACGGGGACAGCGAGTAGGAGTGAAGCGTTGCGCTTTTCCACTCCCCAACATGGGAGCCGATCTGCAAATACCGGGACACGGTGAGGTCCCGACACGAAATCTGGTCCACGTCGGTGAATGCCGCCTCCAGCATCGATGTGGTCACGTAGCCGTCAAGGTTCACGTGGTCCGCGCTGATGATGACCGAACTCCCGGCCTCGTTGATGGACGCAACGATTTGCGCCGCCTTGATATGCGCGTTTGCCCCGGTGCCCTCCACCACCAGCGCTATTTTATTCGCATTCACCGTGATGTTGGATTGCATTTCGTCGAGGTTGTTCCCGGCGTATATGATTACGCCGGACGCATCTATTGCAACGCCAGCTTCTTTGAGGATGTTCTCAACATTGGTCATATCCCGCTGATAGGCGCGCAGTCTAATCTGGTATTGGTTGGCCTGTATTTCGGTCTCGAACTCGTACAGCTCGTTATTCTGCCCACCGCCGCCACCGCCGCCGCCGCGTCCGCCACCACCGCCGCCGCCCTTGGCGGCTTTGTCGGTGTCCCGCTGCATATAGACGATGTTCGGGATGTACACCCCGATGTTCACCCGCGTGGCCGTGGGGTCGAGCAGGTCCTCCGTCATGCGGATGATCTCCCGCTGCAGCACCTCGCCCGTGGGCCGCACCTCGATGATGGCAGAATCGTGCAGCGCAAGCGGTTGGTCAGCATAGCCCAGCCGGTACAGGTCGCGCACCATGCAATCAATGGCGACGTCCGGGTGGTTCGACTGTTTCAGGGCCTCCCAGCTTTTCTCCAGCAGCTTCTCGGCGTCGTCAATGTCGGCGTTTTGGTAGTAGCCGAAGCGGTTCCTGCCGTTGCGCCCGTACAGCGCCTTTGCGTCCGGGTCTTCAAGGTAGGCTTGCCCGGAGGGCTTCGCCGGGTGGCTGGAGGTCGCCGACCACGTGACGTCCTTGAAGGTCAGCGTCTCGGTGTCGTCGCCGCTGCTGTCCGCCACGCGCCCGCCATAGCCGTATATGGCTGTGATGACGTTCGTGTCGTCCCAGGTCACGCCCACCTCGTCGGCGTTTTTGTCCAGGCTCAACCGCACCCCGCGCCACGTCGGCGCCGCCGGGGCGATGTCCAAATACCGTCCCGTGATACCGCTGGCATTGAAGGTCACGCGGGGCGTGATATAGACGTTCCAGTTCTCCTCAATCGTCCGAACGCCCTGCCATACGTCGCCACGGCTGAAATCAGCCGTCTGCGTGCCGCTGGCGGTATTTGTACCCACCGCCCACAAAGTCCCCGACAGGATGGTCGTAAGGGCCTGCGCGGCGGTCTTGTTCGTGACCTCCTTGCTGTCCAGGTGTTCGTCCGACAGCTCGGAGATTACAATGTGCTCCGCCGTGATCTCCTGGTAGTGGTCCGGCTCGTAAGTGCGCACCTTGCGGATCTCAAAGGGCTGGAACACGCCCAGCGCGTCGGTGTAGCCTATCCGCATCCCCCGCTCCAGCTTTTTCGCCGGGTCGAAGGGGAACAGCGCCTGCAGGCTCATCTCCTCGTGGCAGTGGGTCGCGCTTTCCGCGTCGCCTCTGGTAAACAGCCGCGCGTTGGCGGAATCAAAGAACAGAAATTCCATTTAATCCCACCTCTCGCGCCATTTGACCGTGCCATAGCCGGTGATGGTCTGTATGCCCTTTCGGGGTACGAGAAAAGATGAACCGAATTGATACTGGTTCATGATGCTCGTGCCGTTCACCGCCGCCGTCTGCCGGTTCAGGTCAATGACCATTTCCCCCGCCGGGATGCTGAAAAACGTCATACTCTCGGTGCCGTTGTTCCATGTACGGTTGCCCGCCGCCGTGTCGCTCGTGCGCTCAATGCGCATCAGCGGGGGCGCGTCCCCCAACACCGCGAACTGCGTGCCACAGGCCACGCTCTTCTCGTCGATGGCCGTCCAATAGGGATTGTCGTAGGTGGTGAACACCAAACGCAGCTTGCTTTCCCACCATTGCCGGAGGCTCGGCTCGGGCAGGCCGGTGCAGATAGTCTCCAGGTACACGCCCCGCCGGTTGGGCAGCTCCAGCCGCGCCGGGGCGTCGCTCCGCGCCCAGCGGGTGATGGCCGCCAACTGGTTCTGCCGGGTCTCCCGGTCCTGCGTCAGCAGCGCAAATTCGATGCTCACCGTCCGGCTGCCGCCGGTCATGCGCACGAAGTCCGCGCCCCACGCCACCGGGCGCTGCCGCGCCGTGGCCGTCATCTGAATCGGGGACACGAGGATGTCCACGACCTTTACCGGGGCCACCTGCTCCAGCGCCGTGCCGTTGAATATGATCATCTCTGCCACCCGCTCCTCTCCAGCGCCCGCAGGCTGTTGCCCTGCTGCTCCGATATGACCCGGCCCACGGTCCTGCCGTCCAGGTACACGTCGCCGCCCATGCGGGGCGCGCCGTCCCATATGGCCCCGTGAAGGGCTCCGTAGTCAATGCTGTTTCGTACCGCCTCGCCGCCGTTCTTGAAGCTGCGCCACACGCGCGCCTCCTCGGCGGTCAGTATGGATTCGCCCTCGTGCAACTGCGCCAGGTAGTTGTCGAAGGGCACGTAGTCCAGGCCGGTGGCGTGGCTGCCGTCTACGGAAAAGCCTCCGCCGAACAGCCCGCCCAGGCCAACCGACACGTTGCCGATGCCGGAGAGCACGGCGTTCAGCGCGTTCACCTGCGACTGCACGTTGGGGATCGCCGCCGCAATGCCGTCCGCGATGCCGTTGACCGTGGATTCGGCGTTCCCCATGGCCTCGCCGGACTTGTCTTCCTGCACGGTCTCGCCGTATTTCTCCGTCACCATGGCGGCCTGTTCCTCCAGGATCGCCACGGCCTCGTCGTAGGCTCCCCGCTGCCGCTCCAACTCGCTCTCGGCCTTGTTCGCCGCCGCTTCGGCCTCGTTCGCGGCCTCCTGCAAGTTCAGCAGGCTTTCAAATTCATCACTCCGGTCAAGGTCCATCGACGATTCCGCCAACGCTTCCTCGCCGCCCGCCGCCTCGAACTCCTCCCGCGCCTTGTCGGCCTTGTTGCGCTGGTACATGGCCTCGACCTCCATCATTGGGATATTGCCGTAGGTCTCAACCAGTGCCTGCCGCTTGGCCTCGATGGCCTCCATCATGGCAAGCGCCTTCTGCCCGTCCTGCCATGCCTGTATGTAGTCGTTAACAGCTTTGACGCCGCCGTTGAGTTCGCCGGTCTCAGCGTTGATGACGTCACTCAGGCCCGGTATGGTGTCGATCAACGCTTGGCAGGTCGCCAGCCATTCAGCCTGTTTCTCGTTGATTTCGTCCGTCTTCGCGCCCAGAACGTTGAAGAACGACCCTTCGCCGTCCAACTGCTCCAGCACCTTGGCATAGGCCCGCGCGCTGTCCGCCGTGTCGTCGATGCCCTCCATGGTCTTGCCGGTGGCCTTGTCGATCTCCTCAAAGGCGTCCAGCGCCGTGTCCGCCTGGTCCTTGCCCAGCAGCAGCCCGAAAAGGTTGTTGATGGCGTTCACTGCCTCGGTGACCGGCTCCAGCAGCCCCTCGCCGATGGTCGCCTTCAGCTCTTCGATGCTGGTCTGCAGCTTGCGCACGGAATTGGCATAGCTGTCCGACGTTCGCGCGAAGTCCCCCTGGGCGTCCGTGGTCGCGCCCATCAGGTAGTTATAGCGAAGCATGGTCTGCTCCGCCTGGGACATCTCGTTATAACTTTTGGTGATGCCCTGAGCCATGGCGTAGGCCTCCAGGTTCGCCACGCTCATGTTGATGCCCAACTGCCGCAGCGGCTCAGTTTCGCCCGCGATGCCCGACCTGATCTTGTCGAAGGCCTGTTCAAAGTCCAGGTTGTAGAACGACGCCATGTCAGCGGCCAATCCCGCCAGGTCCGTTGAGACCTTGGCGAGGTCGCCTTCCATGCCCGAACTCTTGAACATGGCGCCCAGCGTGGACGTGAACTTCTTGGCCTGCAATTCAGTAAGGCCGAATTGCTCACCTGCGGATTTGGCCCAGCGGTTGATCACGCCCGCGTTTTCCCCGAACGTGGTATCGACGACGTTCTGCACTTCTTGCAGGTCGGACGCCACATCCAGCGATTCAAGGCCGAATTTGCCCAGCTGCTTCGCGGCCTCTATCGCCCAGGTCTTGATTCGGTTGACGTCAAATGCCTTGTTGAACGCCGCCTCGATGCCCGCCGCGCCGTCGCTCGCCGCCTTGTCCCAATTTTTACTCTCGCTCTGAATCGCGTCCGTGGTTTCGGACAGCGTCCTCTTTATACCGGCATTGTCGCCC
>Ga0326513_10003757_pt1 | contig 10960 bp, 14 predicted proteins | sample 2_2465_0518_D_FD_203654 | JGI IMG/M metagenome (GOLD analysis project Ga0326513, IMG submission 203654) | Bovine rumen microbial communities from UC Davis, California, United States - 2_2465_0518 | ecosystem: Host-associated > Mammals > Digestive system > Stomach > Rumen | place: USA... | reverse complement strand
AGAAGCATAGTACCGGAGGTAGGACTCGAACCTACTTACTGCTAGAGGCCAATACGAGAATTTGTTAGAGCAGATTGGATTTACAGTCCAACCCCGTTACGTCGGCAGTTAATCATAACTCACCCCAAAAACTTATCTATTTTTGAACCCAGTGTACATCTGGTTAAACGTTGCAACGCGAAAAAGTATGGATCTTGTTACGATTGTGCCCAAGACAGGACTCGAACCTGTGACTTCCACCTTGTAAGGGTGACACTCTGAACCAACTGAGTTACTTGGGCAGTATTCTAGTGAAAGACTTTTACAAGGAAACTTCTAGAAATTTTAGTTTCTTTACCAAAACACATATGGAAATTTTAGCTAACAAGTTTACTTTGAACTAATTTTGCAAGAATTTTACCATCGGCTTGAGGATATTTTACCTTAACCTCTTTAATAATTAAGCCCATATTTTTCTTTATGGGCTCTATATTAATGATGATTTCAGTAATTGCATTATTAAGTTCTTCTTCTGTTACTGGTCTAGGAAGAAATTCAATAAGGACATTAACTTCAGCTAATTCAGCTTCAGCTAGATCATCTCTTCCGTTTGTTGAATACAACATTGCTGATTCTTCTCTATCTTTAACCATCTTGTTAAGAATAGAACATTCAGCAATTTCATCTAAAGGCTTTGCATTCTTTGCAGTCTTAAATTCAAGAAATTTTGCTTTGATTGCTCTAAGTACATTTGTACGTAAAGCATCTTTTTCAAGCATTGCTTCTTTAATTAATTGATCAATTTGGTTACTTAACATATTCCATTATCCTTGGCAAAAGTTCTTTCCTCTACTGGAAGAAAATCAATTCTTAATGATTTATATTGATCATCTTCTGTCATCTCTATCTCAAAACCTTTTATGGCACATAAATTAATGCCAAAATTGTTAGGAAAAGTACTTAAAAATGCACTTGGGATTAAAGTACCTTGTTCATCACAATGTTTAACTGCTTCTTCAACTGTAATGTACTGTTTCATAAAATTCTAATTAATAAATATTTAGTAGCGGGTCTGGGAGTCGAACCCAGTATCTAGAGGTTATGAGCCTCTAATGATTTTTGGTATGAGGATTAGTCATACCTTATCCGTTTCACTCACCCGCAATATATAAGTCTTCAAGGAAAAATAAATAAAACCTAAAACAAATAAACTAACAATAAAAATAATCAACAACATGTCAACAGAAATCAGAAAGATGATTATTTTTTTAGAAGACTTAGTGGAATCACAGGGAATCGAACCCTGACTCACAGCTTGCAAAGCTATTGTGCTAACCGTTATCACTATGACCCCAGATGCAAGTTTCGGATTATCGTAAAAACTTGCTAAACAACGCTCTATGCAGGAGTGCAACCTTTTAACTGGCTAAAGGATAAAGGCTTGGATGTTTGAAAGTGATCCTTGCTAAAACACTATAATTTTTTACTTAATTTTCTAATTATTTTCCAGCCTAACTTAAAATCTTTATCAATTAATGCTTCAGTGACCAATCTTTTTTGTGTGTCAGGATTACAGTATGAAGTAACAATTGATAATATTTCGTAGTCTTTAAGCTTACCTTTTAGTGCCTCTTTAATTTCAAAACCTCCATACCTGATATTATATTTACCAGTAGGAATAAATTCCTCTAGAAATATATATAAAGGTTTCTCAGCAAATAAAGCACGATTAGAACCAACTATATGATATCCTTCTATTATTTTTTCATCAGGATAGGATTTAGTTTTATTAAGTAAATTAATACTTTTTTGAGTAAGTTTTCTTATATGGGTTTTCATATTTACTTTATTTCTGGTAAATCAGAACGATCATCATAATATCCTTCATCTCCAACTAGAGGAGCAAGAGAACCATGTGCATATTGTACCAACTCTGGATGTGAAATGTAAGTTCTGAATAAGAACCATGATGCACCCATAGTATTACCAGAATGTTCTTTTTCACGAATCTTGTTATCAGGATATTTTTTGCAAAGTCTTTTTACAACTTCGTAGAGACCTGGGCCTCTATTAATTCTTTCTTGATAATCCTCATCAGTTTCCCAATCCCATTTTGTAGGAGGATTTTCTTTATACTCTTTTTCACATTCATCCATGAATGTATCAAAAGCTTCTTTAGTGGGAATTAATTCTGCAAATGCTAATGCAGTTTCAATACAGAACATTTCATATTGAAAAAGTCCTGGAGTTTTCTCATCAACATCAAAATGATGTTCGAAATCGTGATGATCTTCAGTTCCTGCTTGGAACAATCTGTTGAAACGAGCTATTCTGTCTTGGAATGGCTGCGGTAAATCTTGTACTTTCATCATATTGTTAACTATTAAATGTTTTGTCGGGCATGCTGGACTCGAACCAGCGATCTCTTGCTCCCAAAGCAAGCGTGATACCAACTTCACTAATACCCGTAGGGAGGATTTTAAGAACAAGTTTTTATTGTACAATTATTATACTTGAGAACCGTGGGATATCCTCACTCCCTTTCCCAGTTCTTTGCTCTTGCCGATAACAAGAGGAAATTCTAGACCACTCGCGTCCCACCGTCCTATTTCATACGCCTAAGCCTTGTCCGTCTAGGTTAATACTCTTTACCTGCCAGTAGAAAGAGGAATATTATTTCTTAGATTTAAACATTGAAAATATCCACTGTAAGAAGTTCCAAACTTCAGTACGATCATACATTCCATTGGCACATAGACCAGAGCCAAAACCAATAAGTCCAGCTTTAACCCATCCTTGCCACATATCAATTGTTCCACAATCAGCAAAGAAACCAAGTTGTAAAGCAAATGCAATTAGTGCAAGTCCAATCGAAAGTACCCAAGATACAATCAGTTTAATCTGAGAATTTTCTACTTTAAACAGTTTATTAACTGCCTACGTTAGTATCAGAATACCTGATACAAATGCCACGAAGGTGGCAAACATTGTCATTAAAATTTCCATAATGTTTTTGTTTATTTAATTAATAATTCAGAACCCATTCATAATCTTCCGCGGGAATGGTGCAGAGTTTTCTGATGTTTTTGCTGTTGGGGTTCCATTGTGGAGAGATAGGGATTCGAACCCTAGGCCCAGATTCCTCCGAGCTCTGGTTTTCAAGACCAGTGCAATAAACCAGACTCTGCCACCTCTCCAAAAAGTTGAAATTCTAGCTAGATATACAAGTTTACCTCACGATTGATTACACTAACTGTCCAGTTTGCTCTGCGTTAGAAACGAAATTCTACTTCCACCTGTATAAATTTCAACTTATAATAAATGAACTGCAAGGGTCAGTGTTTTAAAGTTTCCCGGACGTACTCCTCCCTCCGTTCATTTGGTTAATTCTTCTTTTAATCAGAAGTCAGGTAGTGTTTCTTTTTGCTTTTCGATAACATATTTATTGAAAAAGAATTGCTTTACAGTAGTTTGCTGTGTGACTTCCATCTTTTATCTTCCTACCTAAGAAACCTGTAAAATCTACTACAGGAAGAAACACCGGGAATTGAGCAGAAGATGGGATTCGAACCCACGAAATCCTGCTTGGAAGGCAGGTGCACTAGACCACTATGCGACTTCTGCTAATAGCAGAGTTTTTCCCACGAAGGATGGTACTCTGCAAACCTTATTATGCAATTAAAGGACTTTCACTTTTTAATGAGTTTATCTAATGGGATGTATAATCCGTCTTTATTTCTGCTATACAATTTTTCCGAATAGAACCAACAATGCTTACATCGTCGACACAAAGTATCGTACTGTTCTCTAGTTATTCTACCACTAGGAGATGCAATTAATATTTTACAACGATCTAAGCAACAATAATCTCCATCCCACCAACAAAAATGCTCACAAGTTAGGCATCTCCAGTGAGGAAGATTTTTCATTTTTCGGAAAAGTTTAGTGAGAAACATTTTTACATACCTTTTAAATAATTTAATATTCCGTTAACGTGGAGAGACACAATTGCCTAATGACCTATATTCGATAATAGAAAATCACACTCTTCTCTACAATCTTGAAAGAAGTTCTCAGTTAAAACTGCTGGACAATTTGTAGCTTTACAAACATAAAATCCACAGTCATAATACTTTTTATTTGGACTTTCCTGACGAGTTTTTAAGCCTAATTTTTTGACTTCATCAAATAAGCAATTGGCTAATCTACGAGAATTTTCACTTCCGTTTCTGTACACCCAAGCACTCCATCCATATGCTTTCTTCCATTCAGCACCATTGCCTGCTGCATTGGCGTGAATTGATACATATAAACAATTTTTTGCTCCGTACTTCTTACATATATTATTAACTATCTAACAACGAGTTTCCAACTCTTTTTTAGAATTTTCCATATCGTCTTCAATATAATCAATAATACATCTGTAACCAAGTTCAGTCATTGTTCTTTGGATATCTAAGCAAACTTCTCTTGAGAATTTATATTCTCTAAAAGCACCATCAGGTGAACGTTTACCAGGTGTACTTTTTAAATGAGCAGTTCCTAAAATTATGGTAATAGGACTCTCAGTATCTAAGACTTTAATCTCCTGTTTTGGCTTTTCTTCAACAACGATTGGTTGAGGTTCAGGAGTCTACTCAACAACTGGTTGTTCTTTCTTTTTAAAAATACACATGTGTTTTGGATTGGTTAGTAAAAAGAAAAGATTGAGTGGACGTGCAGCACCGAATAGGCAGAGTGGTATTCAAGGCCTTCAGATTTATATGCCACTCTCTTTAACTAGCTAGGCGTGGAATCTCCAGGCTGGCCCGCTCAATCTACGGAGACAATTTATCGTCTTTCTCCACTTGACTACGGACTAGATTTACATCTTAGCCTGAAGATGCACACCCTTCGCCCGATGTGAGGACTTATGCGCGTCCTTGTCCTCTGTACCGCTTCAGGTAATTCTTTGAGTTCTTATTACTAGAACTCTTGCACTTAGAATGAATACCTTTTCTTTTCTTATGAGGATTCCCAACATAGGAACTTCCTCCATACATAGTTTTACCTGCCATATGTTTAAGTTTTAAAAGATTTTCAAACAAAAGGATTAAAATGCCGTTTTCCTTATCTATTTAACGTGGGATTATTCATTACATATGATCTACAATAATCTTGTTAATTCTTAAGACAGCTGTCCTCCGTGTTGGTTTTGAGAAGCACCACACCGCCAAGCGTTTATCACAATTTATACATTTTAATCCAACCACATTAAATATCTCAAAATCTTTAATATGATTACCTTTCGGCTTGAGCCACCGGAGGGACTTGAACCCACGACCCACGCATTACAAGTGCGTTGCTCTACCAACTGAGCTACGGTGGCATATGGAAAGTTCTAGAAATGTTCTACTCAGCTCAACATTTCTGCTTATTGGCATTTTTATGCTTAACCTGTAACTTTCCGAATGAGGTTGCATAACATTGTCATCCATAATTATGCAATGGAAAATCTTTCACCAGAAGATTCAAAGGCCTCTTTGTTCTGTGAAAGGTCAGAGGTGTATGAGACTACTTACCGTGTGACACCTACACGTGTTAGACTCTTATCTGAGCTTGAGTCCAATTTCTCTATCAGAACACAAAAGATTCCTAAATTAGCAATTTAGACCTAAAAAATAGTTTGCTGTACGTGTTCCTTAAATTTTGCCAAGTTGGAATTTACTCGGAAATAGTATATCCAACTTTCTTAGCATATTCACTAAGAAGTTTCTGGAGGAATTGATGGGCATCAAAACCCACTTCCATATACTTCAACATCATTGGTGAATAGCCAGACATGAATACGTTACCATATTGATCCGTCTCAGGTGTAGTTTTGTTACGAGCATTGAAGTTCCACCAGATAATTCTAGTTTTAATTCCTTTTTGAGCCCATTCTGCCATAAGTCTGTCTTTATTACAACCACTAGCATAATCAAACTCCATATCAGACATAACAACAAGATAATCTGGGAAATCAGTTTTGAGATTGCTAAGTATTTTCATTACTGCACCAAAATTGGTGTTCATACCCCAATCTCTGCCGTCATGAAAAATATTAGCTATTTGCTGATTATAAGTATCACCACGTTGTGTGATTAACTGAGGGCGTTCACTAAATGTAATGAATTGGCCATTACAGTAGCTTGAACAATCAGATAGATATTTACCAATAGAAAGAGCTTTTCCAATGGCATCGTTGTCCTGCATTGACCCAGATGTATCAATAATAGGAATACAAGAGATATTGATTTTCTCTATCTTCCCATAAAACACATCAGCATCAATCTCTTTACGATTCTTGTAAATATCGTAGACAGTAGAGGTAGATACATGAAGTTCTTTCTTACCTGCTTTAACATCCTCAATATACTGAGCATATCTTTCTGGTTGGTGACGTTTGAAAGCCTTCACATATTTGATAGCAGCTAATGAAGGAACATGACTGAAATCAATATACTCCCACTGTTTACGACTCATAGTGTTTTCAACAGTGTTAGCTTTTACAAAGTGACCATACTGTTGTTTATTCATGTCAAGCATTTCTGCAAATTTTCTTGCAATAGCAAAATGTTTGCTGGAGTAACGAGGCATCCACTTTTTGGCTAACTCGTTACCTGCTTTAACTTGTTCAAACAGATATCGAAGATTCTCCATAGTAAATGCAGGCATGAGATACAAGTCATCATATCTACCAGCCATTACAATTTGCTGCGGTGTTAACATGGTTTGAGCCATTAATCTACGACCAATCTCTCTACGTCCCATACCAAAGCGTGGATCACGCATGAACATAGAGAATACCTTGGAGGTATGAGAATCACCAATCATAGGTAATTCATTGGGATGCTTAGTATAATACTCTGACATAAATAGAATATCAATCAACTTATTACCAGTTCCAGTAAAAGCAGCATCACCATTCTCTGTGAGCTTATCAGAGAAAATGTTTTCAAGCTCGCTTGTGTTTGTTTCAAAAGTATTCATAGACATAAGACATTTTCATTAATCATTTTGACGAAATGTAATTGAAATTTTGTTTGCTGTTCGTCTTACATTTAAGAAACAGGAGAATTAAGTTTCCGTGTATTTTCCATATTTTAATTAGCGAAAAGTTAGAAAAATACCAAAGCTCCCTTTCTATCAACACTTTTTTAATGTTATCATGAAAATTGTAAAAAGTTTTGCAGAAATTCTCCCATCTATTCTTTTAAAGGTGTTTGGAAACTTAGAATTTTCTTATATTTTCTTTATTATCTTTATATTGATCAATTAACCATAAAAGATAATCCTTACGTGGTCCTTTCCAAGCTTCTGGTGGCCACCAATAACTTCCGTAAGATCTCGTTGGAATATCTGCTTTAAATCGTTCTGCAGTTTTTGGAGAGAATAAAGGAAATATTTCTTCAGTATGCATATCATCCTTAATGCAATTCAATGCAGAACGAAATGCTTGACACAATCCATTATCTGGATGTTTAGATTTGATGTTTTTATTCAATATATAAGTTAAAACATCTACTCTGTAAATTGGTAAACCAAAAAAGATTTTTAACCAAAATTTAATTTTTGCTTTCATATTCTTAACCATTTGAATCCTGTTACTTTTTCATTTACTCTTACTAAAAGCATACATTCTGGTTTAATTTCTATAGTATTACTTTTTACTTTTGGGGCCAAAGATTTCATAATATCAAGTTTAATTTCACACTATGTTATACTTAACATGGTTTTAGTTTGGCGCTCCCAGAAGGATTTGAACCTCCGACCCTGAAGTTAACAGCTTCACGCTCTACCACTAAGCTATAGGAGCAAACAAATTTGTTAAAATTTTAACCTAGATATATTACTATCAACTCTAGGTTCAAAACATGAGCCTTTATCAATCATAAAATACTTTACAGGCTCTAAAGTGTTCATATTATAATGAGCATTTTCAAAACCAGTTAATGGTGTTGGAAATTTCTCCCAAATTTCATCTTTTTCCATACCTTCTGTAAAGATAAAGATGCAAAATGGAGTTTTATATCCATATGCACATTTTGCTAATCCTTCTTTTTCAATTGCTTCAAGGATTACGTTTTCATCATAAATTGGAATTTCCATAATAAATATTTTTTTATCGTGTGCACCCGGTGAGATTCGAACTCACGACCACGTACATTAAAAGTGTAGTACTCTACCAGCTGAGCTACGAGTGCGAGTGCCCAGAATTAACTGGGCTTAAAAGTAAAAATTATAATCATGGCCACTCACCAAGTGGGCAACCAATACGTGTATTACGTGGACCATAAATAGTTCCATTGTAATTTACGTCTTTTTCAACATAATTAATATCCTTTGGAAATACAGGATTGTGTGTAGTTACATCACCATTGTTTGACATAACATAGACCTGAGCAGACTGGTTTCCAAAAATGTAAATAGGATCAACACCTGCTTTTGGTCCAACTTCTTTACGAAGTACACAATGTTTTGAATGAGGTTTTACACAGTTTGCTTCCATCATTCTTACCCATGCATGAGGAAAGTCAACATTCATAGGATTGTACTCATTCATTGGATCATCCCCTACCCAAAGACCTTCTTTAATTTCCATAACACTTGTATCAGCAGTATGAGCACGTAAAATTACATGAGGTTTAAATGAACCTTTTACACTATCAATAATCTCAATATATGAGAAAATATTAGCAACTGCTAGAACTTCACAAGTATCTGTTTCATCAATAAAGTCTTTCATGTCAATGCAGCATTCAACCCAACGCCACTCAACATCTGGATAGTGCATACCCATCCAAGAAATATCACTACCAGTGATATAATTGACATCGACACCTTTTACCATCTCAATTACTGTGTCATTACTGACAGAATCTACTTTCTTTGAGCAACTGTTGCAGCCAGCAAATAGCATACAAAGTGCTACCATAACAATCCCTAAGAATTTCTTCATTTTGTGTTTGTTAAGTTAATTAATAAAAATTTAATCTGTCTCCATAACATAATGTTAACTCAAACAATATAAAACATATTTGCCGATACGGAGGGATTCGAACCCTCTATTTTACCAGCGTGACAGGCTGGTTCCCAACCCGAGTGGGCACACGTACCGATCGTCCCTACTGTCTATTTTATAAATGAGCTAGGGAACTCACTAACCTCCTTAAGCGAGGTGTGGCACTTGTACTTGGTGCAGGCACATATATTCTTTAAAAATAGATTAAACTTAAGGTGGAGCTGCCCTTGCCTTACTTCTGTATCCACAGAACCTTTCTCTTCTTACGCTAGCGAGAAGTGTTGAGATAAACTAACCTTTCTGTTCAACTACAGCTTAGAACTGTGCACCGTTTCTAAGATTTAATCTATTTTAGCTATGATGGTAGGACTCGAACCTACAAAAGGATTATGGCGCCAACTCCTCAGTCTTTTTTCAAAGCTGCACTCCCATGTGTGCTTACATCATAGTATAAAAGGTTTTAGGATTTCTTAAGGTTAGTAAGAAATATCCATTCTCTCATTTTTGGAAGATTCTTCTGCAGAAGATACCTTTTAACTCCCTCAACAAATTATAACGCTTTGCACACGAACGGTATGTAACCCGTCAACACCTTACACACACTAACCTTGGTGTAAGAATTTGCTGCTTGTTTATGCCTTAGCAGCCTAGGCTTGGAACTCTTGTGGGGACTTGCACCCCACATACAAAGATTTTTCTACTTAAACTAAAGAGTTCGAGTGTTCCTATTCTTGCCAGTATACACACAACTAGAACATTACTTCGTACGACACAGACTAACAGATTTTCTGATTGATTTCCCACTTTCTGAGTGAGCGTTCTTTTTATCCTGATTAAACTACCGTACGTAAATACTAGGTCGACAAAAAGTGTTCTTAGTCCGGACCAACCTAGATTTCAAGAATTTTGTTTAAACAGAAACTCAAGTAAAACTGTATGCATGTAGCTAAGGATTTCCACCTTAACCTTTTTCCGAAGAACGTTTTCATTCCTAAACTATACATGCTTGGCAGAGTGATCAATTCTGCCTATTAGACTTAATTGTCCAATAATTTAAAGATTCTTGCAGGGAATCAATCTTTGTAGCTTTGAGTGCTTCATATTTATACGTTAATAAAGTCTCATATGTGGAAGAAGATGCATATCTCTTTCCATCAATGCTTACAAAGTTTTGCAATAAATCCTCTTCTGTTTTATTTCCAGTTAAATATTTAGTTGTAAGTAACTCTAAGTAAGGCTTAATAGATTGATTCGGATTGGAGAATACGTGCTTTTTATGAATCTCATCATATGTGAGACTATCAAATGCACCAACATTCCATATACTATTAGTTTTTGCAGCCAATCCTTGAGTTCCAAAGTGTGATTCTTGATGTCCTTGAGCTAATGCTAATTTAATATCAATATCAAATTCTCTACACTCATCAACTAGAATTACCCCAGAAAGTAGAGAGTTAGGAGCTACGATATGAATATAATCATTAACCGCATCAACTAATTCAGCTTTTGTACTCCAATATTGAAGTTCTGCTTCTTTTAGAGAAACATACTCAAGATATGAAACCTTGTGAGATTCACTTTTAACTGTAATTGTATGTGTAACAAATATTGTTGTAATCATTATACATACAAATGCAGCTAAGAAAATTAACTTGTTCAGTGTTTTCATAACTTTGTAATTTTAAAATTTGTTTCCTATGTGGGAATTGAACCCACTGTGGTAATTATTCCACAAGCCATAATAGGAAAGCCAGTCGCCACTAAGATTTCTAGGAACATGAAAGTAACGATTAAACAGAAAATTCTTAGTAGTTTACGACTATTTGAATACAGCTGGGATTCGAACCCAGGTTTTCCGACTCTACAGCCGGCTGTCCTATCCACTTAGACGATTTGTATTTTTATCAGATAAGTTTGTCTGCCAACAAAACATTATCC
>Ga0326513_10003756_pt1 | contig 10961 bp, 7 predicted proteins | sample 2_2465_0518_D_FD_203654 | JGI IMG/M metagenome (GOLD analysis project Ga0326513, IMG submission 203654) | Bovine rumen microbial communities from UC Davis, California, United States - 2_2465_0518 | ecosystem: Host-associated > Mammals > Digestive system > Stomach > Rumen | place: USA: California... | reverse complement strand
CAACGGTGGTGCTACGGTTCCGGCCGTTAAGCCTGCAACGGGCAAGAAGGTGGCTGTGATCGGTTCCGGTCCTGCCGGCCTGGTTGTCGCTGCTGACGTCCGCCGCGAAGGCCACGACGTGACCATCTTCGAAGCTTTCCACAAGCTCGGTGGCGTGGTCCGTTATGGTATTCCTGAATTCCGTCTTCCGAAGAAGATTGTGGACAAGGAAATTGAATCTCTCGCCGCTATGGGCGTGAAGTTCGAAACGAACTTTGTGATTGGCCGTACCCGCAAGCTCAAGGACCTCATCGAAAAGGATGGCTTTGACGCTGTGTTCGTCGGTACCGGTGCTGGTCTTCCGTTGTTCATGAACATCGAAGGTGAAAACCTCGTCGGTGTGTTCGCAGCTAACGAATACCTCACTCGCGCAAACCTCATGCGTGCTTACGACAAGGAAAATGCCGATACGCCGATGTGGCCGGGCAAGAACGTTGTCGTCCTCGGTGGTGGTAACGTCGCTATGGACGCTGCCCGTATGGCTCTCCGCCTCGGTGCAGAAAAGGTCCGCATCATTTACCGTCGTAGCATGAACGAACTTCCGGCCCGTAAGGAAGAAGTTCTCCACGCTCAGGAAGAAGGTGTCGAATTCTGCGTCTTGCAGAACCCGGCCAAGATTCTTGGCGACGAAGCCGGTCACGTCCGTGGCATGCTCGTTGACAAGTACGAACTCGGCGAACCCGATGAAAAGGGCCGTCCGCGTCCGGTCAAGGTCGAAGGCGCAAGCTTCGAAATTGAATGCGACACCGTGCTCGTTGCTATCGGTAACGGTTCCAACCCGCTTATCAGCAACACCACTCCGGAACTCTCTGTGGACAAGAAGGGTCACATCCTTCTCGAAGATGCAACCGCCAACAAGACCTTCATGGAAAAGGTCTACGCAGGTGGCGACATCGTGCTCGGCGCTGCAACCGTGATTCTCGCCATGGGCGAAGGGCGTCGTGCCGCTGCGGGCATCAACGAATTCCTCAAGAAGTAATTGGTGATATCCTTCGCGAGTCTCGTCATCCTGAGCAAAGCGAAGACAACTCAGAAGGCGAGCGTCGCGACCATGCTTGCATGGGCATGACCGAGCCAAGGAGTTGGGGCTTGCCCCATCCAGTTAAATCTTGAATCGCATTATGCAAAAAGAGGACGGTTTCATAACCGTCCTTTTTGTCATTTTACTGTCAAGAATTAAATGTATATTTGAGAGAGATAGTAGGAACGGAAATCATTTATGGCGAAGAAGAATCAATCGGGACGTTTGACTGACCAGCATAAAGATTCCAAAGGTGCTGTTGGCATTTTTGGAGATGAAGCTAAGTATCATGATATGGATGTTTCTGATTTATCCCTTATCGCAATGCAGCTTCTAGAAAAGGATTATCCGCAACTTCTTTTCCGGTATCGAAAGAGTATTTCTAAAAAGGAAATAAACGAAGCTCTTCAAAAAATTGATAGTGAATTAGGTCAAACTCTTTTTGTTGAAGATTCTAGCATTAAACCTGATGGTGGTATTATTGAAGTTAAGGATGATAATGGAAAATGGCGTGTCGTTTTGGTTTCTGAGGCAAAACGTCAAGGAAAAGATATTGAGAATATAAAACAAGGTAAATTAGTAGGTACGAAAAATGATCAAGATATAATGAATGCGGGGAATGCGATTGAACGTGCTCATAAGAATATATCTGAAATTGCAAATTATATGTTGGACGAAGCGTATTTCCCATATGTTCTATTTTTGGAGGGGTCTAACTTTTTAACACAGGATGTTGTTGTGACTAGACCTGATGGAAGGTCTGTTACCTTGACTTACAATTCGGGTGCTATTAATAGGCTTGATCGTTTGACCGCTGCGAATTATGGAATGCCTATCAATAAAAATCTTTGTAAAAATAAAATGATTCAAATTGGTGATGCTTGTGTTATGCTTCAGACTGCATCTCTCTTCACTCAAGGTGATGGTCGACGTTGGAGCATCAAAGATGAAATTAAGATTATGCTTGATGTTGCGAAAACATCTTTGAAAATGCTTGGACGAGACTTGTTTAATCAATTGACGAAATCGAATTAGAGGGTTCTGTATGGTTCGAAAAATTGATCATTCCTTGTTGGATAAAGCTAAGATTAACAAAAAAGATGAATTCTATACTCAACTTTCAGATATTGAGAGGGAACTGCAGTATTATAAGAAGCATTTTAAGAATAAAACTGTTTTTTGCAATTGTGATGATGCTCGAATTAGTAATTTTTACAAATATTTTGTAGAAAATTTTAAATCATTGGGCCTGAAAAAGGTTATTTGTGCGTGTTACAAAAAAGTCGATTTCGAAGAATCTTTGAAATCGAAATCCGCATTTTACTATGAATATACGGGGATAGAAAAAAAACGTCCATCATTGAAAGATGTGACTTATTTTGAAGGTGATGGTGATTTTCGTAGTAAAGAAAGTATAGATCTTTTAAAAAAATCGGATATTGTCGTTACAAATCCTCCATTTTCGTTGTTTAGGGACTTTATTTCACAGTTAGATAAATTCAAAAAAAAGTTTTTGGTTATTAGTAATATCAATGCGATTACCTATAAAGAGGTTTTTGCTTTGATAAAGGAAAATAAGGTTTGGATGGGTGTAAACATGGGACGAGGTATATCTGGTTTTATCGTTCCCAAACATTATGAACTCTATGGTCTTGAAACGAAAATAAATGATTTAGGTGAAAGAATCGTATCTCCCAATAACTGTATGTGGCTTACAAATCTCGATAATGCGCAAAGACATGAGTTTATTCCATTGACTAAGGAATACAACGGTAATGAACGCGATTATCCTCGTTTTGACAATTATGATGCGATTAATGTGAATAAAACACAAGATATCCCTGTGGATTATAAGGGAATTATGGGCGTTCCCATAACATTCCTTCATAAATTCAATCCAAACCAATTCAAAATCATTAAGTTCCGCAAGGGCGATGATGATCGGGATTTGGCTATTAACGGTAAACCGACTTATTTTAGAATTTTGATTCAGGGCTGCTGAATATTTGAATTTTTCCTGTATTTTCTACCTCCGTTCCTTTTTGTCAATTCTTCCTTTTTTGTGACATCGCCTTTTTGCGAATCTTTTGATTATATTCATAGTGGGGGTATTTAAGGAGATGTTATGGTTCAATCAAAATTTTTTGGAATTGCCTGTGGCGTAGCGATGCTTGCAGGTGCAGTTTCTGCAGCCACTCTTCCAACGGCGAAAGAAGTTCAAGCCAAGATGGGCATGGGCTTCAATATCGGTAACTCGATGGAAGTGCCGAACAACCCGACCTTGTGGGGCAACCCTTACCCGACGCAGGCTTTGCTTGATTCCGTGAAGGCGGCTGGTTTCAATACGGTGCGTATTCCTTGCGCTTGGGATAGCCACACGAGCGGCGGCAAGGTTACCGAAACATGGCTCGATTCTGTGAAGACGGTTGTCGATTACGCCATGCGTGCAGGTCTCTACACGATTTTGAACATCCACCACGAAGGTGAAGGTGGCTGGTTCCAGAGCAACATCGGCACGAGCGTCGATAATACCATCGACAACAAGATGAAGACTTACTGGACGCAGATTGCGAACAAGTTTAAAAACTACAACGAACGCTTGCTCTTCGCCGGCGCAAACGAACCTGGCCCGAATGTGAACACTTGGACTGCGCAGCATGTGCAGACGCTCATGCATTACTACCAGACGTTCATTGATGCTGTCCGCGCTACGGGCGGCAACAACGAAACCCGCACCTTGATTATCCAGGGCCTCAATACCGACATTGACAAGTCGGTCAAAAGCGCTCCGGTCAGCACCTTCCCGAAAGACAAGGTCGAAGGCCGCTTGATGTTTGAAGTGCATTATTACGATCCGTACCAGTACACGCTCATGACGAGCCAGCAGGATTGGGGAGCAAACGAACCGATTCAGCCGCAGTACTACTATGGTGACTACACCAAGGCGAGCGAACCCAAGCGCAATGCCGGTTACAACGCCTGGGGAGGTGCGGTCGATTCCAAGCTCGGGAGCATCGTGCATCCGCAGGAACAGTTTGCCAAGATGAAGACGAATTACGTGGACAAAGGCTACCCGGTCATTGTCGGCGAATTTGGCGCCAATGTTCGCTCTCCGGAATTGAGCGGCTCCGATTTGAATCTCCACAAGCAGGGACGCGTGCAGTGGCATAAAGACGTGGTCTCTGCCGCCAAGCAGTACGGGCTCACCCCGATTCTCTGGGATATGGGCAACGAAAGCAATACCGGCTACGACAACATGGCTTACATCCGCCGTCAAAGTTCGCCGGTGGGGAAGGTTCTCGAAACGGACGTTATCAACGCCATGCGCAGCGTTTACAATCTCGGCAATTACGTGAACAATGGTGTCACGCACGTTGAGGACTTTATAGGTGGTGGAACGGAAACGCAGTCAAGCTCCAGCAACGGCGCTGAATCTAAATCGAGCAGTTCCGGCACAACCCCTCAATCAAGTAGCTCTGTAGAGAAAAATTGTGATGCTATGATGCCGGAATGTGGCTGGTCCCCAGAAGAACTTTGTAAGGCTGGCTTTGCGGAATATTGCGATGGCACTGCTTTGCCGACCGTTCTCGCGGGTGTTCAGGAGAATCTCCGCCGCGAAGGCAATATGCTTTACGGCTCCGGCAGTATTATGCTGTTTGACATGAACGGAAACCTCGTGCGTTCCACGAATAACGTGTCCGCCGGACAGGCCCAAATGCAGCTGAACGGCCTTCGCCAAGGCAACTACATTGCCAAGTGCAAAAATAGCGTCTTGCAAGTCCAGGTCCGCTAAATCACCTTGCTCGCGTGATTTTATTGAAATCGCCCCGGCCTTTGCGCCGGGGCTTTCTCGTAGTGACAGAAACCTTTATTTCCGTTATTATACGCTTTGTATAATATAGACTTTGCAATATTCAAAAACTCAAAAAAGTTGCTATCCTGGCTGCAAAATAAGATTTTCTGTATAATACAGATGTTGACTTCTGTATTGTAAAAATTTATTTTAAAACTCATGAAGTCGATATTTGAGTACCGCGATTACCACCTCTATTTGCAGGATTACTACGATGAGCGCAAACGTCAAGGCTCTTTTTCGTGGCGTGAATTTTGCGGGAACGCAGGCTTTTCTTCGCCGAATTTTTTGAAGCTTGTTGCTATGGGGCAAAGCAAGCTCAGTAAAATTAAGGCGTGTCAAGTTGCGAAGTCGATGGGACTTGTTGATTACGAAGAACAGTATTTTTATCAGCTTGTTGTTTTGGGTAATGCAGAAAACAGCGAAGTCCAGAGAGCGGCTCTTCTTGAAATGCAGCGAATCGCGTTAGAGCATCAGGTTCGTGTTGTTGACAAGGAAGCGTTTCAGTATTATGAATCCTGGAAATACCCCGTTATTAGAGAACTTGCTCCGCTAATGCCTGGGGCGACCCCCCGTGACCTTGCTGAAGAATGCAAGGAATATGTTTCTGCTGAAGAAGTCCGCGATGTTTTGGAATTTCTTGTGAAGGCGGGATTCCTGAAAAAGGAAGGCGAAAAAAACTATGTGCAGACGGAACAGACTGTCATTGGTTCCAAGGACGCTCTCCCAATCGCCATCCGTGCGATGCACAAGGAAATGGCCATTATGGCGGCCCGGGCTGTTGATCGTTATACAGCGAATGAACGTTTTTTTAATGGTGCAACGCTTAGCGTCGACCAGGATGCGTATAATAAAATAGTCGAAGAAATAAAGGCTTGTTGCAAGAAGGCTGTAGCCATTGCTAACGAGTGCGGAAACTATAATCAGGTTTGCCGAATCAATTTTCAGTTCTTTCCACTCACAGACAAAATAACAGGTAACGGCCGTGCTTAAGAATCTCTATTTAATAGTCCTTCCTTTACTTGTTCTTGTTGCTTGCTCTAGTGATAATTACGCCACTGGAACGGTGGACCCCAATGCAGGTCCGGGAATAGCGCAAGGCGACAAGGTTTCAAGTAGCTCTGTGTATGATAGCTCTGACTCAAATAGCAGTTTGGGTAGTAGTTCGTCTGTTGGTGAAATTTTTGTTGTGAAATACAAGAGTGTCGTGAATAAAGATGAAGAAATGCTGAGCGTCAGTTTTGAATGCGGGATTTCGGCGACATATACAATTGTCGAAGAATCAAAGGGAAATGTCGAAAAAAATAAGGGCCAAATAGATGTGTACTCCGAAGAAAAGGGCGCCTCGGCATCTTGTACAATTGGCGAAAAAAAATATTTGTCCCAGTTTAAGCTTGGGCGGAATAACCGCATGGAAAGAAGTATAAAACTTGAGAATTTTGGCAGCGGCTGCGATGGGCTTTTCGAACAGTTCAAAAATCTTTGCTTGCTCCAAAATGCAAGTGATGAATTTAGTGGCGCCTGCGACGAAAGCGGAACCCTCGAAGCCTATTGCGCCTATTTTGACGAGTCGGCTGTATTCGACACCCTTTTGGACGATTTTACCGATGAGTCCAAAGTCAATTGCGGTGAAAGTGGCGTCCATATTGATTCTTTTGGAATTTAGTCCTTTGTCAAATCAGCAAAACTAATTGATTTATTCCCATTCCTAACGCCCACTCTGCAATCTATTTTCTAAGCAGAGACGGTACTTTTTCTTTGAACTTGTCATGCCTGCCGCCGAGCAGGCATCTCCTTTATGACAAAAAAGATGAAGTCGCAAAAAAAAGGTGGCTCTTATGAAGTTAGGATGGTTTGGTAAACAATTTCGCACGGCTCTCGCTTTGACGGGGTTTGTGTGCGGTTTCGGATTTTCTCAGGATGTGCTTTACCCCGACATGTTCGCTTTGTCGGATGTGCAGCTTTTGGACGGCGTTTTGAAGGAACGCCAGGACTTGAACGTCGAAACGCTCCTCAGCTACGATGTGGACCGCTTGCTCGCGCCTTTTTACGAAGAAGCGGGCATGAAGCCGAAGGCGAGCAAGTTCCCGAACTGGGCGGGTCTTGATGGCCACGTGCTTGGACATTACCTGAGCGCCTTGGCCATGCATTATGCCGATAACGATGACGTCCAAGTCAAGGAACGTCTCGAATACATCTTGAAAGAACTTAAGACGATTCAGGACCAGAATTCCAAGGACAATAATTTCAAGGGCTACATTAGCGGTGTGCCGAACGGCAAATCTATGTGGCTCAAGATGAAAAACGGCGATGCCGGCGCGCAGAACGGTTATTGGGTGCCGTGGTACAATATCCACAAGCTTTATGCGGGCTTGCGTGATGCTTACGTTTATGCGGGCTACGAACAGGCAAAGACGATGTTTTTGGCACTTTGCGACTGGGGCATCACGATAACGAACGGCCTGAACGATTCCAAGATGCAGCAGATGCTTGGCACGGAACACGGCGGTATGCCCGAAGTTTACGCCGACGCCTACAAGCTCACGAAAGACGAAAAGTACCTGAATGCGGCCAAGAAGTGGTCGCACCAGTGGCTTTTGAATCCGATGTCGCAGGGCAATGACAACTTGACGAACGTCCATGCGAATACGCAGGTGCCGAAGGTTGTGGGCTTTGCGCGAATTGCGGAACTCTCGGGCGATGAAAAGTACCAGAAGGGTTCCGATTTCTTCTGGCAGACGGTCGTGAACAAACGCAGTATCGCGATTGGCGGCAACAGTATTTCGGAACATTTCCCGGCGCTCAACAATCACAAAAAATTCATCGAAGAACGTGAAGGACCGGAATCTTGCAATACTTACAATATGCTCAAGTTGACGGAACGTCTGTTCAACATCAAGCACGATGCGCATTACACCGACTTTTACGAACGCGCCCTTTTCAACCATATCCTTTCGACGATTCATCCGACGCATGGCGGCTATGTCTACTTCACGCCGGCTCGTCCGCGCCATTACCGCGTGTATTCCAAGGTCAATGCGGGCATGTGGTGCTGCGTGGGTTCGGGCATGGAAAATCCTGCCAAGTACAATCAATTTATTTATACGAAAGATGGCAACTCGCTTTACGTGAACCTCTTTGCCGCATCCATCTTGAATTGGAAAGACAAGAGCGTGAAAATCAAGCAGGAAACGGCGTTCCCGAAGGGTGAAAGTTCCAAGTTCACGATTACCGGCAGCGGGGAATTCGATATGCAGATTCGCCATCCGTACTGGGTCAAGGAAGGTGAATTCAAGGTCATCGTCAATGGCGATACCGTCGTGAAAAAATCGACACCGTCGAGTTACGTTTCTGCCGGAAAATCCTGGAAGTCGGGCGATGTCGTCGAAGTGCTTTACCCGATGTACACGCATGTCGAAGATTTGCCGGGCGTGACCGATTACGTGGCGCTTTTGCATGGCCCGATTGTGCTCTCGGCCAAGACGGGTACGGCGAACTTGAACGGTCTTGTTGCTGATGATGGACGCTGGAGTCATATCGCGTCCGGAGCGCTGGAATCGCTCGATCAGGCGCCAATGCTTGCAAGCAAAAAAGAGGATATCCCGTCGAAGGTGGAGCCGGTGAAGGGCGAGCCGATGCACTTCAAGGCGCCTTATCTTTTTGCGAAGCAAAAGGACGCGAACCTGCTTTTGCAGCCCTTCTACGAAGTGCATGACGCGCGTTACATGATGTACTGGATGGTGCTTACGGACCCCTCGATTCTCGACCGCTTGGAAAAAGAGCAAAAAGAAGCTTTGGCGCTTGACGAAAAGACTGTCGATAAAGTTGCTCCAGGCGAGCAGCAGCCAGAAGTCGATCACAAGATGAAAATCGAAAATTCTACTTCGGGCACGCACCAAGGCGAATTCTATCGCGACGCGGGCAAGTGCTCTGGCGGCGATGGCGGTCTCATCAGCTACGAATTCGAGACGAACAGCGAAGATTCCCTGAGCCTCATGGTGCGTTATTGGGGCAATGAAGGCTGTACGCGTACATTCGACATCAAGATTGACGATGAAAAGCTCACGACCGAAACGATTTCGAACCGCTGGAAAAAGGATGAATTTGTAAATGTCACATACCCGATTCCGGACGCGATGATCAAGGGCAAAAAGATTGTGCGCATCTCGTTTACGGCAAGCTCGGGTATGGTGGGCGGTATCTTTGGCGTACGCCTCCTTCGCAACAAGCCAAAGCCCGTCGTAGAAGACCCTCCGATAAGCATCAAGCCGGTTGCAGCCGTAAAACAGGGACTCCGTGTACGCGCAACATCGCAAACGCTCCAGATCGAATCTCCGAGCGTTCTTGCCCGCACGATGAACGTGAAAATTTATTCAATGGATGGGCGCCTGAAACTTTCGCAGGTGCTTACTGCCGGCGCAAACAACTTCACGGTTGATATTGCGGGCCTCAAGAACGGTAACTACATCGTACGCCTCTTCCAAGACGGTCTCGTGCGCGGTTATACGCTGTTCAATAAAAACGGTCTCTAAAATTTCTATTACACTCCTAATCCAAAAGTCCTCGCGGGTGCGAGGACTTTTTCGTATTCCTAGTTACATTGCATGTAAAAAATTGCACTTAAATTTTTCGCATGTTTATTTGTGTATATTATTAAAATGAAGGAGTGTCTTTATGTTGTGCCGCTTCCGTAGAATTTGGGTGCTGTTTATTTGTTTGGTATTGGCGACCTCTTTTGCTGATGCTAGAACCATCACCTACATATTGAATGGTGGAACGAATCATCCGGATAATCCAACAAGCTATGGCAATGAAATCACTAAAAAAATCGAATTAAAGCCTGCTACACGTGAAGGCTATGCTTTTTTGTGATGGTATATCGAGTCTGCTAGTGCATGCACTGTTAGCCCGAATTGGAATTTTGAGAGTTCTTTTAAAGGGGATCCGGAATCATATATTTCTCATATTCTCGGTGACTTTACGGTCTCGGCAAGATGGGGACTTGTTCCCAAAACGCCGCAAATAGATGAACGTGGCTGTTATTTAATCCACTCTGCCGAGGAACTTTATGGACTTAGAGATGTTTTTTATGTTGATGGCCGGTATTCTATCGTTGATCCCGTGTGTGTCTCTCTCCAAAATGACATTGTTGTGAACAAGAACCTTTTGGATGCTGATGGAAACCTGTCAACAGATGATTATGTGTGGTGGCCTTCCCTCGGTTTTTATGGAACATTTGACGGCAACGGATTTACAATATCTGGATTGAGAGGCGAAGGGGGCTTGTTTGATTTTTTGGAACGCAGAAGTGTCGTGAGAAATTTGGGAATCAAAGACTCCTATTTTTCTGCGAATACGGCTGGCGGCTTAGTCGGAACGGTTGATTGGGAAACTTGGATATATAATGTTTATTCTGAAGCGTCTGTTCATGGAACTCAATATGCAGGGGGCTTGGTTGGAAAAGAAGTTATAAGTGAATATTGTCTTTTGACAGCTCCAGCAATATCGGCGGACTATGTTCATGTTCTGGATATAAAACGCTCCAATGCGTCTTCGATTGAGAACGCTTATAGTTTAGGCATTGTCGAAGGTGGAACTGTTGGTGGAATCGCTGCTAGCATGAATCAAGCTGTTTTGAATAATGTCTTTTTTCTCGGAAAACTGCAGGGCTTGAAATCGGACTGCATCGTTGCTGTAAAGGAACCTGTTTGCTCTGCGGGTGATTCTGTTTTTGTGATAGAAAACGCCTTGTGCATGGATTCCAAGGATACTTCTGTTTCAAAAGCGACTTCGCTAAGCAAAGAACAATTTGCTGATGGAACGGCGTTGAATATTTTGTCTAAGAATGACGATTTGCGATGGACTCAAAAAATCGGTACGGATCCGCATCCCGTTTTCGATGGGGTAAAAGTCGAAATTCGTTATGTTTTGAATGGCGGCGAGAACAATGAAAAGAATCCTCGTTATTTTGCGGTTGGCGACAAGCCGATCGCTTTAAGTGAACCGCATAAGGCGAACGATGTGTTTGAAGGTTGGTTTTTGGATAGC
>Ga0326513_10003755_pt1 | contig 10962 bp, 13 predicted proteins | sample 2_2465_0518_D_FD_203654 | JGI IMG/M metagenome (GOLD analysis project Ga0326513, IMG submission 203654) | Bovine rumen microbial communities from UC Davis, California, United States - 2_2465_0518 | ecosystem: Host-associated > Mammals > Digestive system > Stomach > Rumen | place: USA... | reverse complement strand
GAAGGACGCCTGCGGGATCAGAAGGGCAGGAAGGGGCAAAATTGCGCCCGCCTTGCTATCCCGAAGGACGCTCTGTAGTACGGCAGCGGGTAGGGAATAGGCGTACACAAAATAGACACATAAAACACGCCCATAAAATATACACACAAAGAGAAACGGGCAGAGAATACAACGACAAAAGTAGACGCCCGAAAAATAGGTATTTATACACCCGCTGCCTATTGTGACACTATATGACAAAAAAGTGTTGACATATCCCTGCAAAAGTGCTATATTATATATAGGGCAAGGGACACGCCCACAAAACACACCCACACCGCACACACACAAAGGGGGCGCACATTATGGAATATATCACTACTTCAAATTATCAGATAACGGATCAGAACAGCGGGAACTTGTCAAAGAGTTTTCTGCAATTCATTGACACGCCCAGCAAGCGGACGCTTGACACATACAAGCGGGCACTCAAAAGGCTTTTTTCATTCTTTAGCCTGCACCGGATCACAGAGCCGACCCGCGCCGACATTTTAGACTATAAGCGCAGCCTTGAAGGCGACGGCTTGAAGAATACGACTATCAGCACATATATAACAGTAACCCGCCTGTTTTTCAGATGGACGGCACAGGAAGGCATTTACCCGAACATAGCAGACCACATCAAAGGCGAAAAGATCAGCAGGGAACACAAGAAGGACTACTTGACAGCAGGACAGGCTTCTGATGTTTTGAACGGGATAGACACCACGACAGCAGCAGGCAAGCGGGACTTTGCAATAGTGCTTCTGATGACAACTTGCGGCCTGCGAACTATCGAAGTAGCGCGGGCAGACATTGAAGACATAAGAGCAGCAGGCGACCAAACCTTGCTATATGTGCAGGGCAAGGGCAGAAGTGACAAGGGCGACTTTGTAAGGCTTCCGCAGATCACAGAAAAGGCTATACGCGAATACTTGAAGACACGCCCGAAGGCTTCCGCATCCGATCCGCTTTTTACATCCAACAGCAGGAACAACGCCGGGGGCAGAATGACGACGCGCGCTATATCCGGCATAGCAAAAAGCGCTATGAAGCAGGCGGGCTATACTTCCGAACGGCTGACAGCCCACAGCCTGCGACACACAGCCGTAACGCTGGCGCTTATAGGCGGGGCAACGCTACAGGAAGCGCAACAGTTTGCAAGACATACAGACATAAGCACAACGACGATATATGCGCACAACCTTGATAAAATGAATAATGTTTGTGCAGATACCATAGCCGCAGCACTCACAATATAAACCGGGACAGGCAGGCGGGGCGTAAGCCTGCAGCCTGCCGACAAAGAAGGGAAGGACAGGGAATGAACGAAGAAAAAGACGAAATAGAACTAAACATAGCCTATATAGTGCTATATGGCAAGTTTATGAAGTGGTTAGAGCCGTACAGCGAAGGACAGCGCGACAAGGACGCCCTGCAGGTGTATAGCGTACTTGCGGGAACGCAAACAGGCGAAGGGCTTTTTGAAGCCTACGCTGCAGGAATGAAGCAGGGACTTCTTGACGCATCCGGGGCGACGGATCAGCAGGAAGCAGAGCCTACACCCGCTGCCGAAGACAAAACAAAGAAAACACCCTACCCGATCCCCGCACAGCCTGCAGACGCGCTGGGGGAACTATTCCAAAACTTAAAGGAAGCGAACGGGATCACAGCATAGAAAAGGGGCAGGGGCACGCAATACGCGCACCCCTTGACACACACGGACAAAGAAAATATAAGAAATATAGACTTGTCCCACACACATATAAGTATAGCACAAAATAGGGGAAAAGTCAAAGGGCAAGCCCACAAAATAGGCACATAGAATATACACATAAAACATACACATAGAACATACACACAAAGAGCGCACACAACATAGACACACAAAATAGACACACAAAGGGGGCAAGAAATGAAGACTATCACTATCACGAACGAAAAGGGCGGGACAGGCAAAACCGCCACAGCGCAGGCTATAGGGGACGGGCTGACCGCTGCCGGACATAAGGTTTTATACATAGACCTTGACGCACAGGGCAGCCTATCTTATATCCTGCGGGCTGACGAAGGACAGCCGGGCGCTTTTGATGTTTTGGAAGACCCGCAGACGATCCGGGGCGCGATCCAAACGACACCGCAGGGGGCTGACCTTATAAGGGGACAAAGACAACTTGCCACCGCTGGGGACACGCTGACCGACAGCGGGCGGGCTTTTCACTTAAAGGAAGCCCTGCAGATCATCAAAAAGCAATATGACTTCTGCATAATAGACACGCCGCCCGGACTTGGCATAGTAACAGTAAACGCCCTTGCGGCTTCAAACGGGGCTATTATAACCGCACTACCCGACATATTAAGCAAACGGGGCATAGAACAAGTAGGGGCGACAATAAAGGGCGTAAAGCAGCATAACAAGGGCTTGAAGGTTTACGGCATAGTGCTGACGCTATACGACCGCAGGAAGATATTACACAGGCAGGCAGCGGAGCAGATCAGCGCGACAGCCGCCAAAATAGGCACAAAGGTTTATGATACAAAGATAAGGGCGGGCGTATCCGTGCAGGAAGCACAGACCCGAAGGCAGAGCCTTTTTGACTACGCACCGAAAAGCAACCCGGCGAAGGACTACGCCGAACTACTAAAGGAAGTAAAGGGGGACTTGTAAAATGGCAAAAAAAGATTTTATGCAGGACTTGGAGCAGGACACGGCGGGGACATTCTTTGACGCACCCGCAAAGGCCACCAAAAAGCCGACACCGAAGGCGAAGACGAAGGACGCACCAAAGACACCCGCGAAAGCATCCGGGCAGGATCAGAAGAAGGGGCTTCTGCCTACAAAAGAATTAAAAAGCGTGAGAAAACATATCAGCATACAGCCCAGCACATACAAGGGGCTTGAACAGTTAGCAAAGACAAATAAGACAAGTTTCAATGAAATAGTAAACGCCCTGTTAAAAGACGGGCTTGAACGCTGGGGGGATTGATTAAATGGCAAAAGTTTATTACACAGCAGAAGAAGTAGCCGAAGAATTGCGCGTATCAAAGCGCACGCTATACCGCTACATAAACAGCGGACGCTTGAACGGGCAGAAGGCAGAAGGGGCGCAAAAATGGCTATTTACACGGGCAGACATTGACGCCTTTATCAATGGGGACACAAAGGGGCGACACACGACAGACCCACGAAGGAAGCCCACAGAATAAGCCCATAAAACAGGCACACAAAACAGACACACAGAATATACACGCAAAACATACACACAAAAAGGGGGCAGCACTATGCAGGACAGGAAGGTTATTGAAGCAGCGCGGGACATTGTAGAAAACAGCCTTGCAATAATCAAACAGGACTTTGCAAAGAATAATCTGCACGCAGCACTTGACGAAGCGGAACGCCTGCCGGGTAAAATCAAAGAGTATATAAAGGTATGCGATCCGTACAACAAAGAAAAATATATTGCGCAGGAACTGTCAAAGGACGAAGCAGAATTTATTGACACTTGGCGCAGGCTTGACGAAGACGCCCAGCAGGAAATACAGAAGTTTATACAAGGCGAAATATCAGAAGAAGCCCTGCGGGACTATATCAAAGACCGCAAAGGAGAAGGGGGCGCACTATGAAAACGACAAGAAGCAGGCAGACGCAGGAAGCAGAACGAAGTATTATTGCGAAGTATATGCTTCTTGACTCGGAAGACCGGGCACGGGTGCAGGAGCGCCTTGACTATCTTTTGAACGCTGGCAAGTACAACCGACCACATTTTGAAGTAGTAGGCGGCACAGCAATAAAGGGGCAGCAGCAAACGAACTGACATTCGATTACGACCTTGTGGAACGAACTGACATTCGATTGCATAAGGCGAAAACAGGGATAAAACACGCACAACCGCCTATTTTACGGGCTTTTGCGGGCGTGAAGCATAGCAAAAGACCGCCTGCAGACGATCCGGGGACGACGGATCAGCAGGACAGAAGGGGCTATACTTCCACAAATTTACATTATCGGAAGTTAAAACACGCCCACAAAAGCAACACATAAAACATACCCACAGCACAAACACACAAAAGCAACCCACAGGGAAGGGGGCACATTATGGACGAAATAAGAAAATATGAAAGTAAAGGCGGGATCATTGACGCCCTGCAAAGGTTTGACGCAGACTTGCAGGCGGGCAAAATCAGAGAAGAAGACGACCTGCACGGGAAGGAACTTGAAGCCCTGCGACAACTTCTTGAAATGAAGGGGCAGGCAAATAACACTTATGAAGCGATCCTTGCAGCCTATAAAATGGGATATATGCGCAGATACGACGAAGAAGGGGGCACACTATGAACAAAGAACCAACGATAGAAGAAATAAGAGCACAGATAGAAGGCGCGCCGGGAGAGTTTGGGGCGATACTTGGAACATACGAAGAAGCCGCCCTTGATTTCTTTAACAGATTAGACCCGAACTTGATTATACTTGTTTTCTATGCGAAGCGTGAACAGGAAGAACACGCAGATGAGATGAAGGCGGCTTATGATAAACTTATGGAAGAAGCCGAGGCCATAGCAAATACCCTTGAAACAGGCAAAAAGGAAAAATTCAAAGCACTTTTGTCGTTCTTTTCAGTAGGCGGGGAATTTGTGTCCGGCTGGGATGTATTTATAAGAGTACACAAGGACGACCTGCCGGAACAGTTTATTGAAAAGGCGTCTGCGCTTATTGACACATACAACGGGCTGCACCCGGTAACAGTTATTCTGCGCCAAGAATACGAAAACGACGCAGAGCGCAAAGAGCAGGCAAAGGCACGCGGGGAACTTCTGCGAATGATTATGCAGGACGAAGACACAGAAGGCGACAGCGCGCCCGCTATATCATATAATGACTATGTAAACACTATCACGCTGCAGGACTTGAAAAAATGCGCCACAGCCTGCAGGAAAGCAGCGCGCAAAGGCTGGGCAGATCAGTTTTCTGCGCTGGCGAAGGTGTGGGACGAATACGACACACCAACGCGCAAGAAGGCATTGAAGGCATTGAAGGACGAACAGAAGACAGACCCGCGATTGACTTTTGAAGTATCTGTCTATTTATTCCGTTGTGTGAAGGCAAGGCTTGAAAATCAACCGCCTGCGCCTGTCCCGGAAGACACCGCAGAAACCGCCCTATATAAGGACGACACCTTCTATCTGCCTATAAATCAGATAAGCAGGCAATTGTTTACGAAGGACGAACAAGGGCAGATACAGTTTATCCCGGAAGTAAGAGAAGGCAAAGCACCCGAAATGATATGCTGCGACTTTTCAGCCCTGCCGGAAGATGTAAGGAAGAAGTTGACACCCTTTGACAAGCGCGTGTTATGTGCGTATTATTCACTTGCAAGAATACAGAAGGAAGAAGCCCCAGCCGATCCGTACAAGGCAATAACAACCGCAGACTTATGCAGAAGAATGAAAATAGACCCGGACAAGCGGGACAACAGGAAAAAAGCCTTTGCTTCAATGGAAAAATGCAGAAGACTACCTATAACCCTTCACATCCTAAACGACTTCACGGGCACTTATGAGATAGTGTATAATGACTATTTAGCCCCGTGCGCTGTTGTGAAGGGCATAAACCGGATCACGGGCGAAATGATAGACGGGTGCTTCCTGCCGAAGGTAAGCGAAGGCGAAGGGCTGGCAAATAGCCCCGTGCCTTATATCACTTTTGCGGAAAGCCAAAAGGCAATAACCGCAATAGACAGCAAATATCTTGCGACGCCTTGGCAGAGCACGGACAACCATATAGCCGTAGAAGACTACATCCTGCGCCGGGTGCAACAGTATAAAAACCACGAGGCAAAGGGCGAAGCGTGGGAAAACAGCCGCACAATCATACTTGACGAAATATTCAAAGAATGTAATATAACAGACAGGCGCGTTAAGGACAGGCTGCGGGAAGACATAAACAAAAAACTTCTGCCCTTCTATGTGCAGGAAGGATATTTTACACTTATGAATTGTGATTTTAGAACGACGAAGGATAAGGACGGCAACCCGTTAAAAAGGGATGACTTCAAAGGGCTTCAAAGGTTTACCTTCAAAGTGAACGACGACAGCCCCACAGACCCCCGACGAATTGTGACACATAAAAAATAATTATTAAGCCCCTGCAAAATGGGGCTTTTTTGACCCCCGACGAATTGTGACAAAACCCCCGACGAATTGTGACGCTACCCCCGACGAATTGTGACAAACCCCCGACGAATTGTGACAAACCCCCGACGAATTGTGACAGGGCAAACCCGACAGCCCCCGAAAACACGCCGTTTGAAGGGTGTGCGATTTTACATAGACTCTATAGACTATTATAGATATATATAGAGTCTATAGAGTAGGCGCGTCTGTCGGCAGCGGGCTGACGCCCCGCCGACGCCACGCATTTACTAAATCGAACAAATGTGCTATAATATAAAGCGTATAAAGAAGACCGACACCCCCTATTATAGGCAAACCACACAGCATTGACTTGCTGACCGATCCCCCGCCAAAACAAAAAGACCCTGCAGGCAGCGGAACGGATCAGCAGGAACTACAAACGACATACAGCAGGGCAGGAAGGGGCACACAATGACAGAAGGCTACATCTTTAGGGAATACGCAGACGAAACAGAAAACGAACGAATAGACGGCTACGACTACGAAACGAAGTACAAGCGCTGGTTGTTTATGAACGAAGAACGCCGGGAAGCCTGTTTTGTAGAGTTGATTTTTGAGGACGGATCATACACGGCGAACGACCCGGACGAACTTGTAGAAAACTTGTTTTGTTTGGCCAAACCCGGACTTGCAGACGAAATAGAAAGCGCATTTGTAAACAATACGAACGGGCTTATATATCTATCACAAGTGCCGGGGACAACGCCGGATTGCGCCATAATAGCGAACGCAACGCCCGAAAGCATAGCAGAAGCAAAAGAAATATGTAGCAAGGCATTGAAGGGGAGGCATTATAAGTATATGTTTGTCAATGCAACAAACCCGAAGCGCTGGCGTAAGTTAGGCGTAAGCGCTGCAATATAGGACGCCCGGCAAGAAGACGAAGGCGAACAGGAACGCCAAAGGCTGAAAGCATCCGGGCGAAGTGCTACCGCATAGAAGATTATAGACCTATAGGCAGCGGGTGTATAGCAGGACAGCACAGCCTTGAAGGCATAGCAGGGACGACCTGCAAAGAAGCGGGACTTATCATATCAAACCACAAAGAAGGGGCGCGGCGGGGCGTAAGCCTATAGCCAGCGCACCGAAGCAACGAAAACAAAACAAAGGGAAGCCAACGGCGCAGACAGGCACGACGGAAGCAACAGGGGCGACGCTGGGGACACCACACCACAGGGGACGACAGGGCAGACTTCTGCAGGATCAGCAGACAAGCGAAACAGCGGAAGGATTGCACGGCAGCGGACAAGGGGACACAGGGAAGCCACCCTTGCAGACTATCCCCCCGGAGTGCACCCCCGTCACGGCGGTTTTTTGGAGACCACGCCGCCACCCAAATTTACACCGATTTCCCCAAAATGAAAATCTGAAAGGAGTTTTAACAATGGCAAGACCCGCAAAAGCAACAGCGACAACCTCGCACCATTACAGCAAAGAAGAACTTGAACGCCGGAAGAAGGCAGAAGACGCCCTGCGCGGGGGCGCTGAAAAGTTGATACCTTCTGACTACTTGACGACCGAACAGGCGGCTATATTTACCTATATCCGCGACGAACTATTGAAAGCAGGCATAATAGGCAACCTTGATATTTATATTTTGGAGTGCACGGCAATAGCAATAGACAGGCTGGGGCAGATTGACAGGCAGATAAATGAAGATCCCGAACTATTAAGCAACAGCGCCTTGATTACAGCAAGGGACAAAATAGCAAAAGAGTTTTTCCGCTGTTGTAATGAACTATCACTATCCCCACAGGCGCGGGCAAAGATTGCAGGAAGCGCGCAGACCGCGAAGACAGGGGAAAGCAGGAAGGACAAACTTCTACAGATACTTGCAAGCGACAGTTACCCGCCCGACGATCCGCGCAACCCGCGAAATGTTTACAGATAGAGCAGGCGCAGGCTACCCGCTGCCGAAGGATCAAAGACAAACGGGGCATAGCATACCGCGGCGGCTTGCACCGGATCAGAAGGGGGAACTATGAAGGACAAAACCTTGTTTGACTTATGCAACGCGAAAATCAAAGAGCACGAAGCAGAAGCGGAAATGTATCTGCGGGCGATAGACACAGCCCCGGACGATAAGACCCGGCAGAAGTTTGAACAGGCAAGGAAGAAGGCCTTGAAGTTGAAAACAGACGCAGAACGGATCAGAGCGCGGGCTTGATTGCGACAGCAGGGACGCCCAGCGCAAAGGCCTTTTGCATCCGGGTAAGGCGGGACAGTATAGACTTATATAAAAAACTTCCCTGCAGACGTAAGGAAATGAATAAAAAACTAATACAAGACCCGAAAAACAGGCCACCCGCTGCCGAAGGGACAAAAAGCCTTCAAATAACCGCGCACGCGCGCACACGCTGGGGCGTAAAGTTTGTAAAGTAATAGGGCTTGCCTGCCGGTTATTGGACACATATAAAAAACTATGCGAAGGAAGGCTTGCTTTATCGAATAGTGACTTATTCCAACGAATAAGGGCTTATTCTATCGAATAGGCAGAGCCGGGGACAAGGCAGCACTATGCAAACGCCAAAACCATTGTAAATTAAAATGCAAGGACGCCAGCGTAGGCTTCTGACATTGTAAGAAAAAAGTGATAAATAAAATGTAAAAAATTATCTGTTTTTTCTTCTTGCACATCTGAAAACGACGAAAACAGGGGCAAAACTCTATTGAGAAGAAAAAAGGAACGACCGGGACAATGTAAGGGAAAAATGTAAAAAGCCCACAGAAGCCCGCAGAATGACGAAATAAAAACTTTATGAGTATAGGCATAAATGGCATAGGGTAAATAGTAAAAGTCGAAATAAGGGCAAAATAGGGGGCAGGAAATAGCAACCCGCTGCCAAGTGTGAAAACATTTTTACACCTTGCGCCCTATCACTATATAAAATCTTATATAGCATTTTATATAAAATCTTATATAACCGCAACACATAAACCCACACACCCAGCAGGGAAGCGACGGCGGGGCGTAAGCCTATAGCCGACGCGATCAGAAGAAGACCTGCGCACAGCCGGGATCGATCCGGCAGGAAGGACAAGGAAGAATGAACACGGAAGCACAGACACAGGGAACAGCCCCGCAACATATCCACCAACACGGCGACACCGAAAGCAGGTTTGCTTTTGTATGTTTCAAAGAAGGCGACGCTATCACGCTGCAGAAGGCAGGCGCGCCCCGCGTGGTACTTCTTGACAATGTGCACGAAAGCACCCTGCAGGAACTTGCAGGCCTGCAGATCAAAGAAGCCGCCTTTATGGCAAAGGGACAAAATGACGAAGTAGAACGGGCGCAGGCATACCTTGAAGCATCCGGGACACTTTGCGAAGTTATCCCTATACCCGGAAACTTTGAAAGCATAGCACAGATAGGAGTTTTTGAAGAAGGCGGGCTGAAAGCGATCCTACAGACCGTGCAGGGACTTCTTGACGACAGAAGGGAACTAAGCCGCGAAGACATACGGGAAGAATATAAAAAGGCTTCTGCAGGCGCGAAAATATACGACTTCTTGCAAGGCGTCACATCCGGGGCGCAAACGGCCTTTATACCCACAGGACACAAAGACCTTGACAAGGCCTTGAACGGGGGCTTATATCCTTGCTTTTATGTTATAGGCGGCATATCAAGCATAGGTAAAACAGCCTTCACAATGCAGATTGCAGATCAAGTAGCCGCTGCCGGGAATGATGTTTTAATCTTTTCGCTTGAAATGAGCGAAGGGGAACTTATGGCACGAAGCATAAGCAGGCACACTTTTGAACGGGTAAAGGGGACGCCTGCGGAGAATAAGGCCAAGACCGAACAGCAGATAACAACAAAGGCATTTTACACGAAATACGACAAGGAAGAACTGACGCTTATTGAAGACGCCGCCCGCGACTATGGGGAATACGCCGGACGCATACACATTTTTGAAGGCGTCGGAAATATCAGCGCAGGACAGATCAAACAGCAGATACTTGAACACATAGACCTAACAGGCAATAAACCGCTTGTTATTATCGACTATCTGCAAATTATTGCGCCGGAAGACATAAGAGCCACAGACAAGCAGAACACGGACAAGAATGTGTTAGAGATCAAAAGGCTGACCCGCGACCTGTCCTTGCCTGTCCTTGCTATATCGTCTTTTAACCGCGAAAGTTACGCAGAGCCTGTCACAATGGCAAGTTTCAAGGAAAGCGGGGCTATTGAGTATTCAAGCGACTGTCTAATAGGTTTACAGTATGCAGGTATGGACTACGAAGGGGGCGAAAACAAAAACAGACACCTTGAAAGAGTGCGGGACATAATAAAGGATCAGAACGACAACGGGAAGGCAGGACGCGCCCAGCACATACAAGCAAAGGTTTTGAAGAACAGAAAGGGCTACAAAGAAAACTACATCAAGTTTTCGTATTATCCGCGCTACAGTTATTTTGAAAACCCTGCGGAAGCGGACAAGGACGGCTTCAAACCCTGCGCAAACGCCGGGGCGCGAATGATTAAGAACAGTTACGCTGTACCCGTGCAGGGATAGGATCAGCAGCAGGAAGTAAACAAATTGTTTACTTTTATCCATAGGCAAGCGGAAAGGGGGCAAATCAGCCCCTTTTTTGTAAAGTGGGACAGAAGGACGCCTGCGGGATCAGAAGGGCAGGAAGGGGCAAAATTGCGCCCGCCTTGCTATCCCGAAGGACGCTCTGTAGTACGGCAGCGAGTAGGGAATAGGCGCACACAAAATAGACACATAAAACACGCCCATAAAATAT
>Ga0326513_10003754_pt1 | contig 10962 bp, 14 predicted proteins | sample 2_2465_0518_D_FD_203654 | JGI IMG/M metagenome (GOLD analysis project Ga0326513, IMG submission 203654) | Bovine rumen microbial communities from UC Davis, California, United States - 2_2465_0518 | ecosystem: Host-associated > Mammals > Digestive system > Stomach > Rumen | place: USA... | reverse complement strand
CCCCTGCCAGATCGGGAACAATCCCGAAAAGGCAGGGGCTCGTCTCATTTATTCAGTGTTTTCCGGCGTATTCGTCTTCTTCGCTGAGAACGGAAGGAATGTCCTCCTGTTCCTCTTTCTGTTTCTCAGACTGCGGGATCTTGATGGCCAGATTCTTCCATGTCTCATAGATTCCGCAGGATGCCCAGCCGGACACGATGCCAACCGCAATGGCAGTCAGGATGTCGTGGGCCGGGAACTCAGGCATGACCTTCATCGCCACAACACCGAGGATACCACCGACCACGCCGCAGATGACGGGGATCCAGCCCTTATTGATAGGGCTCAGCTTGACGGCCTCACCAACCAAAAAGCAAATGACGGCGATGACGGGGACGCTGACGATCCCCCAATCGGAAATACTCATAACATGCTCCTTTCTCAGCCTGCGGTGTCTTCGATTGCCAGGACATCTTCCACATGAATGGGAATCCCGTCAATCTTGATGTCGCCGGCAAGAATGCTCTCTTTGATCTCCGGCGCGGCGTCAAAGAGATCCTCGGCGTTATCGACGTTGACGTCGATCTTCTCGCCGCTTCTGGTTACGATGCGATACTGAATGTTTTCCATTGTGCGTTCCTCCTTACAGTGATTTGATTTTCAGCAATTCGCCCCACGTGAGCGGGCCGACAATGCCGTCCGGTTTCAGACCCTTGTCGGTCTGGTATGCCTTCACCCGCTCCGTCAGGAACGAGCCGAAGGTGCTGTCGATGAAGTTGACGCCGTACTCCTGCGCCTTCAGCAGCGCGCAGAGCACTTCCACGTCCGGGCCTTTCATGCCCTCGCAGATGACGCGGGGCGGCCAGTATTCATGCGTCGGCATGATGGCCGGGGTGACGATGGCCGTCGCGCTGCCGCCCTGGTCCGGCGTAACGGTGGCAATCTCCTGGGCATCGATCGCCGTGCCGGCAAGCTCGCGCTGCAGCCGCTGTGCCGACTGGTACCGGGGATCGACATTGTTGTAGGCCGGGCGCTCGTACTGCTTGCAGATCGCCTCGGTGCACGCATACAGGTTGCTCGAGGTTTTGAGCATCAGGAACAGGCCTGCGTACTCGCCCTCGGTGTTGAGCTCCTGCAGCGCAAAGCGCGTCTGCATGACCTCGCTGTCCAGCGTGAGCCCGGATGCCTTCCAGAATTCGTACAGCTTGCGCTTGCGGTAGGCCAGCGTCCATTGTGCCAGCCCGAAGCCTTTGCTGTCTCCGGCGAAGGCTTCCTTGCCGATCGCCCCGCAGCTGACTCTGGCCACATAGTCCCGGGACATGATGCGGCCCGAACTGAAATCGCCCTGCAGCCTGCCCGGCTCCAGATTCGATTCGCAGTCCCAGTTGCCCATCATGGCGAAGGCGCCGGCCTCGGTCAGACCGCCCTGCCGGAGCAGCGCGTAGATTCTTTCATTTCTTGTCATGAGATAACCTCCCACGTTCGGACTTCCTTTGTGATGTCGTCGATAAAACTGTTCCCGCCAAGCCTCTTGTAGGCCGCATACTCCAGCAGATAGTTTTCCTTCTCATGCTGGCGTATCCGGTCCTCGTCCTTGTGCTTGTAGTAGGCGTGCAGCATATCCGTACGAAGCATGCACTTCTGTGCCTCCCGAAGATCCTTGATCCCGAAAAGCCATTCCCGCAGCGGTTTGAATACCAGCGCGAGAAACGCCACGATTCCCATAATATCCTTTGCCACTTCCGCAGCCCTTGCAAGCCATTCCATGGTGGCCACCTCCATAAGAAAACCCGCTCCCTTCCGGGAACGGGCAAAGTGTTATTGTGTAAGATTCAGCTGGTCTCTCCGAGGATCTTCTCCGCGCTTCGGTCTGCCTCATACAGCCGGTCCGCGATCTCGTCGGAAATCGCGTTCTGCTGCTTCAGCTCGTACACGAGCGCCCGGATCAGTTGGGATTGCCGGTCGATCTGATCCATGAGAGCGTCAAGAATCTGCAGGTCGGTCATGTTCTGGTCCCTTTCTGTCTGTCAGTCTTCTGCCGGGCCTTCCGGATCATAGGGTTCGCCTGTGATCATTTCATATTCCTCGGGAGTGATCCACTTCCCGACAACATTCCAAACCTTCTGTTTGCTCCACAGGCCCTGATCGTAATAGGTCTTGACCTTCTTGTAATTATTACTCATCGAGATCCACCCCCGTCATGCAGGCCAGATAATCCAGCTTCGCGTTATAGTCCGCTTCGAGCCGTTCAATCTCCGTCATCTCGGACAGCCGGATAAATGTCGTGCCGTCCCCCTGATAATAGAACGTTCTGAGCACCTGGTTGACGAGCGTATACGGCTCGCCGCCGTTTACAGAGATCTGTACTTCGCTGATGTTGTCCGGCGACAGCACTTCCTCGTCCAGCTCTTCCGAGACGATGATGTTGCCGGCACCGTCCGGAACGCCGTCGAACTCCGTGCCGTCGGCAAGGGTTACGCGATATTCCTCATTTTCAACCATGGATTCAATCCCCCTCCGAATAGATTTTGATACAGCCTGACCAGACCCGCCCGCTGGCGCTTCGACAGTTGCGGACCATAGTTCGCTATCCATGAACGGAACATTTCCGTCACCTTGACCTCCCGCGTCAGTCCCGCCCGGACGCGACCGGCGAGTTTCTTCAGCCGGTGCCGCATCCGTGTGACCGTGTCCGGATTGATCCTCACGACCACATGGCCGTTGTCGGCAAGGAAGTATTTGTTCTGCATGAAGGTGAAGGTCTGACTCAGTTTGCAGATCTTCGTCTTCCGCGGATTGATAAACAGCTTCATCCGCTTGGCCAGCTTCTCGATCCGCTGCTGGATCTCCGCCAGCTCCTCCCGCGTCCGGACGATGACATACAGATCATCCATGTACCGGGCGTAGTATTTGACGCGGCACACGGTCTTGACCAGCTTATCGATCGGCGTCGGAAAGGCGATGGCCGTGATCTGGGATGTCTGATCCCCGACCGACAGCGATTTATATAGGAACTTCTGCCCGGTTTCCGGATGCGGCTTCTTCCGGTATTCCACCATGGAGAACTTTTCCCGCCGGGCCTTTTCATATTCCTCGTCGCTGAGTTCGGGCACATCCACACGGAAAGAATCGTAAGCCTGCTGGGTGAGCAGCTGTGCAAAAGGATCCGGCACGTACTTCCGGATCATCTGCATGGCCACGCCGTGATCGATGTTGTCATAGTATCCGCTGAAGTCCATGCACATGACGTATCCGTCATTGCCGCCGGTTTCCCGGAAGAACTGTTCCAGGTGCGCGATCAGGCGGCTTCTGGTAAAGCTGACGCCCTTCCCTTTCAGGCTGGCGCCGTTGTCGTAGATGAGATGCGGACGGATGTTCGGTACCAGATACAGATCGTTCAGCACATGCTTCACGACCCGATCTCTCATGCAGAGTGCGGTGATCGCCCGCGTTTTGCCGCGCTCGATCACGAGGAAGCGGGAATACGGCGAAAGCTCGTATGCACCCGGCCTCCCCTCCTTCAGGGCTGTCAGCTCCTTCTGCAGCGCGCGGATATCCCGCATCAGGTTCCAGCGGAAACGCTGAACCTGCGCTTTCCAGTGACTTCCCTTTCTGGCTGCCCGGAATCCGTCATACAGATTGTCCGCATCGGCAATCGGATGGTATTCCGGAACGCTGTCAAAATAGTTCCACTCGCACATGATCCTTTTGTGGCGAAATCTACAGTGATACCGGCCATGGCCGATCACATCATCCCGCCGTGCATTTACCTTTCGGACGGACAGATTCTCCTTCCTCTACTTTGTTGTGCCCGGAATCAATTGCTACATTCACGAGGCGCAAGCTGGGAATCGGGGCCGGACCCCATTCGAGTTCGCTGACCCGTTGTTGTTGGCGTTGCCGTTGTTGTTGACATTCGCGGCGTTCGTCGCTGAGTTGACCGAACGGAGCCACCAGTTGGCACGTGCAGAAGCTGCCCGAAAATATGATTATTCTGTTGTCTGCCGGGTTTCCTGCGGATCGCACGCCGGAAGAAGTGCGGCCTTTTTCTCCGCCTTTTCCCGGCGCTGCATTTCCCGGATCATGGCCTTTTCCCGAAGAGGAACGCAGGATTTTCGCCAGCCCCGGATCAGGTCAATCTCTCGGTCGATGTCTTCCGACAGGATTGCGAGGAAATTGCGGTTGCAGGGAATCGTTTCCGCGATGTGATTCATTTCGCGCTGGAGGTTATTGCAGAGACCGATTGCTTCGTTCTGCAGGTCGCGCTGGATATCGCATTCGTGGACGGTCTGCGGGTTCAGGGTGTTGGCCCTGTCGATCAGGAAAACGATCTGCCGGCAGAGATCCCGCACGACTTTCGATTCATCCTCGATGAACATTCTGTCGTACTCTTCCTGCCGCGCAAGCAGCTCCTCCTGCTGCGCGATCCACCGCTCGCGGGACTTCTCGCTCCACTGGCTGAAGTTCCTCGGCTCCCTCGGCATTTTCCGTTTCTTTTTGCCGAAGCCGCGGAAGGTCAGTTCCGTGACGTGATCCCGGATGTCGAGCATATTATCCCGTGTTGCGAACGGTGTATCTTTTCTCTGATCTTCATACTTCATTCTGCGTTCCTTCTTTCACCCGCTTGCGCGGGTGAGACTACCCGACTAAGAGGAAGCGGGGCCGGACCCCAAACGAGCTCGCAGACCCGTCGTTGGTGGCGAAGCCGTTGTGGATGACATTCGCGGCGTACGTCGCCGAGTAGACCGAACGGAGCCACCAGTAGGCACGGATGTTGGCAAACGACGGGCACAGCCGGAAGATGGCCAGCTGCTTCTTGTCGATGCCGACCTCATAGCCGACATTGGTGTAGGCGCTGCCTTGTCCCCAGACAGGAGCTCCGTAGACCATTACCTCGTTGCAGAGGTCGCAGATGCTCTTGCTGTTGGCGTCGCTCTGGCTGTCCTTGTCAAACCATCCCCAGCCGGATGCAAGACCGGAATCCGAGGCTGAACTGGGATTGTAGTAGAGCTCCGTGATCGGGAGAACATGCTGCGATCCGAAGGCATTGATGACGATGGTGTTTGCCGCCTTCATAATGACGGTGCGCATCCGGCTGAACTTGTAGCCGCCCGCCGTGGTGTGCGTGGAGGGGGCTGCGGAAGTCGCGTTCCACTTCTTGCCCGTGGCCGACTCGTCGCCGATCAGGGTGAGCGTACCGCCGACACCGTACAGGGCCGTACCGGCCGGGATATCCATGTTGCCGGTCGGCATCATGATCAGGTGGTGCGCAGTGATATCCACGGAACCGCAGCGGATATAGTAGTCGAAATCGCAGATCGCGTAGGAATGACCGCCGGTGGTGATGTAGTCTCCGACAAACAGATCCTCGAACAGGCTGTGCGGGCTTGATCCGGAGATCCTCGCCCAGATGCTCCCGTCTGTCAGATAGGCGGTGATGTCCTTGCCGCGGTAGATGCTGTTATGGAAACCGGCTGTCGCGGAATTGAGCGGAGCCCAGAAGTCCTTCCCTACGACGCCGACTCTTGATCGTGTGATACTCATGCTTCTCTTCCTCCATTAAGTCGTCGAATAGTTGAAGTACAGGACATACTCGCCGTTCTCGTACTCCACGGTGTAGGGGCACTCCCCGGCCGCGCCGTACCAGTACAGGACATACTCGCCGTCTTCAACCTCGATCTCGAAGGCCGACTCCTGAATCAGCGAGGCGATGCTCGCCGCATTCGCCTTGATCCCTGCGCCGACGGTTCCCGCCGCGTATGTCCCAGTGCCGTCATAGGCGGCGTCTTCCGCATCGGGGGAATGCCACTCGGTGCCGCTCGCCGTTTTCCGGAGAACCTGCCCGGCCGTCCCGCCGGGTGGTACGCCTTCCCCCTGCGGTCCCTTGATATTGACCGTCTGGGGATTCGGCAGGCCTTTGTCGTTTGTCCAGCTGATATCGCCGTTGGCAGCCACGCTCGGGGTAAAGGTTGCACCGTTATCCCCGTCGTCACCATCTATGCCGTCCATGATATCGACACTCTGGCCGCCTGGATGGGAAGCATCGGTGATGGTCACCCTGTGTCCGCCTTGGATGCTACTGATCGACACCCCAGGAGAGATTCCATCGTCCCCGTCTTCGCCATCCATAACATCAAACTGCTGACCGGTTGGGTGTTCTGCGTCCGTGATGGTTATGCGGTAGCCGCCGGTGATTGGTTCAATGGTCACGGAAGGCGAAACGGCATCCTCACCGGGCGGACCTTTGATGTTCACCGTATCCGGGTTGGGAAGATCTCCGTTGTTCGTCCAGCTCAGGTTGCCGGAAGAATCGACTGAGGGGGTAAAGTACGGCCCGGTTTCGCCGCGGGGTCCGGTCGGGAAGATCAGGCCGAGGTCGAACCATTCACCAAGCCAACAATAGGCCTCGTACGGTTCTTCTATGCCGACCGCCCATACCTGACCTTGTGCCGCACTTTCCGGAAGCTCCTCCACCGAGTTCACCCGCCCGGTGATTTCTATCCCGGTACCGGGCTTTCCTGCTATATTTACAGGAGCCGGGTTCAGAAGCTGCCCGTTATTGGTCCAGCTCAGATTGCCGTATTCATCGACGTGAGGAGAAAAGTGCGGACCGACAAGCCCTTGCCACATGAGAAATTCGTCTCCGGTGTCTTCCAGCATTTCGAAATGATCATGATCATGCTCGTAACAATCTGACATCTCACTCACCTCCCGGAAGGATATTGTCGGCAAGCGCTGGCCAGACCGTCAGCTGGTAGCATTTCGACCCGGGGGCGTCATACGCTCCGGCATAGCAGCGTAGCTGTACATAGGCGGGGGTTCCCGCTTTGAACCTCGCCGTTTCCTCCTGCGTCAGTTCCACATAGACATAGGCATCATCGCACCGGAGGCTCGTAAGATCCTTTTTGACCAGATTGTCTTCTTCCTGCTGAAAGGTGACCTCAATTGCCGAATAGGTATCCGGCGGTTTCGGGGTCTTGAACGATGCCGTGTAGCTGCAGGCTCTTCTGAAACTCATGGTCCCCACCATATCCTTTCTTGTGGGACCGCTTGCGCGATCATACCACATCTTGTGTTGGTTTTGGATAGCCCTTCCGCTATCCCGCAGGATTATTCCTGTATGGCGTAAATCAGCGTTCCCTATCTACGCTATCATGTAGGATGCCAGAACATAGAAATAGTCGGTAGTGAACGGCCCCTTTACATAAACGTAGCACGGATAATAGCGGGACCCTTTGTATATATACCCGCATCTCCCGTCATTGGTGACCAGACCTGCGACACCGGTGTACGGCCTGTATGTGTCGTAAATGGTTCCGACACGGACCATATCTGTCGTCGGGTCAGCCGTATCCTTCTTCAGATACAGCTGCAAATCGGCCATGCGGCCCCAGATGCGCAGATGCGCGGCATAGAGGGAAAACCCGGTCTCCGTTACGAAAATGGCGGTGTCAACATCCTTAACGGATGACATCCCGGTTCCGCCCATGTCAAGAGGGATCGGAGCGCCAAAGGAAATCTGGGAAGTCCCGTCTTTTCTCTTCGTGATGGTGATCCAGTTGTTGGCCGGCGATCCGCTGACCTGTGTCAGAGCACGCAGGCAAATGCTTTGCGAACCGTCTGTCCACAGTTGTGGGATCAGGTCAGCCATGACATTGCCGTCTGCATCAACGAATTTGATTCCTGTTCCGATCCCCTCTGCGGATGTGCTCGGGGGGTTGCCCTGGTGCAGGCTCGGACTCTTGATGTCCAGCTCGCCGGTCATGGTGTCGCCGGCTTTCAGAACGAATCCGTCACCCGGCAGGTCCGCCGGTACCAGCTGACGGAATGTCGCTTCCCCGGCTGTCTCGCCGCTGGCCGGTCCGGCAAAAACGGTGTTCGGGCTGGCCGTTGCCGGTGTGCTGCCGCCGTTGGTGCCGATCACGCCGAGGACGATGTAGGTGCCGGAGTGCTTCACAGCTGCCACACGGTCCCCGGCCGCAGGCGTCTTGCCGTTCATCAGCATTTTATATTTCTTCTGAGAGGCCGAGCTGTCTCCGTCAAAGATCAGGGTCAGGCCCTCATCCTCATCCACCGCATACACCGTGGCCAGCACAATCGTGCCGTCCCCGGCTTTGCTTTCCTCTTCCGGAAGGAAGAACAGTTCATCAAGGCTATTCAAGGTTCATCAACACCCTTTCCAGTGTATGCGACATCTTGCCGCCTACGCCGAGCTGCATGCTCCATTTCCGGTCGCGGCAGACGGAGTATAGATCCCCGTACCGAAGCGCAACCATATCGCCGACCCCGAATCCGGGCAGCAGGGCTGTCTGGATTTGGATCGTCTCGCCGAGCATCATGCTGTCCGTGACCTGACGGTCCGCAAACACCTGCAGATCTTCCTGACTCGCGATATTGTCCACCTGAATGACCGTGGCAATCCTCCGGCCGCGCCGCGGGATGCTGATCGGGCTCTGCGGGTTCGTGTTCTCCGCAACAGCACGCATGGCCGCGCCCTTGTCCGCGTTCGAACAGACGCAGATGAACACGTTCGGCCGGTTGAAGATATCCGAGCCTATTCTGTAGCCGGGCGTGATCATGCTCTCGATCACATTCTCGTCCAGAATCCGGTCGATGTGCTCGCCTGTCGGGGCTGTTTTCGGTTCAAGGATGCAGGTGCCGTCTCCGTCGAACCAGACATGCTCATAATTGATCTCATCGAGGAGCTGGTTCGCGATATCCAGCCAGCTGGTACCGACATCCCAGTCCTCGCGGTCTTCCGTCATGGTCTTGCCGCAGGCCGTCTCGGCGATCTGCGTGATGCCGGAGGATGCCAGAATGGAAACGACCGCCTCCAGGTAATTGGTCCCGGATGCGAAGAAGGGCCTGCTTTCCGCGCGATGGTCGCGGATCAGCCAGCCCCGGTCATACGCGGTAATCTGCAGATACTTCTGCACGCCGTCGTCCACTTCGTCCACGGTTGAGGGCAGATAGCGCCCAAGTTTATAGGGCACACCGTTCAGGATCATCTCCGGCTGGATTTCGTCAGTAGTCCAGGCCACTTCCTCCCCGGGGAGCATGAAGCTCCCGGAGAGATGTGTAGAGATGCTGTCCGCGTCATCGCATTCCAGCATCGGTTTGCTGTTGTTGGCAGGATGCAGCCGGCAGAACTCGCCGCCGTTGCGTATCACCAGGAATCGGAAATCAATCGTTCGCATCGTCATTGACAAAGTCCTCCCAGTGGCACTGCCGGACCGAGAAGCTGAACACGGTGTAGAACAGGCCGACAGTCTCCTGCGTCGCCGTCAGGCCGCCGATCACGACATTGCCGCCTTTGCTCTTCAGGATGACAATCCTGCCGCGCATCTGCTCGAATTTCCTGATACAGGCTTCCTCCGTAAACGCGCAGTCATAGCTTCCTGTCAGAGTCTCGTACGGTGCTGTCTCCAGCACCGGCCAGCGGCTGCCGGAGACCTGATGCATGGCGCTCTCCTGTGACCAGCTGAACCCCTGCTTCCGGTCGCCGCTGTCGCTGTATTTCAGCGCCATCCAGTCCCCGCCCTCATAGGGCGCGATTCTGAGGATCTCGCTGGCCATGCATCCGGACACTTCATTGCTTCTGTCGTAGTTCCCGTCTGCGTACCAGTACTCCACGCGGTAGCCGTGTTCTCCCAGCACGAAACGGTCCGTGTATGTCAGTTTCCCGGTTGCCCGCCCGATCCATTTGCCGTCGCGGTAAATCGCGATGATCTCAGGAACGGCGTTGCCTGTATAGGTCCACTTCAGTTCGGCATCCACGCGGAATTTCCCTTTCAGGCCTACTGTCCCTTCCGGAACGTTCGCAACTGAGATCGTTGTCTCAGCCCAGTTGCTCCACAGGCCGTACTCGCCCTGAATCCTTACCCGGATGGTGTGAAGACCGTCCGGGAGGGGTTCCATGATCTGCCAGCTCGTGACCTCCGGCCCGTAGGCGGACCGGACGGTTTTGCTGTCGATCTGGATCTCATAGGCTTTCTGCCCGGTCGGCTGCCAGCGGATCATGGTGCGCGGCACCGCCGTTGCCGTGAGGCCGATGGGCGTGTCCGGCGCGGCTACGCAGACAAAGCTTGCGGCGCTCGCCGGGCCTGCCACGCTGTCCCGGTTGTAGGCGGTGACCCGCCAGTCAATCGGACCGGCCGGGAAGGTGTTGGCCACCGCGGTGTAGGACATGATCGGATCGCTGCTGTCAACAAGCGTTCGCCATGCAGAGGCGGCTTCCGTGGATTTCTTCCATTCCAGGACAATCCGCGTCGGCTGGCTGCCGTCCGAGTTGCGCACGGTCCATGTGAAAACGATATCCTTCGATCCGTCAATCACGCGGCCGATCGGATAGCCGCAGACCGCGTATGCCGTCGAGGCCGTTGTCGAGAAGGTGAAGACAGATGTCTCCGAGGTAGCTCCGCCCGCGTCCGTGCCGCTCAGCATCCACTCGATGTTCGAGAGGATCGGGAAGGTATTTGCCGGGACCGTCACGCTCTGGGTCGTGCCCGAGACGCTGAGCGTGTTCCAGTTTTCCTCTCCTGCCTCGCGCCACTTGAAGGTCGCGCTCTGCTGGATATAAGTGTTCTCGCCGTCCGTGAAGTACCACTTGAAGGTGATCGCATTGCGCGGATCGGCATAACCGGATGTCGGGCTGTCCTGCGGCGTGATGACCGACTTGGCCGTCTTGAACGTCTTCTGGCCGGTGCTTGTAGTCGCCCCGCCGAAGTCCGTTGCCTCAAGGTACCAGTAGATGGTCTTATCCGGCGGGAAGGTATAGGCAGGGACGGTCAGCTGCTTGACGTTCCCGGAAATGCTGATCTGCGTCCAGTTGTCCAGGGTATCCTTGCGCCAGTAGAGTTTCGCGCTCGTCTGGGTGTAATCGCCCTGCCCGTTGGATGCCAGTTTCCACTTGAACAGGATGTCGGCGCCGTAGTTGACATTGTTCCCGGACGGATAGTTTTCCGCCGTTACGGTCGGCGCCAC
>Ga0326513_10003753_pt1 | contig 10963 bp, 13 predicted proteins | sample 2_2465_0518_D_FD_203654 | JGI IMG/M metagenome (GOLD analysis project Ga0326513, IMG submission 203654) | Bovine rumen microbial communities from UC Davis, California, United States - 2_2465_0518 | ecosystem: Host-associated > Mammals > Digestive system > Stomach > Rumen | place: USA... | reverse complement strand
GGTTATTTTCGTATTTATCGAGAGCGGGGGGCGAAAAGGACGAACATGGGAAAAGATAATCCGATATATTCATATTACCAAAAAGTTAAAAATGGTTCTATTGTGGTCGGCAAGTGGGTGCGGCTTTTACTGGAGTATATCATCAATGGCCTAGAGAAAAAGGAATTCTTTTACGATGGACAGAAAGCAAACAAGGCTATTGATTGGATAGAATCCCACGCCTTCCACACTAAGGGAGATTTAGCCCCTTCCCCGCTGAAATTGGAGTTGTGGCAGAAATCTCTTGTTGCTTGTATCTTCGGCTTAGTGGATGAAAACGGCAAAAGACAGTTTCGTGAAGTGCTATTGGTTGTCGCAAGAAAAAACGGTAAATCGCTTCTTTCCGCTGCCATCGCCAAATATATATGGTGGGTTGATGGCGGTTACGGGGCAGAGGTTTATAACATCGCTCCCAAACTCGACCAGGCTAAGATAGTCTATGATAATATTTGGATGATGACCCAGTTAGATCCCGATTATAAAGCACTGAAAGAAAAGTTTTCGGTTCGGGATGTCCACAACAAAAAAATACTAGATGATTCTGAAATGCCGAAGTTAAGGCTTTCGGACTTGTTTATCCCTGCGACAAATTCACAGGTTAAGAAGGTTGCTTTTAATTACAAATCTTCGGACGGCTACAACCCTTCTTTAGTGGTTGCCGATGAGGTTGCCGCATGGCGTGGGGATTCCGGGTTAAAGACTTATGAGGTTTTTAAATCGGGTATGGGTGCAAGGTCTGAACCGATATTGTTAGCCTGTACTACATCCGGTTATGAGAATGATGGAATTTATGACGAGTTGATTAAGCGTTCAACTCGTTTTTTATTGGGAGAGAGCAAGGAAAAAAGATTACTTCCCATCATGTACATGATCGATGATATGGACAAATGGGACGATATCAACGAATTAAGAAAGTCAAATCCTAATTTGGGCGTATCGGTAAGCGTTGATTACTTGCTTGAGGAAGTTTCTGTTGCGGAAGGAAGCCTATCAAAGAAAGCCGAGTTCATATGTAAGTATTGCAATTTGAAACAAAATTCTTCCCTTGCGTGGCTATCTGCGGGGGATGTAGAACGGGCTTGTGGTAGTCATATAAGCCTTGAGGACTTCACGGATAGTTATTGCGTTTGCGGGATAGACTTATCCCAAACAAGGGACTTAACCGCCGCCGTTGCGGTGATAGAGAAAGACAGGGAATTATATGTTTTCTGCCAGTTCTTCCTACCGTCGGAGAAAATAGACGAAGCAACCGCAAGGGACGGATTACCCTATCAGAAATACATCGAAAGAGGAATTCTGAAGCCCTCCGGGGATAACTTCGTAGATTATCACGATTGTTTCCGGTGGTTTGTTGATTTAATTGAAGATTATAAAATCTACCCGCTGAAGGTGGGTTATGATAGATATTCAGCCCAATACTTAGTCCAGGATATGGAACAATACGGCTTTCATATGGACGATGTTTATCAGGGAGAAAACTTATACGGTGTAATCCAGGAAACCGAGGGATTATTAGAGGACGGTAAAATTCACATCGGCGATAATGATTTATTAAAAGTACACCTATTAAATGCAGCAATAAAAATGTCAACAGAACGAGGGCGGGGGAAATTGGTCAAGCTAGCCCCTACCCTCCACGTTGACGGGGTTGCCGCCTTGCTTGACGCTATGACGGTAAGACAGAAATATTACGGTGAGATAGGAGAACAATTAAAAAATGGGACTCTTTGACATGATTTTCAAGAACCGTCCTAAACCAAAAGGAACGTATCAAGGCAAATACGAAATGTTGACCGGGTACGCTCCGAGGTTTTCGCCGCATGAGGGCGGTATTTATGAAAGCGAACTAGTTAGAGCGGCGATCCACGCAAGAGCAACACACATTTCAAAGCTACGGGTAGAAATGCAGGGGGCTGCCCGCCCCGCTTTACAGAGCAAAATGAAACACGCTCCCAATTCATTTCAGACTTGGGGGCAATTTTTATACCGTTTATCGACCATACTTGACATTCATAATACGGCATTTATAACCCCTGTTTATGATGATTACGGAGAACCAAGCGGGATCTATTGCGTTCTGCCCAGTAAATGCGAGATTGTCCAATATGATGATGTTGCTTATTTAAGATATGAATTTTCACGGGGCAAGAAGGCGGCGATAGAATTAGCATACTGCGGAATTCTAACAAAACATCAATATAAGTCTGATATCTTCGGAGAATCAAACAGGCCGTTAATTCCTACAATGGATTTAATAGACATCCAAGACCAAGGAATTAAAGAGGGCGTTAAATCAGCGGCCTCTTATAGATTCATGGCACAAGTGAACAACTTCACGAAGCCGGATGACTTAGCCCGTGAACGCCAAAGATTCACCGAAAAGAACCTTTCACGGGATGCCGAGGGCGGCGGGTTGTTATTGTTCCCGAATACTTATACAAATATCCAACAGATATCAAGCAAGCCTTTCGTAGCGGATGCCGATACCATGAAGGTCATTAAAGATAATGTCTTTGAGTATTTCGGGGTTAATGAGGATGTATTGACAAATAAAGCCTATGGCGATGCCTGGACGGCCTTTTATGAAGGGGCTATTGAGCCATTTGCTATTCAGTTTTCCGAGGTTATGACAAAGATGTTATTCACCCTCCGGGAACAGAGTCAAGGAAATCGGATAATGGCAACGGCAAACAGGCTTCAGTATTTAAGCAATACGGAAAAACTAGCCGTTTCCGCTCAAATGGCAGATAGAGGATTAATGACAAGAAACGAGATTCGGGAAATTTGGAATCTTACGCCATTGGATGATGAGATAGGCAATCAGTTGCCAGTTAGAGGCGAATACTACAATATCGGGGAGGAAAACAATGAAGAAGGAAATTAGGGCTTTTGATTTCGAAATCAGAGCCGACAATAACGAGGAACACGGGCACTTTTTGACAGGTCAGCCGATTGTATATAACGAGCGTACTGATTTAGGTTGGTATGACGAAATAATTGAAGATGGGGCATTAGCGGACACCGATTTAAAGGATGTCCGTTTTTTAGTTAACCACAATGTTGACATGATCCCGCTTGCGAGGTCACGGAACAACAACGCTAATTCAACAATGCAGATGGAAGTTATCCCCGGCAGGGGTATGTCCATCCGGGTTGATTTAGATACGGAGAATAACTCCGAAGCAAGAAACCTTTATTCAGCGGTAGAACGTGGGGATATTTCCGGAATGTCATTCATGTTCATCGTTGATGGGGATAGATGGGAGGATATCGACTCAGAACACCCGACCCGAAGCATAACAAGCATTTCGAGGGTTATGGAAGTTTCTGCGGTAACTTTCCCGGCTTATGAAGCAACTTCTATTTCTACAAGAGGTCTTTCCGATGCACTGGACAGTGCGAGGGAATCGCTGGAGAGCGAGAGAGCCAAAAAGAAGGAAGTAGAGAGGCGTAAACAGAAAATCAGATTACTCATGGAGGTTTAACCATGGAATTAAAAGAAATGAACATCGAGCAGCTTGAAGCTAGACAGGCAGAACTTAGAGCTGAAATCGATAAGGAAGATGCAGACTTAGATGCAATCGAAACAGAGGCAAGAAGCATCAAAGCAGAACTTGAGGCACGAAAGGCCGAGGCAACAAAGAAGGAAGAACTTCGCAAGGAAGTCGCACAGGGTGCGGGCGAAGTAATCGAGAAAGCAAAAGAGGAGAAAAGAAATATGCCTACAGTAGAAGAAATCAGAAGAAGCAAAGAATATATTGATGCATACGCAAATTACATCAAGACCGGCAACGCAGAGGAATGTCGAAGCCTCTTAACAATTAACGCAAGCGGTGACGTTCCCGTTCCCGCTATCGTAGAGGAAGGCGTGAAAACCGCATGGGAAAATGATGCTATCATGTCCCGTGTTAAAAGAACATTCATCAAGGGCAATCTTAAAGTTGCTTTTGAACGTTCCGCAGATCCCGCCTATGAGCATACCGAGGGCACAACCGCCCCGACCGAGGAATCTTTGACTCTGGGAATCGTTGAGCTTATCCCGAAGAACATCAAGAAATGGATTACCGTTTCTGATGAGGTTGTAGCTATGGGCGGCGAAGCGTTCCTCCGGTACATCTATGATGAAATCACTTATCAGATTGTAAAGAAAGCGGCGGCTTTAGGTATCGCAGATATCGCCGGTGCTTCTACAAGCCATTCCTCTTCTGCGGTAGGCGTTCCTAAGATTACTAAAGCCCCCGGACTTACTGTTATCCCGGAGGCGGCTGCTAACTTATCCGACCAGGCTACAAACGTAGTGGTTATCATGAACCGCTTAACAGAGGTTGAGTTCCTTAACGCTTATGCAGCGGGACAGTTTGCAGTTGACCCGTTCGCAGGGTATACAAAGGTTTACACTTCCGCATTACCGGCTTACTCTGCCGCCTCTACTAATGCGGTTTATGCGATCGTGGGCGATCTCGAGGGCTTACAGTTCAACTTCCCGGAGGGCGAAGGCGTTGTTATCAAATATGATGAGTTAAGCCTTGCCGAGAAAGATTTAGTTAAGATTGTAGGCCGTGAGTATGCCGCTCATAAGGTGACCGCTCCCGGAATGTTCTGCAATATCGCAAAACCCGCAGCGGCAACAACCTAGGATTAGCCTATGAAAGTTTTATTATTAAAGGACGCAAGGATTAAACACAAAGCCGGGGAAACTGTAGAGGTTACCCCGGAAGAGTTTAATTATCTTGTTTCGTTGGGGCAGGCTAAACCAGTACAGGAAAAACCGAAGAGGAAAAGGACGAAGAAATGAAATTATTAATCGCTATTCCATCGCTTGATTATATGCACGTTGATTTTGTTAAAAGCCTTGTAGGATTGACAGAAAGGTTACACCGGAAAGGAGTCGCTTTTGATGTCTGCATTGAGAGCGGTACGCTTGTATATGTGGCAAGGGACAAATTAACATCCAAGGCTATTAATGACGGTTACACTCATGTTTTATGGTTTGACGCTGACATGGTTTTCAATGATTCCATCTTGGATGATTTAATGTTTTCCGGGCATGATTTTGTTTGTGGGGTATACCACGCAAGGCGAAAGGGTTTTCACTCTTGTATCTTCTCAGACATAAGGCTGAATAGCTTAACAAGGGTTGAAGAATACCCCACGGAAACATTTGAGATAGCCGGTTGCGGTTTCGGGTGCGTTTTAGTCAAGGCTGACCTTCTGCGGGAAGTACAGATTAATTACGGTACAACCTTCCTCCCTATGAAATCATACGGGGAAGATTTGGCTTGTTGCAAGAGGATAGCGGAATTAGGCCATAAAATGTACTGTGAACCATCCGCACGGGTTGGGCACATCGGGCATATAGCAATATACCCGGAAGACCATGAGCGATGGAAAAGCGAATTGATGAGGTAATGACATGGCAGACAGTAATTTAGTTTCTGCGGCTAAGTTAGCGGGCAGAATAACAACAGATGCATATGATACGCAGATTTCTAGCCTGTTGGATGCTAGTCTGCTAGATATGGGGGTTGCGGGGGTTACACTACTCCCGCCCCTTGATGCATTAGTTCAACAGGCGGCAATAACCTACTTTTTAATGCACTTCGGGCAGCCGGGTGATTATGACAGGCTAAAAAAGTCATATGACGAACAGAAAGCACAATTATCAATGTGCAGTGATTATACCTTATGGCATGGAACAGTAGAGGATAACGCTTTCTTGACCGTTGAGAACGAAACCGCTGACGATTATTTAACCGTGGACGGTGATGCGAATGGATAGGTCAGATGTAATAAAGCTGATTTCGTACACCGAAACACAGGATCAATACGGGGTATGGAAAACCACGGAAACAAAAAAACAAGTCTTTTGTCAAGTGGATTCCATTTCCCGCCAAGAGTTCTTCGAAGCAGGGCGAAACGGATTAAACCCGGAATACAAATTTATCATGTTTGACGGAGATTACAACGATGAAAAGACCGTTGAATACAAGGGCAAACAATACGGCATTTACAGGGTTTACCGGAACAGAACAGATTTCATAGAACTTTACGCAGAACGCAAGGGAAGAGGGGAAAGCAATGGCTAGAGTTAATTCATCTAGAACGAAAGTTACCCCGGAAGAACTTGAAGCGGCAATGCAAAAGCTATTAAAGGACTATGACAAGGATGTCCAAGAGGTTGTAAGAAAGACCATACCACAGGCAGCCAGGGCGGGAGCAAAACAGTTAAGAAGCACATCGCCAAAAGGCAAAACAGGGAAATATGCAAGCGGTTGGGCTTCAAAGATTGAACAGGGCAGAACGGGCGTAACCGCCACGATCTACGGCAAGCATGGCACATATCAATTAGCCCATTTGCTAGAACACGGTCATGCGGTAAGGAACGGCGGGCGGGCATCGGGCTTTGCCGGTGCAATCGTCCATATTGCCCCTGTAGAAGAATGGGTTGTTCAAGAGGCTATTAAGAGAACTATGGAAGGGGTGGCAAGGATATGACATTTGTAGAAATCAAGAACATGATAGAAAGCATTGGTTTGCCTTGCACATACTACCAGTTCCCGGAAGATAAAGCCCCCGACCCGCCTTTTATCTGCTACTTTTACACGGCTTCAAATGACTTCTTTGCAGATGGCATCAATTACCAAAAAATCGAAGAACTTGTAATTGAGTTATACACAGATACAAAAGACATTGAAACAGAATTAGCGGTTGAAAGCGTTCTGACCGCATCCGGGTACACATGGACAAGGGAAGAAACCCCGCTTGATTCTGAGAGGCTTTACGAGGTTATTTACACCTTACAGGCCGTTATAACGGAGGACGCATGACAACGGGAATTTATTGCATAGAAAACACAGTAAGTTCTAAAAAATATGTTGGGATGGCTCAAAACATAGAAGCAAGATGGCGAACACATAAATGCGAACTCCGGAAGAATAAACACGTTAACAGACATCTCCAAAACGCATGGAACAAATACGGAGAAAACGCCTTTGAATTCTATGTAATAGAGGAGGCAACAAAAGAAGACTTATCAACAAAAGAAAAAATATGGATTGATAAATTAGGCACTGCGAAACATGGATATAATCTAACACTTGGTGGCGAAGGGCAATACGGAAGGTTTTTGACAGACGAACAAAAGAAACACCTTTCAATAATAAACACGGGTGAAAAGAACCCTAATTTCGGATTAAAACGAAGCGAAGAAACACGCAGAAGAATGTCCGAAGCTATGAAAGGGAAGAAACGTGGGAGGATGTCAAAAAGACAACGTGATGCGATTTCAAAAGGGAACAAAGGGAAGAAAAGACCGTGGTTTAATAAAGCGGTAATTCATGTTGAAACAGGCGAAACATATGAAAACATCTCCACGGCAGCCGAAAAAACAGGTCTATCAATTAGTGGTATAAGTAAGGTTTGCCGGGGTGAGAGAAAATCAATTCACAAACAACACTTTCAGTTTTTGGAGGCTTAAAAAATGAACAAAATCAAATACGGACTCAAAAACGTATATTTTGCAGTTGCTACGATTGCAAACGATAATACTGCAACATATGGAACGCCGGTAGCTTTCCCCGGAGCGGTATCTATTAGTTTAGATCCCGAAGGCGAAGCCGAGCCGTTTTACGCTGATAATGTTCAGTACTGGATTGGCAACGGGAACAACGGTTATTCCGGTGATTTGGAAATGGCTAAAATCATCGATGCATTTAAGACCGACATCCTTGGATATATCGAGGATTCCCACGGCGTAATTATCGAGGATGCCAACGCCGAAACGGTACATTTTGCTCTTATGTTCCAGTTTGAGGGCGATCAGAAGGCAACCCGCCACGTTCTTTACAACTGTACCGCAACACGGGCAGGAACAGAGGGCGAAACCAAGGGCGAAAGCATCGAGCCGGGAACAGAAACAGTTACCATTACGGCAACTTCTATTTACAATTCCGCATTAGGAACAGACATTGTAAAAGCTGAATTAACGGATGGCGTTTATGATACCGGCTATAACGCATGGTTTACAACCGTTTATCAGCCCGCTGCAGCTGTAACAACCTAGGGAGGATTAAATGAAAGGGACGATTTTAATCAATGATAAAGAGTATGAGGCGGTAGCTAATGCCGCCTCTCCTTATCTTTATAGGAAGATTTTCAACGAAGATTTTATTTTAGCGTTTGACCCGGAAAAACCGCAGCCGGCATTATTCGAAAAAATGTTTTTCGTAATGGTAAAACAGGCTGAATTACCTTTCAAGGAAGTAATGAACTTATCCATGGATGAATTTTACGAATTCTTATCAGACTTCGACCCACTTGATATTATCAGCGAAATCGATAAGATTTCGGATTTGTATTTTAAGAATACCAAAGGGACATCAAGCCCAAAAGAAAAAGCCGGTTGACAGACCGGCCTTTCAATACGGCGGTGTACTTACTAAGATGTATAGAGTTGGGGTTAAGCGTTGAGGAATTGAATATGCTTGATTATGGAATGGTCACGGATATTCTGATAGAGCGAGGAAATGACGGTTGTGATTATAAATATGTCGCAACCCAAGACGATTTTGACAGGTTTTAAAGATGGCAGGAAGAATACAAGGAATAACCATTGAAATAGATGGCAATACCACAAAACTAACAAAATCATTAAGCGATGTAAATAACACCCTGCGGAAAACCTCTACGGATTTAAAGGATGTTAATAAACTCTTAAAGCTGAACCCCGGCAACATTGCACTTGTCAAACAAAAGCAAGACCTTTTAAAGACTTCCATTGATGCCACAAAGCAGAAGCTAGAGCAGGAAAAGAAAGCCCTTGCCCAATTACAAGAGGCCGATGAATCCCCGGAAGTAAAACGGCAAATGGAGGCCTTAGAGCGGCAGATTATTGACGATACTAATAAGCTGAACGCAATGGAAAAGGAACTTGCGGGGATCAAGCCGGGGCATCTAGACCCGCTTAACGCAAAACTGCGGGAAATCGGGGCGAAAGCCCAACAGGTAGGGCAGAAAATGCAAGCCGTAGGGCAAAAGATGGCGGGCATTGGAAGAAGTCTTTCGATGTATGTAACCGCCCCCATTGTTGCGTTTGGAACGGTTGGCGTTAAGAAGTTTGCCGAAGTCGACAAGATTATGACGCTGACTAATTCCACAATGGGCAACGGGGCGAAAGAAGCGGCCTTGCTCAATGAAGCCATGAAAGAAGCGGCGGCTAATTCTACTTTCGGTATGCAGGATGCCGCAACCGCTACTTTGAACTTTGCCCGTGCGGGTTTAAGTGCGAAACAGGCGGCGGCGGCGTTAGCCCCTGCGATGGCCTTGGCAGCCGGTGCGGGCGGTAGCCTGGACACGGTTTCGGGCGGCCTTGTAGCTACCATTAACAGTTTTCACGGCTCATTTGAGGATGCGGCGGCCTATGCGGATGTATTCGCAAATGCTTGTAATAATTCGGCCTTAGATGTCAACTCCTTATCATCCGCTATGAGCGTAGCCGCTCCCATCTTTTCCGCTTTAGGATATGGCGTTAAGGATGCGGCGTTATATATGGGAATTATGGCAAATGCCGGCATTGATGCCAATAAAGCCGCTACTTCGTTAAAGACAGGTATGGCTAGACTTGTCGACCCGTCCAAATCCGGGGCGGAGTGGATGAAGAAATTAGGCATCGAGGTAACTAATGCCGATGGTTCAATGAAGGATTCCACGGAGATACAGAAAGAGTTACATGATGCCTTCGGAACGCTGACAGAATCAGAACAGGCAGCGGCGGCGGCGGCAATATTTGGTAAAAACCAAATGTCACCGTGGTTAGCATTAATCAATACCGCCCCCGGAGATGTTGATAACCTTTCTAACGCCCTTGATAAAGAGGGTACTGCGATGGAAATGCAAGAGGCTCAGATGTCGGGCTTCGGCGGTTCATTAGAAAAGCTGAAATCCGGTATTGATGTGGCGGCTACTTCCTTCGGTGAGGCTTTAGCCCCTGTTATTAGTAAAGTGGCTGACTTGATCCAGTTCCTTGTTGATAAGTTTAACGCCTTATCCCCGCAGATGCAGACGGTTGTTGCAACGATCGCTTTAGTTGTTGCGGCGATCGGGCCAGTTCTTGTTATCATCGGTACTCTGATTTCCGCAGTAGGTACAATCGTTTCGGCCTTCGGTGCGGTCACTGCGGCATTGGGTGCTTCTGGCGTTGCATTTGGAGGTCTGGCGGCAACCGCACTTCCTATCATTGGCGTTATAGCCGGTATAGTTGCGGCGGGCGTTCTGCTATACAAAAACTGGGACAAAATCAAAGCGGGGGCACAGTGGCTTGCGGCGACAATCTCTGCAAAGTTTAAGCAGATTAAGGCGTTTATTATAACAACGTGGACAAACGTAAAAACCTACACCCAACAGGCATGGAATAACATCAAAGCGGGCGTAGTTCAGCGGGTTACCTCTCTGATAGCGGGAGTAAAACAGAAGTTTTCCGACCTTAAATCAAAGATTACCGAAACTTGGGGAAATATAAAATCAACGGCTATGACAACATGGACGAACATTAAAACCGCTGTTGTCAATAAAGCCAAGGATATCGTTACAGGCGTTAAAAATCAGTTTGGCAAAATCAAGGATGCTATCAAGGAAAAACTGGAGGCGGCAAAAAAGACCGCCAAAGAAATCATTGACAAGATAAAAGGGTTCTTTAAGTTTGAATGGAAGATTCCGAAACCGAAAGTACCAAAGTTTACTTTAAAAGTGAACTACAAAACCCTTGGCGGCATCAAGATCCCGATTCCTTCGATTACCCCGCATTATGCAAAAGCATACCATCAGCCCTATTTGTTTAGCCAACCGACATTAGCGGGCGGTGCGGTATTTGGCGACCGTAACGGGGATGAAATGGTATACGGAAGAGAAAATCTTATGCGGGATATTT
>Ga0326513_10003752_pt1 | contig 10966 bp, 8 predicted proteins | sample 2_2465_0518_D_FD_203654 | JGI IMG/M metagenome (GOLD analysis project Ga0326513, IMG submission 203654) | Bovine rumen microbial communities from UC Davis, California, United States - 2_2465_0518 | ecosystem: Host-associated > Mammals > Digestive system > Stomach > Rumen | place: USA: California... | reverse complement strand
TGTACTCTTCTGTAAGTGTGCCGGTTTTTGTCTTATTCCAGAGTTTCTTGGTAACAGTTCCTGTACTATTGTATCCTACTGTTGCATTACAATATCCAACTTCCCCATTCGTCATCATCTGTAGGGCTGCTCCGTAATTATTTGGGAAGCCAATAGGTCGCATTTGAATCTTCGGCTTAGCGCTTTCTGATTCGCAATATATCTCAACCGTATAGGCATCGCTTATTAGATTCATTGCTGCTGGGTTATTACCTAATTGATACTTGAAGAAATTATTCTTATCTCCTTGAAATATAGCTTCATGCGATTGTATTTCCTCATTCCATTGAACAGGCACGTTACCTACCATTTCCACTGGATTATTGCGGAAGTTCAGCGCATGATTAATAGCACCTTTATCTGTGAAATTGCAGTCCAGAACCAAATCATCAGATAATGTCGGAACCGGTTCAGTAAACTGTTTGACATAAGGTGTATAAAGTGCTTTGGCCGCTTTTTGCGATAGTGCGCCATTATATATGCGGGCAAAGACAAAAGTTGAGGCTGAACTGTTCTCGCAACTGGTAATACTGCTGTTTGAAGAACAATCACCACCAAGGCAAATCCACATGCCACGTTTACCAGTTGTTGAACCACGCTTTGGCATTAGTAAATCTGTACCACAACGTGTACTGGTGTGTACTAAAGTCCCGTTAATAAAATAGCGCATGATATGACTGGTTCTGTCCATAGTCAACACTACATGGTAGAACTTTCCTGGAATCATTATGGAATCACCGGTGAAATCCTTAGCACTGCTCTGATATTTTGTTGTGTGGGTATATGTGAATGTATTTGCATAGCGAGAGTTGTGGAAAGACCATCCACCCTCCTGATCTGTGCTGAAGTAACAAGTACGGTCGCAAGTTCCTTGAACATCAGACAATGATTCCAAACGTACCAGTACTTCCCATGTCACATTACTATTCAGGGCATCTGTCAGTTCTGTTTCGCTGTCGTAGTTTACATAGAAATAATCCGAGGCAACGGAACGTGAACAACCCAACCATGTGTCATGTTCTGCATCGTATAACGTTGTAGCTTTTCCGTGCAAATCAACCTTAGTATCATATGTCCCGTTATTTACAATACCATCAGCATTGAAAGAAAGGTCAAGAATACGTTCTGCCTCTTCGACCTCACTGGTACGATGAAGGTCGGCAGTTATAACACCTTCTTTTATTAAACCTTTACGGATATGGTCGGCAAGTAGTGTACAGCCTGCAGGACGAGGATGTAACTGGTCTATGGTGTATCTGCCCCAATCAGAACTCCAGGCCACACCTGTACAGTCAATATAGTAACACCCAAAGTCCTGAGCTATTTTTTTTATGCTGGCATTACCCTGTGCCATACTCCATCCTTGGGTGTTGTTTTCAGAAAAACTTTGTCCACGGGGGAAGATACTCAGGCACACAATCTTGGCATTAGGATATTTATGTTGCAGACGGAAGAGCATCAGAGCATATCCGCCTCTAAAGGTCACAGAGTCCTTATACACAGGACCTGTGCTGTAATTGCCCAGTTTACAACGTGCCCAGCCCCAGTCGTTGGTGCCGCCGGCAATGAGAATTACATCTGGAGCACCGTATCTGCCAATTGAGGTAACACGATGTGTGCTCAGGAAAGGTGAAACAGCCTCTCCGTTATCTGAACTGACGCGAGAACCGCTCCATGAGGAATTGACTAGAAATGTCATTCCTGATGTTCTGCTCAATTGCATCCAATAAGTATCGCCCAACTGCATTCCGGCTTCCAATTCTCTGTTTGCTGTGTAATAAACAGCATAGCCTGATGGCAGGAAGTCGTGGTACGTACTAATTGAGTTTCCATAAACAGCAAAGGTAACAGTATCCTTTGACTGTTCCTGCGCCATTACAGGTAAGGAAAGAAGAAACATTAACCCCATCCCCAGCCTAAATATGCTGAGGAAGGGATTATGTATTTTCTTGATGTGTTTCATAGATTAATTCTCGGTTCTTAATTTTCAATTTTAATAATGCTGGGTATCTTCTCAAAGATAGCTTTCCATTTTGCTGCATCGAATTTGGGACGGCGATCGTAATAATAAACACCGTTCTTTTCCTGTTCCACATCAGTAATCTGTGTATAGCAGAAACCTACTACGTTCTTGCAGGCTTTTATAGCATCAACTTCTTTCTCTAGAATCTGGAAGAACTCGTCTTCTGTTTCTATCTGTGCGCCATAACCCCATGAGTTGCTGCGCTGGTCCTTGGGGATCCAACCTAAACCACCAAATTCGTCAATCATATAAGGCTGGCCTTCCCAATCAGCTAGGAAACTCTTTCCATTCATGTTACGATAATGAGGAGCTCCATTTTTGAATGTATGATTCTCCACCAGTCTGTCATACTCGCGGCTGTAGTCGTGTACAGTCCAGATGTCTGTTTTCACATGGCCGTCACCACTGGCATCGTTAACAGGACGAGTGGGATCAATAGCTTTTGTAAGATTATACAGATCCTGAACAAAACGCACGTATGTACCAGCCTGAGCTCCCCAGGTCTCATTCAGAGGCGTCCATGTAACAATGCATGGATGGTTGCGGTCGCGTACAACCAGTTCACTCCATTCACGCAGGAAATTACCTGTTGCTTCCTGATTGTTTACATTGGTACCCCAAGAAGCCTGCTCACCCCAACAGATGTAACCCAACTTATCTGCCCAATAGTAGTAACGCTCCTCGAATGCTTTCTGATGAAGACGGGCTCCGTTGAATCCTACAGCCTTGCTCATCTCTATATCGTGTTTGAGCGCTTCATCAGTTGGTGCTGTCCAGATACCCTCAGGATAAAATCCCTGATCAAGTACCAAACGCTGGAAGTAAGGTTGGTTGTTTAGATAGAAATATCCATTGGCGCAATGAATCTTACGCATACCAGCATAAGAACTAACTTCGTCTATCACTTTACCAGATGCATCCTTAACAGTGTATTTCACATCATAAAGATTGGGGGTATCAGGACTCCACAACTTAGGATTCTTGATGGGAAGCACAAAATTTGTACCATTTACGGCATTAGCAGTCTTGGTAGAGACGACTTTCTTTCCATCAAAAACCTGTACAGTAAGGGTGTTTCCATTAGCTTCACCATAGAATTCTGGACGAACAACAAGCTGCTGCTGTTCGATATCGGGGATAGCGAAAACGTTTTTCAGACCTTGCGGACTTACAGGTTCCATCCATACAGTCTGCCAAATTCCTGTTGTACGAGTATAGTCGCACCCCCCGGAGAAATAGTTCCAGCACTGCTTACCTCCAGGTTGCATGCCAGACCTCAGGTTATCTTCAACACGAACAACGAGGTTTGCACTTTTGCCGGCGGGAACATATTTGGTAATGTTCATGTCGAAGCTACTACCAGTACCGAAATGTTGCATCACCTCCTTACCATCAATATAGATGGTAGCTTCGTAATCAACAGCGCCAAAGTGTAAAAGAACCTGTTTCCCTTCCCATTCCGAGGGTACGGTAATTGTACGCTGGTACCACATACAGTTAATGAAGTCTGTATATTCTACGCCACTGAGCTTACTTTCTGGGCAGAAGGGAACCAGGATTTTCCCATCGAACCCCTTACTGTTCTTAAAGTCTCGATTATTACCAGACTTACCAAAGTCAAAAGTGTAGGTCCATGTTCCATTCAAGTTTAACCACTGTGAGCGCTCAAACTGAGGACGCGGATACTCTGCTCGAGGTGTTTCTGCCTTTATGCTTGTAATATTCAAAAGGCTCAATGCAATTAAAAGAAAATACTTTTTCATAATAATGTAATTTATGTTTAATCTTTAAAACATTTCTCCAAAAAGATCACCCTGTACTGGTTTGGACGTTTCTGCAGATGTTTCTTTCTTGTACATCTTTTGCATTTCATTTATTGTTTTTCTAATCCTGTTACGGAATGCGGCTGGTCCTAGTACTTCTATGTCAACACCATACGATAGGACAATACGGTCAATATCGTTGCTCATGGGAACCTTCACTTGCATAGTGATATTACCTTCTTGTGTGTTGATTTGGCGCTGTCTTATCTCTGGATTATTCAATTGAGCCAGAAGGCGCTGTTCCAATTCCTCGGTTATACGCACATTGATTGAGGTAATGGGGCCATCGGCAAGAACAGCAATGGCACATGTATTCTCTTGGTCTCGGGCAACATCCAGACCAAGGGAAGTACGTAACAATGGATTTTTCCACTCTAAATTGACATATCTAAGAATACGCTTGTGACCACGACGGAAACTAGGCATAAGCCGGGCACCTTTTTTCTTGAAGAAGGCGACATCGTTCTGCAGCATACGTTTGCTGCAACTCCAATTGCGGTTAACTTCTTTCAGTCTTTTGTTAATGTGATAGATCAAGCTACGGGTATTGCCCGTTTCATTGGTTGAGGTGCGTTCACCCATAAAGAATTCCAATACAGGATCACGTAATGCCTCGTCTAGGAACTGCCAACGCAGTCTTTGTAAATCATTCTGTATCATAGTCGTATTAATTCAAATATCGCATTAATTCTTTTCTCCTCTATCTTTAGTGTAATTGCCTAATCTGTAACTTCGGGCAATAGCCTGAATATCCATCCTCCGCTACCTACTATCGCAGAATGGCCCCCTTCATTATCGGCATATCCTTTCGGATATAGCACACGGGCCTGAACACCCACAGGAAGCTGTATCTCCCACGAGATTATTCCGTTTTCATCTTTGCTCCACTCACTACAAATAGTTCCATATGGACATTCATGAGAGAACGATTCTTGATAGTTCACTATGGGAGAGGGAATAGTAATATCTACCCTATTATAAGCTATGCTGGAAGGTGTTTGACGTATGACACCACCGCACCATTCCGGTTCTTCTGTATAAAGCCAATAAGGTTCATAGGTGGTGGAGTCGCCATGAAGACGACGATATTCTAGCACGTCAGCTTGTAAGTTCATCTTCTGAGCCATTTCCGTCATCATATTTATCATCTGCGAGCTTAAAGTGCTATCTATGCGACATTGAAACATTGTCCAACGCTTTACCATATTATAATAATCATATAGGGATTTTAAGTCACCCTCCTCCTTATATAGGCTATAGAGTACAGCTGCTGTTCGATCCAAGGGGATGGCCAGGGAATCATCAGGAACAGGAAGAAGAAGTTCCCCGTTGTCTGTCTGATTCATTTGTAATGAATGCAGCCAACGCAGGTAATAAAAATAATCATGTCTCACATCGTTTTTGGAAACAGGATCACCATTCCATTCAGAACCTTTTTGTCCAGTCTGTATTCTTTGGATGGGACTTTTAAGATACTCGTCGTTGCTGAGCCATACCTCAAGTTGCCAATATACCGTACTTTGATACGGAAAACGTCTGCCTTGATAAAAGATTTGTATCATGTCGGTACTCTCACGTCGTTCGCTATCCCACATTAAGGCAGGTCCGCCTTGTAAACCCTCTGAAGTGCTGGCGACTTTAATCCGATAGGCTAACTGACGGATGTCATTTTCTTCACTTTCAATCTGCCAACTGAATTGTCCCATACGCACAATGCCCTTAGGTTCCAGCATACGGTTCACTCTAAGGTTTTTAAGCTCAGAAGCATGACAAGTGGCAATTCCAAGCATACATACAAACAGAATCCGAAGAAGGCTCTTCATCAAAGAATAATACTAATAACGGGACAAAGATAGCAATTTATTTCCAAATGTAAATTCTTTCACAAAAAAAAAAGAAAAAGACGAAAACTTTTGTCATCTCGGAGAAAAGATATACCTTTGTGAAAGAAATCCGGTTATCTTAAACGTATATTGTTCTGTATTACATGGTAGATAAAAATATTATAGATCATCTGCAGGAACATGGAGTAAAACCAACATCTGTACGTATTCTGGTGTGGAAAGAATGTGATAAATTCCATAAGGCATTTACGCTGCAAGATATGGAAGAACGCATGCCTCGGATGGACCGCTCCAGCATCTTTCGCGCCCTCAGGCTTTTTACTGCACATCATCTTCTGCACGAGATAGATGATGGAACTGGTTTTCAAAAATATTGTGTTTGCCGATGCAAGAATGAGAAACATCTAAATCACATACATTTTTCCTGTAGAAAGTGTGGTCGCACCTTTTGTCTGGAAGATTACGCTATACCTATTATTTCTTTACCCGAAGGATACGTGATGGAAGATGTAGAATATGTAGTAAAAGGAATCTGTCCTAACTGCCAGTATATTTTTAATGCCATTTAACAGATATCAAAACGTTTCTGAATCGCCTAAAACCAAGTTTTTCTAGATTTCTCCTTTTTTTTTTATACAAATGTTGTGTTGTATTATTAATATTTGTACCTTTGCGGTGTTTACAAACTTAAACTCATAAATTATATGAAAGATTTACTCAACCAGATTGCTGCCGCTTATGGCGCTTTCGCAAAGGATGCTGCTGCTCAGGCAGAGAATGGTAACAAGGCTGCAGGTACACGTGCACGTAAGGTTTCTCTGGAAATCGAGAAGGCAATGAAGGCATTCCGTAAGGCTAGCCTTGCTGCTGCTAAGTAATTTGGCAAAAGCTCAAAAACAAAGGGACAGTGTTTAACACCGTCCCTTTATTTTTTATTATTGTTTTGTTTTTGAAATCTAATTTTCTTTATAATGCTTTGATGCATTCAATCATCTTCTCCTTATCGCCAGCGAAATAATCAGCTAATGCATACTTCATAGCAAGGGCAGCATAGTCACTACGTGAAATTTTAGATTTAATAAAGATAATTACACCATTCTTTGAAGATGTTGCGTATTTCTTTGCGACAAGAATCTTTAAGAATGTAGCCAAGGTAGTGTAGGCCATACTTGAACCTTCAGCTTCAAAGAGTTCCAAAATATCGCGGACTTTTGATTGTTTGTTACCAGACTCTTCAAGGGTCCATAATTTCAGCATAATTTCATGCTCCTTGGGAGTCAACAACTTCCTTTTCTCAGATTTTTTCTTTTTCTCAGATTTTTTCTTATTAGCCATAGTTATTCCTCTTTTTCAGTTCTACTGATCTGTTATTCTGCACTGCAAAAATATTTAAAATTAAATGTTTATCCAAATAGCATATCTAAAAGTCGGTCCTATTTAACATATTTTAATCAAACCAGCCCAAATCATTGATTATTCATCAGTTTTACGTAATGTTTCCATTCGAAAAGCACAAGGCCAGGCAACGAGCCAATCATTGAATCTGTTCTTTTGGGCTATTGGGGGAAGTCCTTCGCCTTGAACACGAGAGAACCAGGTTGAACCGAAGAAAGCATCATTCTGTGAACCTATGGGCCGGATATGTCCATTTATCTTAAGTGTGCCGTCTCCAACCAATTGGCAGCAGTTTCGCCAGATGGCTTCTGCTTTCTCCTTCCATTGCAAATCATCTGTAAGTTTTGCAAGTTCTCGCCAATCGTTTACCCATCTGCATGCAAAAGTATCAAAGTAATGGCGTTGCGTACTTACACTGGTTGCTCCTAAAGTTTTGTAGTTATATTGTTGGAAAACATCTCCTTCCTCATAGTTGATATTATAATGCCAAAGCCACGTACTTAGGTAATAAGAAACATCAACAGCATCATTCAGGTAAGCGTCGTCCTTAGTTATTCTGTATAGGCCAATCGCTGAGGTAAGTAAGGGGTATGCCGATTCTCTGTCTATGCAACGCGTATCTAAAGTACCATCTGTACAAAAACCATTCTTCTTAAAACCGCTAATATAATATATGTACGCGCGTTGGGCACTCTCAAGATACTTCTTATCGTTGTAGAAGTCGTATGCCTTCAGCATGGCAGGAATAAGATAGGCACCTACTCCACCCTCACGCTCTATGCACTGGCCTTCAATTGTCCAGCCTCTACCATAACAGCCGTTTGGTTGCTGATCTGCCAACATAAAATTACAGATTCCCCATGCAGCGCCCAAATAAGCCGTTCGGACAAGGCGTAATTGTTTTACTAATCGGTCAGCCTCAAAGAATTGTAAAGCTGCTGTGCCAAGATTGCAGGCATCCATAATACATTTGCTCTTATTAATAACAGCATCATATTGTGTTATGAACAAGCCGTTAGGCAACTGACAGTTATCTGCCCAGGTATCCAGAGTGGCAAGACCCTGGTCAATGTCCATGTGGTCCCCTGTTTTATTAAAATCGTGGAGAATACTCACAGCCAGGCTGATATTCTGTCCCATCCATCCTGCCTCAAAGCAGTTACGGGTTACTTGTTGCCATTCTCCTTTCTCGTTCAGGTTAAGGCCAAGGAGGTAACCCATATAATCGTCATTCTCAATCCATAGCGAATGATGGCAAAACTCTACACTTTGCTTCCAGAGTTTTTCTTCGTCTGGTGCTGGCAGTTTCTCAGGTTCAGCCATCAGCCAGGCCATATCCAGCATGTGACGATAGGCGTTGTGGTTAGTCTCCTTCCTAGCTACTATTAGGTACATGCTAAGTTTACGTTCTTCACCCTTCTTCATGTTGTATGTACGCTGCCACCCGGGTGCATATTTGTCTTGAGCACAATAAGAGACGGGCATCTCCTCTTCTGGCCACAACAACTGGTGGGTGATGATATTGGGCTCTGGTTGAATGCCACAAGAATAGTCGTCTTCGGCTTTCTCAGGAACATTGCCAAAGGTGGCAATAGCAAATTCTTCGCCCTCACTGTAGACAGCACCGGGAATAGGTGTACGCTTATAAGAAAAAGTATACCATTGTCTGTCGCGTTTTTCCCCTTTAGGTTCCAAGCCTTTACTTAATTGGTTGCCGTTATACGAAACCGCTGGAATCATCCACCATTCTGGTTTCGAAACATGTTCAAAGCTAGCTGTAAGACGAACATTTGGCACATCGCGTTTAGCTGTAAATGTCCAGGTTATTTCCCAGGTGTTTTCACTCACCAGTTCTTTCTCACACTTCATCTTCACATCCAGTGGAGCCGTGGCGTTAACAGTACCTATAAGTTTGTTGTCACCAGAGAGCAACCATTCGTCTTTCCAATGGATATTTTCCAGGAAAGCCACTTGAGCAAGTCCATCTACCTGCCATGCGGCAATTAGAAGTACAAATACAAATTTAATATTGTGCATGATTTATTCTTTATCTTCTTTCTCTGCTTTTTCTTTAGCCTTTTGCTCAGCTACGGCTTTTGCACGTTGGTCTCTAACACTATACTTCTTCTTAGAGTCCTTCTCTTGTTGCTTAAGTTCTTTTTGTTTGGCTTTATCTGCTGCTGCCTGTTCGGGAGTCACTTTTGGTTTCTCCTCTTTCTTGGCTTTTTCAATCACCTCCTTTTTAGGAACGTCAGTTTTAGCCTTTTCGCTCTTAGGCATTTCTGCTTTAACCTTTTCGGTTTTAGGAGATTCGTCTTTAGCTTTTTCAGTTTTGGGCGCTGCGTCCCTGGCCTTCTCTGGCGCTTTGACTGGCTCTTTGACCTTCTCTGACTCCTCTTTTATTCCTGTTTCCGATTCATTCGCTTCAGCTTCAGCCTTAGCCTTCATAGCTTCCTCCTTTGCAAGCTTAGCTTTCAGTTTATCTTCAGCTTCTTTCTCTTTTCTGCGCTGTTTTTGCTGTCGGGCGGATGCACGGAGCTCTGCTCTCTCACGTGCGCCACCAGTCTTGCTCATAATCTTGGCTTTCTCAGCCTTTTGCTTAGCTTCGGTCTTTGCTGCCTGAGCTTTCTGCTTCTGTTCGGCTTCTACCTTGGAACGTTCTTCTTTGCTCAAGTTGGCCTGAGGTTCTTCGACTTCCTGATGCTTAAGTTCAGCAGGAACGTATGGTTTGGGCTGATAGAACTTACCGCTTTTCAGGGCTTCCTTCACTCGCTGACGGTCTTTAATGGCTTGAGCACGGGATTTCTCCAAGTCACGCTGTAGAGTACGCATTTCTTTATCGACAGCTTTCTGGGCATCCCTGGCTTCTTTCTGCCTTACTTTGGTATCGGCAATCCGTTCTTTCAGGTACTTCTGAATGCTATCGGCGTTATAAATGTTCACCTTCTGCTGTGCATAAGTTGCAATAGTGCCGACGTGCAGACAAATCAACAATAAAAGTCTTACTATTTTCATTATCCGTATTGAATATATTATTTTGTATGCAAAGGTACGAATATGCAAGCGGAATACAAAAGAAACAGTAAAATTTATTGTCATATTATGGTTTAATTTAAAAAAGAATATTGTACCTTTGCAAAGATTAAACTAATTTCTGAAGATAAATTTGGAAAAATATCCTTAAACTATATGAAAAGATTATCTATTCTTCTTTTTGCCTGCCTTACCCTTTTGATGGGTCAGGCACAACTTAAGAAGCCTTTACCCTCCCTTCATGTTGATGGCCGTTGGCTGGTAGATACCCACGGCAACCATGTGGTGCTGCATGGCGTAATGGACACACCTAGCATGTATTTCAACAATTATCGTTGGGGTTCGCCATGGGGCAGTAACGCTGTAGCATACGATACTAACGGCGCTTCCAAGTGTCGGGCATATTTCAAGAAACTATTTATTGGCTTGGAAAAAGCCCATTGTGATGTGTTCCGTCTTCACATGGACCCCGCGTGGACCAACGACCCTTCTGATTCTTACACCTATCCTGGTGCCAAGGATCAGGCTGACGGAGTCGGAGGCGAAGCCGATATCAAGAAGTTCAATCCTACCCGTCTTAGGAATTTCCTGAAAACCCTTTACTTCCCTCTGGCAAAGGATGCCATCAATCACGGTATGTATGTTGTGGTACGCCCACCTGGAGTATGTCCTGGTAACTTGAAGGTTGGCGATTACTATAACAACTATTTAATGACCGTATGGGATATCTTCACACAGAATGACTCTATCAAGAAGTATGCAGGTCAGATAAGCATAGAGTTGGCCAACGAGCCTGTTTCCCTAAAGAA
>Ga0326513_10003751_pt1 | contig 10966 bp, 9 predicted proteins | sample 2_2465_0518_D_FD_203654 | JGI IMG/M metagenome (GOLD analysis project Ga0326513, IMG submission 203654) | Bovine rumen microbial communities from UC Davis, California, United States - 2_2465_0518 | ecosystem: Host-associated > Mammals > Digestive system > Stomach > Rumen | place: USA: California... | reverse complement strand
GCATTGTGATGAAAATTGCAAGCTTTCCGCTTTGAGCAAATATTGGCAGAAAAAGATTGGTGCACAGTTTTGTAATCCGCAAACTTGTGCACCAATCTTTTTTTGTATCCAGAATTGTTATTTTTTTCTTACACCAAGATTTTTCTTTTTGCTGCCTATGATGTTGTTTTTTGATGCTTATGAAAAAATATTTTGAAAGTTTGAAAATTTATTTTGCAAGTTTCAAAAAATATTTTGCAAGTTTCAAAAAATAATTTGAAACTTTAGAAATTTAATTTCTTGTGCAAAAAAATCTAATCTTTAGGCGGGGAATGTCGATTTTAGCGATTGAAATGGAATGTCTGGCTCCTGTTTCCCTTTTCGACAAATAGGGAAAGTTCGCTTTCCGTGAGTTGCTTGATGGTGAACTCTTTGAAAATTCCAGTCAGTGCAGTGCCCAATTTTTGTGGGTTATCGCCCTGCTGCTCTTTCAGCATCTCTGTCATTTTTCTCATGAAAACCTCCTTCATTTCGTCTATCGCCATTCCGGCTTTTACATCGGGGTTGGTGGAGGTGATGTTGGTCACTCTGAAATCGCTCCGCTCTACATAGAACGTGGCATTGACTTTCTTACCTTTCCTCGTGTAGGTGCCAGGAAAGGTGATGGCAACGTCGAAGGTGGTGGCACCGTCCACAACCTTTTCAAATAATTGGCAGGTGATGGTCTTCTCTGTGATGTCAAGCCCGAAACTCAAGCTGATTCCTTCTTCTGTGTAGGCAGCGTTGAGTTCTTTGTTGAATGCTTCGTCGGCTATCCACTCGCCTGCGAGGCTTTGTGCCGACACGTTGGCGATGCTCAGCATCATCAACGCAAAAATGAATGTAATTGTCTTTTTCATGCAGTAATAAACGTTTTGATTCTTGATTTGTTGTAAGAAAGGGCAGATATCTTGGATTAAATGTCCTTCATGACTTGTTCTTTGGGCCAATTGACGAAGAAAACTCGCTTGGTGGCTCGGGTGATGGCCGTGTAGAGCCAGCGGTAATATTCGGGTGTGAGCAGTTCCTCCGTCATGTAACCTTGGTCGATGAAGACGTTGGTCCATTGCCCACCTTGCGCCTTGTGGCAGGTGACGGCGTAGGCGTACTTGATTTGCAAGGCATTGTAGTAAGGGTCTTGGCGCAGCGCTTTGAGTTTTTCTTGCTTGGAGCGCAGGGTGGGGTCGCTGGCGTAATCCTCCATGATATTATTATATAATGTGTTCTGCTGTTCGCGGGTGAGGGCTGGGGCTTCAGCTTGGAGGGTGTCGGTGAGGAGGGTGAGCTGTAGCGTGTAATGATTGAAGTCGGGAAACTCCAGCTCCGCATCAACAAAAGTGAAGCCGTAGAAGTTGCGTTCGTTGCGAACCCTGCGTACAATGGCCGTGTCGCCGTTGGCGATGAAGTCGAATGGAGCGCCTTCCTCCTCAGTCTCTTTTTGTGCTTTCTCCGTAGGGAGGGCTTGCTTCTCTGTCCAGTAATAATTGTTCTTTGCCACCATCAGCATGTCGCCACTTTCAAGTATCTCTTCGCGCCAAAGGATTTTGCCTCGAATGCCGTTGTTGTAGATGTTGGCACGCTTGTTGCTGCGCGTCACCACGATGGTTTCATCTTCTCCATCGCGGTTGTAGCATTCTTCGAGAACTTCGATGAGTTCGTTGCCTGGGATGTTTTTTACGTCAGGAAATCCTTGAAAACGGATTTGTGGCAATTGGGTGCTGGGGGCTGAGAATTGGGCAAGGAGGACTTGGCGCAGGTGGGTGGCGTTCCAGAGAATGCCTGAGGAGTCGGCTTGCCGCACCACTTCGGTGAGGGTGTGGCTGATGACTCGGAATCCATAGCCTTGCATGTAGTCGTCTTGCAGCGCCGGGCTTTCGGTGTCGCCTACGGGTGGAAGCTGTGCTGTGTCGCCCAGCAGGATGAGGCGGCACCCTTTACCCCCATAGACGAAGTGGACAAGGTCGTCGAGCAAGCGTCCTGTGCCGTAAAGACTGCCGGAGAGGTATTCGTCGTTGGCTATCATGGACGCCTCGTCGCAGATGAAGAGGAGGTTTTGGCGCATGTTGAAGTTGAGCGTGAAGATGCTATCCTTGTCGATGGACTTTTGGCGATAGATGCGTTTGTGGATGGTGAAGGCTGGGTGGTCGGCATAGAGGGAGAGCACTTTGGCGGCACGCCCAGTGGGAGCCAGAAGTACACACTCCTGCTCGAGCTGTTCCATTGTCTTGACCAAGGCGCTCACTAAGGATGTTTTCCCTGTGCCTGCAAAGCCTCGGAGAATGAACACGCTGTCGGCATCAGGCGAAAGGATGAACTCGCAGAGCGAATCGATGACTTTTGCTTGGTCATGTGTTGGTTTTAGCCCGAAATGATGCAAAATCAGGCCTTTTAGGTAGTCATTTATCATCTTTTTTCAAAAAAATGCTTAAAGTAGTGGGTGAAATTAAAAATTTTGCATTATTTTTGCAACGAATATAGTGATTATTCATGAACTGAACTATCAGTAAGGCAAAAAACTTGCTTTTAGGACGGTAAAAAAGTGTTGAATTAACAAAAATATAAAAAAACATATCATGAAAAAAAGTGTTATCAATGGTATCCTTGTACTTTGTACATTGGGTCTCGTCGCAGCATGCTTTTTCAGCATCTACAGCGACATTGCCTTTGATGAGGAAAAGGCAGCGCGTGAAAAACTGGTTATCGCTCGTCTGATGGACATCCGCAATGCGGAAGAGCAGTACAAGATGACGTTTGGCGAGTATTGCGGAACAATCGATTCGCTCATCGATTTCGTGAAGAACGGAAAAACGGTGGACAGAATCTACAAGGAAGGGGAGTTGACCGATGACCAGTTGGAAGCTGGTATGACTGAGCGCGAAGCTGTGGCCAAAGGACTCATCAAGCGAGACACCGTTTGGATTACTGCTGCAGAGAAGTTGGGCATCGCTAACCCCGACTCAATGAAATTTGTGCCAATAGGACGTCCCGCTGACGGCACCATCGCTGAAATTGTGCGCTCCACTTTCGACCCATCTGTCTATGACACCATCTATCAGGGTGTGATTGAACTGCGCAAGAAGGCTCAGTACAACACAAAGTCGCAAGAATTTGACATGCTTGTCGAGTTCCGTGCTCGTTTGGATGACTACATGGCTGGCATGAGCGAGAAGAAAATCAAGAACTTGAAGTCGGACCTGAAGAAGCGTCACAAAAACCATGCTGAACTGATGCTTGACAATGAGGACCAGACAGAAGGCCCTTGGTATGGGCTCCGTATGGGTGACTTGGAAGACACCAACAACAAGATGGCCGGTAACTGGGAGTAAAATTGCTTGGCAGTTGTTAATAGACAGTAAACACTTGATGGCAGAAAACATGATTAACAATAAAAGTTTGTCCATTCGGCTCTGCTCGAATGGACTTTCTTTTTGTACGTATGCTCCGGGACAGGAAGAGCCGTTTGTGTATAAAGTGTGGGATGTGAATCACACCATCTCAATGACTGCAAACCTAAAGGAGGCACTCAGGACAGAGCCTATGCTTCAACAGCAGTATCAGCGGGTGAACGTGCTGATAGCCACTTCGCATTTCACAACGGTGCCTGTGGCGGCCTTTCAGAAGGAGGACATACAGGCCATTTATCAGTTTGCTTTCCCCAAGGATGTGCCTCAGCATGTGAGCTACAATGTGTTGAGGCGTTCGGGCATTGCTATCGTCTTTGGACTTGAGCGTAATATCTATCAATTGCTGCTGGACGATTTTCCCCGTGCCCGCTTCTATGCTTCGGCAAGCACGCTGATTGAGTTTTTTGGCGAGAGAAGTTTAATTGGCAAGGGCAGGAAAATGTTTGTCTATCTGCATGAGAAGGAGATGACACTTTATGCTTTTGACCAGGGAAGAATGCTGTTTGTCAACACGTTTGATGCGGTGAGTGTGGCAGATATCCAATACTATACGTTGAATGTGTGGAAGCAGTTGGCATTTGACCAAGTGGATGATGCTCTCTTTGTGGTGGGAGATATGGAGGGGCGCACTACGGAGTTGGTGGAGAAAATCAATTATTTTCTGCAAAATGTGTCGGTTATTGATCGTAGCGAGGACTTTAAAGACAGGTTGACAATGGGCAACCAATTTATTCCTTACGATTTGCAGAGTCTTCTGGTTTGTGGCTTTTAATCTATTCCTTTCGATTGTAATAAACATTTCTCCATGAGAGTGATAAGAGGTAAATATAAGGGAAGGCATATTCCCACTCCCACAGGTTTTAAGGCGCGTCCTACGACAGACTTCGCCAAGGAGGGATTGTTCAATATTCTGGAGAATGTGTATGTGGATTTTGATGAGGCTCCTACAGCATTAGACCTCTTTGCGGGGACGGGTTCCATTGGTTTGGAACTGGCTTCGAGAGGATGCAGCAAGGTTGTGAGTGTGGAAAAGGATTTCAAGCATTGGCAGTTCTTGGCTCGTGTGCAGAAAGAATTGCTGGCAAAGGAATGGTTGCCGCTGAAGGGTGACGTATTTAAATATGTACGTGCGTGCAAAGAGCGTTACGACATTATTTTTGCCGATCCACCTTACGCTTTGGACAATTTGAAGGATATTCCCGATGCAGCCTTGCCACTCTTAGCAGAGGGTGGGCTACTGATTCTGGAGCACGGAAGTGCCTACGATTTTTCGGCACATCCGCGTTTTGTGAATCATCGCAACTATGGCAGCGTGAATTTTTCCTTTTTCCAGTAGCAGCCTTTGTTCTCTCTGAAGGAATGCGCTCAAAGGAAGGTGCTTGCGGCAAGCAAAAGCCCAAAGAGGAATATGTTTCTTGCTGTAGCTCCAAGCACTTGATTCAGCGCATGTCCGTCCAACGTTTTGAGTTGGCGAAAGGTGCGGAAATGAAGAATCAGGTAAATTAGCATGAGCGGATAGCGGATGCTTGAATAAGGAAAAAGGAAGAGGGCTGTGAAAGCCAAGATGGTGGAGAATACTCCTAACCACAGGTAGAGGTCGAGGCATATCTCCTCACCTTCTTTTTGACCTTTAGCCTCGCCCAACTTGCGTTGTTGCGCTTTGATGATGCGAACCACTATGGTTTGCTTGCCACTCACTTTGTCTTGATTTCGGTCGCGGTAGTTGTTGACCATCAGCAGGTTGTCTGTCGCTAATCCCATTGCAAGGCTGGCAATGATGAGTGGAATGTTCCATCCCCCGTTGGTGATGACGTAGTAGGTGAAAACTACGGGCACAATGCCAAAGAAGATGAGTACAAGGAGGTCGCCCCATCCAAGGTAGGAGAGGCTGGTGGTGTAGAGAAAGCAGAACAGCACGCACAGAATGCCGATGATGAGGAGTTCCCATTGCATGTTCCACAGGAGTATAGCCAGCCCCACTAAGCAGGAGAGTGCTGTGGTGATGAGAATGCCTGTCCACATGGCCCCAGATGTTATCCACCCTTGCGCACAAGCTCGCTCTGGCCCCAATCGGTCTTTGCGGTCTGTTCCTTTCTTGAAATCAAAATAGTCGTTGATGAAGTTGGCATCAATCTGCATCAGTACAGCAAAAAGAAGGCACAGGAGGAAGGGGGCAAGGAGTTGAGGGTTGAATGCTGTGAGTTGTGTGCTGAAAACTGCGAGTGGGGAGGCGGGAGCCGACAAAGCCGAATCAAGGGTGGCTGGCTGCGCCGTGTTGAGTATCTTGGAAAAAGCCAACGCTCCTCCCACTAACACGGGGGCTATGGCTCCTGTCAGCGTTTTAGGACGGGCGGCCAGCACCCATGCTTTGAATGAATTGGTCTTGATCATTTTATGCCCCATTTTCTACTCATTCTCTCCTTTCCAATACTGGATGGTTATCGTGTTGTTGGTGAAGAACATGGCTCCAAATCCTCTACGCTCGTTGTTCTGGTATTTCCCGTAATAGTAATTCCCATTGTTATAGTAGTAAATGCCTACTCCTTCTCGTTTTCCGTTGACGGTCTCGCCCACATATTTGTCGCCATTCTGGTAGGTGAGCGATTCAAAGCGGTAAACCTTTTCATAGTCGGCCGGAAGTGCGTATTTGTCCCCGTCTTTCATGATGTAAAGAGGGTCGCCTGTTGTCAAGTCGTAGCAGATGTAATGTTCGTTTGTGCCGACTTTTGCCACCTGAGTGCCCATCTTGATGCCAAACAGAAAGTTTCCCAGACGATACTGTCCGTAGATAACACCATCGTTGTCGGTGTAGTAGGCTCCAAATCCGTAGATGTTCCGCTCGCGTGTGATTTGTCCAAAATATTGTCCGAAAGATGATTTTGCTACACCGCTGGCAAAATTCTTCACGTAATCGACGAAAGTAGCATCATATTGCGATGGAATTTGGGGATATTTTTCGAGACGGGTGAACTGGGCACGCAGCGTAAGTACCAATGTCATACCCATCAGAAAAAGAATTGCTTTCTTCATAAATATAATAGTCTGTTTTGCCAATTTTATAAAAAACGTTACAAAATTACACATAATAACTTAAATTTGCATCAAAATACTAAACCTTTTCGTAACTTTGTGGTCGAATTAGCTGTATTCCTAAGGAAATTTAATCAATTAAAAAACAGTATATGAAAAAAACTTTACTCGCTATGATGCTCACGTTGGTGGGACTCAGCGCAATGGCTCAATCGAAATTTAACGTCTCGGGTACAATCCTTGAAGATGGTACGAGCGAGCCAGTCATTTCAGCCACAGTACGCATTCTTTCGCTGCCCGACAGTACGATGGTGGGCGGAGCTGCTACGGGATTGGATGGAACTTTCACTGTGAAGAATGTGAAAAAGGACAAGTATGTGATGAAAATCACCTATGTCGGTTTCCAAACAAAACTGATGCCCTTGGACCTGAACAAGGAGAAGAAGAAAGATGTAAGCGTTGGATATATCACCATTACGCCCGATTCGAAAATGCTGAAAGATGCGCAGGTGACTGCTAATGTTGCTCAGGTGCAAGTGAGTGGAGACTCGATAGTTTATAATGCCTCTGCTTTCCGTACTCCTGAAGGCTCTGCCCTGGAAGAACTTGTGAAGAAATTGCCTGGAGCGAAGGTGGATGATGATGGTAACATCACCATTAACGGTAAGAAGGTGACAAAAATCTTGATGAATGGTAAGGAGTTCTTCCTGGATGATACGAAGATGGCCATGAAGAATTTGCCAACAGACATGATTGAAAAGCTGAAAACTTACGAGCGGAAGAGTGACTTCACACGAGTAACGGGTATTGATGATGGACAAGAGGAGACGGTGCTCGACTTGACCGTGAAGAAGGGTATGAACAATGCTTGGATTGGAAACATTCAGGGTGGTTATGGCACAGAGGACCGCTACACGGGCAACTTGACGGTGCAGCGTTACAATGAGCATAGCACCTTCACGGCAATGGGTGGTCTCAACAACACTGGCGACATGGGCTTTGGTGGAGGCGGCGGCCGAGGCTGGGGACGAGGTGGCAATGGATTGCGCAACTCGAAGAACTTTGGCATCAACTTCGCCACAGAGAACGACTATCTCGAATTGGGAGGAAACGTGCGCTACCGTTATGATGGGAGCGACAACCGCAGCTGGTCGTCCACCAAGAGCTTCGTCACTTCACGCGGTGCTTTCAACAACAGCGAAAGCTTCAGCCTGAGTAGCAGCAACAACTGGAACTCTAACTTCCGCCTGGAGTGGAAACCTGACTCGATGACCAACATCATTTTCCGTCCTTCTGGTAGCCTGTCGCGCAGCAAAGGGTATAGCAACAACCAGTCGGCCAGCTTCAACGACGACCCCAACGAGTTGACTGACGAACCTTTGGATGATGCGATTGGGGTGATTAACAACGAACTGGATGTGGACGGACTCCTCGACATCATTATCAACACCAACGTGAGCCGCCAGCAGACTTTCAACGAAAACCGCCGACTGGCTGGTGAACTGCAGGCTAACCGTCGCCTGAACAACCGAGGACGCAACATTACGCTGCGTGCTTCGGGTAACATGGCCGGTTCTGACAGCAAGCAACTTTCGGCAGCTAACATCAAGTATCAAAACAAGGGTACGGAAACCACCAACAACCGTTATTACAACACGCCTGGCAGAAACCGCTCGTTTGGTGTTCAGCTGACTTACTCTGAACCCATTGCCGACAGAACTTATCTGCAATTCTCCTACCGATATGACTACAGCTACAGCAAGTCGGACCGTCGTGCTTTCGTGCTCGATCCTACAGCCTACACCGACTTGGCTGAATCGTTGAATCGTTTCCGCTACAACATTGATGGGGCGGTTGATTACTTGCTGACCAATGGTCATCGGGTGTATGGCGCAGAAGAAAATGATGAGGCTGAACGGCTCAGCCAATATTCTGAGTACAACAACTACAACCACACGGGGGGCATCAGCTTCCGTAAGGTGACGGATATGTTTAACTTTAGTGTGGGTGTGGAAATTTTGCCACAACGCAGCGTGCTCGACTATAAGTACATGGGTACACAATATCCAACGGTTACTCGCAACGTGTTCAATTGGGCTCCTAACCTTGACTTCCGTTATAATTTTACTCAGCAGACAAACCTGGGAGTGTACTATCGTGGACGTACCTCTCAACCCAGCATGACGAATCTGTTGGACATTACCGATGACTCCAACCCGCTCTACATCACCAAAGGTAATCCTGGTTTGAAGCCTTCGTTCAGTCACAACGTGAATTTCAATTTCAACACCTTCACCACTGAGCACCAGCGAGGCATCTTCGCTTGGGGTGGAGTAAACATGACACGCAACAGCATCAGTAACCGCACCAGTTATGACGAGACAACAGGTGTTAGAACGACTAAGCCCGAAAACATTAACGGCAACTGGAGTGCTAACGTGGGTGGTGGTTTCAACTCCTCGCTCGACAGCAACAACTACTTTACAGTGAACAATTTCACCAGCCTGAACTATAGCCACAACGTCAGCTATCTCGACCCGCTGCAATACACAGAGGATAAGTCGAAGACGAACACCACATCGGTGTCTGAAAACCTGGGTTTTGAATTCCGTAAAGACTGGTTCGAAGCAGGCATCAACGGAAGCTTCAGCTACAATAACTCGCGTAACTCGGTGGTAACTACTGGTAACATGGAGACTTGGACCTTCAGCTATGGTGCTGAAATCAACTTCATCTTCGATAACGGTCTGTCTATTTCTTCCGACATCAGCGAAAGCAGCCGTCGAGGTTTCTCTTCTGCCAGCATGAACACCAACGAGCTTCTGTGGAATGCTACAGCTTCTATGTCTTTCCTTAAAGGGAATGCGCTGACTCTCAGCCTCTCGTGGAACGATATTCTGCGCAACCGTAGCAACATCAGCCGTACCATCGATGCTTATCAGCAAAGCGACTCTCGCTACAATGCTATCTACTCTTACGGAATGCTCCGCGTCATCTACAAACTCAACATCTTTGGCAGTGGAGCAGCAGCTAACCGTGGTGGTTGGGGCGGCTATGGAGCTGGCTTTGGAGGCTTTGGCGGAGGCTTCGGCGGTGGTGGCCGAGGTGGAAGAAGATAAGCCTACATCTCTTTACAACAAAACGTGTCAACCAACAGGGAGGCTCGATTTACATATCGTAAGTCGAGCCTCCCGTTGGTTTCTGCGCCTATATGCGCAATTAGGGGAAGGTTATTGCGAAATAAGGCTGGGTTATTGTGTAATAAGGTTAGGTTATTTATTGTGTCTCTTTTTTCTCTAACAACGCAACAGCGTAGGCACTGATGCCTTCCTCGCGCCCAGTGAATCCGAGATGCTCGGTGGTGGTGGCTTTGATGGAAATGTCATCGGGGTCGATAGACATGACTTCCGCAAGGGTTTGCTGCATCTGAGGTATGTGGGGGTTGAGCTTGGGGCGCTCGGCACATACGGTGCAGTCAATGTTGCCGATGGTGTAGCCTTTCTCTCCGACGATGTCGAGTGTCTTGCGGAGAAGAATCTTAGAGTCTATGTTCTCATATTCGTTTCCTTTCTTTGGAGGAAAATGATAGCCGATGTCGCGCATGTTGGCAGCACCAAGAATGGCGTCGCAAATAGCGTGGATGAGCACATCGGCATCGGAGTGACCGAGAAGACCGAGGGTGTGCTCTATCTGAATGCCGCCCAACCAAAGTGGACGTTCTGCTACTAATTGGTGAACATCGAAGCCAAAGCCTATGCGAGTTTTCATGAAGTAAATGGGGTTTATGGGCTTAATGGAGAGTTATAGGTGAAATTTTTGTTGGAGATAAATGCCAAAGGCCGGAAGCGCATGGTTGGTGATTATCTGCGCCGTCTGCCAAGCAGGTCGCCGATACCATCCATGTCGAAGGCAAGAGAGAATCGTAGGGTTTGGTCGAGCGGGTTGCTTTGGGCGGTAGAGATGACGTAGCCTGCATCGAGGGAGAATACACTCATCTTGAAACCTGCGCCGACAGTGAAGTAGGTGCGGTTTCCCTTGTTCGGGTGCTCGTAGTGGTAGCCTGCACGGAGGAAGAATTGGTTGTTGTAGGCATATTCCAAACCTGCACTCCATTGAATTTCCTGCAATTCTTCCTTAAAGCCGTTGGGGGCATCGTGAAAGGACTTGAAGATGCCGGAGATGGGGGAGACGTTGTAGTAGCCTTCGCCTTCAAGCCAAGTGCGGTAGTCGGAGTAGTTCTGCTCGTAGTCCTTTGCTTCACCACCTTCAGTTTCAATCATGTGTTTTACGTATTGATCCATTGTGGGGCGTGTGGGCACAAGGAGTTTATTGGCATCGGCTGCGATGGTGAGGGTGTTGTATTCGTCGAAGGGGACAAGCAGCGAAAGACCGAAGCGCATGTTAGTTGGAATGAACTCAGAGGTGTTGCCGCTGTCGTAGGATATTTTGGAACCGATATTGCTGAAGTTGAGTCCCCATCCCAATTGACTCTCATGTCCGCTGAGGTTGATGTA
>Ga0326513_10003750_pt1 | contig 10967 bp, 9 predicted proteins | sample 2_2465_0518_D_FD_203654 | JGI IMG/M metagenome (GOLD analysis project Ga0326513, IMG submission 203654) | Bovine rumen microbial communities from UC Davis, California, United States - 2_2465_0518 | ecosystem: Host-associated > Mammals > Digestive system > Stomach > Rumen | place: USA: California... | reverse complement strand
AATCCAGGGAAGCAATCTTTCTAAATGGTTTCTTTCAGCATGAAGGGATGTTTCGAGTGTAATATGCCATCTCTTGGCATCTAAAGACAGGACTTCCGTGATGAATTCACTTTTAATGAGTGGCTCTCCACCCCCAAAGGTTACACCACCTTTGGTGGCAATAAAATACAACTCATCTTTCTTAAGAATTTTCATCAGTTGTTCTGAAGACATTTCTCTTTTGGGGTCAAAAGAGCTGTGACATTGAGGGTTCAGGCAATATCTACAACGAAGTAGACATCCATGAAATGCCACCAACGTTGTTACGCCCTGCCCATCTGAACCCATACAATGGCGCTTGATACCAATGATTTCTGCTTTGCTCATTTGTTATTTGATTCTTATGTAATCACCATTGTGACTAAAGTATAGTCTTCCATCGTAGAGTTCCTTCTGCATCACCTCATCGTTATCACGCAGATAATAGAAGGCCACAGAATCTGGCAGATAATCGGCAATCTGCTTTGCCATTGAAAGCCCTCGGCTCTTCCATGAGATCCAGTCATAATGGATGTTTGCTATATTGTCTTGAAAGTCCTTGTTCCATTGGTGCAAACCTTTAATTTCTGGGAGTTTTATAACGGTTGGATTCCCATGACAATCTTCAATGGTGACAAATTGCATATCACCGATCTTCCATCCGCTATTATCAACAAACATCTTATCATCATTTGGAGATGGATTTAGTCTCAACACGTATTTGCCCACATTCTCATAGTTCCAAGGAGTGAAATCCCATACATATTGCCGTCCTCCCGCTTGTCGTATGGTATATTCAATATCCTTTTCGATTTCAGTGTAATCCTCTGAGAGCAGATCGTCTATGACATCTAATATAGTGGAACGTACATTTTTCAATACGGGCCAATATTGACAATCCTCCAGATAACAGTTCGTGTTAGGATTTGCACCTCGCTCCAACAGGAACTTGGTCATTTCAATACTTCTTGCATAATATGCACAAGTAAGTGGTGGCATACTGTCATACCCAAATAGGTTAATGTCGGCACCTTTATCCAATAGATGTTGTACTACTTCCTTGCATTTGATGGTATTTTCTTCCTTTATCTTCTGCCGTTCTTCTTCGGTATATTCTTTGTCAAGGGACATTCCATGAAAGTTGAAGAAATCAGTGGCTTCGTTAAGCACAGAATCCCCCATTTCACTGAGGCAATTGATATATGCGCCACGTTCTAAGGCCATATCAATCTGCTCAATATCCCAATTCATGGCTGCTTGTAACAACATGTCATCCATCTTTGAATGCCGATGAAGTTCTTTGGGCATGGTTAGTCTTAGCTGGTCAAGTGTCATCTCATAGAAAAAGCCCTTGATGTCTTTCCACTTGTATGTAACCGGTTGGTTACTATAAGTATGGGTATATACATCTGACAATTCCTTATACATATAACGAGCATCATCTCTGTCAAGTACAACCTGGCAGATACATTTAGGACCAGTATTCCCAACTCCCTCACTATAGATGTGGAATCCCTCACAAACAGTTATTTCTCCAGAATCAGCAATCTTTTCCAGTAAATCCCAAAACCAAGCTAAAAGTTGCTCTACTGTGATATCCCTGTAGAAGTTGCTATATACCAACTTTCTAAACGGACCGTCAGAATCTTCCCAGTGCAACCACCAGTAATATAACAGATTGCTTGGGTTATCTGCTGAAATGAGTGCTGCCTTAGTCCAGACTTGTATAGCATATTCGAGCTTTAATGTCCTACAATCGAGCGTAGCAGATTTGCTTCTAGGTGTCTTGAATAAGCTTGAATATATCTTATACCGTTGCTCAGGTGCTTTCAGGACAATTCTTGACATCCCACAATCATAAGTGGCATTTACGTCACGAGCAATCTCAATATCTTCTCGTGTGAATTCATCTTCAAAGTTGTTTGCTTTCATTTTCTTCTTCCTTATATTTTTGAACTGATGGGTATTCTTCATTCCATATCACGACATCCTTAGCGCCGTAGGCTTCAAGGATTGACTTCATTTCAGATACAATGCCATATTTGTCCTCTTTATCTTTGATAGCATAGTTGGCTCTTGATAAGACAGAACGATACCTGACGGCTATCGGACACCAACCTGTTTCGTATTGTTGCTCATTGGGATTTGCACCATGTTCAAGAAGGAATTTCAGACAAGCCGGACTGTAATGCCAGATACATTGTGAAAGGTGTTCTTCCTTCAACTTTTCGTTGGGCGTGTTGTCAATAACATATTTCAGAATTCTTGCTTTCAACTCATCACGTTTTCTTATCGACTCTTCTGTCTCTTCATAAGTAGGATTACCTACGCTGTCAGTAGTCCCACCTTCGTTGGAATTAAGAATCCACTGTACAACATAGGTTGTATCTGCATGAAGGCCAAGGAAATGTGCTACTTTCTGTAAGTTAAGGGAATTACAGGCTGTCCACAAGGTATCAGATGTAAAACCGTATGGGTCTTGCCCGATTTCACTAACTTTATAGGGACCCTTGTCGAATATCTCGCCCTGAAAGACGTTGTTGTTTCTTCTAATGAGGTGTGGCTCAATGTAACCATTAGCATCATCCTGAATGGTCCATAAGTCGAAAACAACAGGCAGCGAGTCAACGACTTTGGTATATTGACCTGTTCTGATGGCAGTGCCGTCAATGATGGCAATGCCATTGCCACTTTTATCGTAGACCTTGGTCTTGTCTTCGATGGGGACATAGTAACCAATAGTTTCATCACAGACATGAAGGAGCTTTTTGCCGTCATACACTAATACATCTTTGACAACAAAAGGACTGATACGCTGGAACATACCTCGCAGAAGGAACTCCTCAATAGTTCTCGACTTCATTCTATTATAACAGACCATCTTGCAATCATCCCAATTCCATCCACATCCGATATCATCATAGCGGAAGGTCATTGCATAGAGCAGACCATAGTATAGTTTACAAAGAACATCTTTTTCAGAACAAAGTCCGCTGAAAGGTCTCTCCTTTGTAAAACCACTTGGGTTAATGTCGAGAAAAACACAGTCACCCTTCTTCTTCAATGATAAGCATGTTGGTTCTGTATCAAAATCAAGTTCAATAGTTGTTTCTCCTGTATGGAGATATTCTTCCAACTTCTCGCTTATACTATCCCAACAATTGCTCCAGCCAGTAATGTATGTCTCAAATGAGTGATTGTCAACACCCATGAGAAATTGGATGTCGCCAGAATCATCATCTGGTTTTACCTTGAAATAGAATCTCTGGGCTTCCATATGTCAGTATATTAATCTCCTTCGTAAAATAGTACCACTTATATCTTCATAGGGTGCCTCATACCAGAGGTCAAAGTCTGTAGAGAGTTGCTCACGGAGTTGGCGAGCCAAGGCGATGCCTCGGGTATGGTAGTCAGACCAGTCTTTCTCGTATGGATGCCCTGTCTCTGATTCTACTATAATAGATGCCATTTCTTGCGCCCATGCATCCAACTCTGACATTTGAATCGTATTCCCGTTTTTGTCGTACAATTCGTCAAGCCTGATAGAAGCTCCTTCACTGTCCCATAGGAATGCATCGTAGTCTGGATCTATCCTAATAAAGTCCTTCACGATGACCTGACGTATTTTGTATGTATTCGGCTGGTACTCTTGCCCCCGAAGATAGGACTCTATGAGAGGTGACTTGTATCGATTGTAGGCTACGAGAGTAGATGGGGTATCATCGTAACTGCTTTCTTTTCCGTCAACAGGATGTCTCATGGCGATGTCCAATAGACCTTCGTATAAACACCTGAGTGCCTCGTTCACCTTACAATAACCTTTGATAATGGGCATTTTTACAAAACCATTGGGGATAATCTCTACCATGTCGAAATCCTTGTATTTGTAACCATGACCATCGCCTGCCTTTGTTATCTCGTCTAAAACGCTAACGTGACGAAGCTTTATAATGGTTTCGTCGCAGTCAAAGTTCAGAATAATCTCTGCCTTTTGATGGATAAATGATTCCATCTGTTCACGAACTGTTTCCATGTCACTATCCCAATGGGTAAACCATGTATGAAATGTCCTGTCGCCAATACCGATAGTGTAACCTTCAAGGTGTTCTTGGTCTGGAACAAACACGAATTCCTCCTGAACAACGTCTTCTGTCATCAGACGATAGTGAGAGGGTAAAACCCCTCGTACCATGAGTTGTCTGTGACACATCATAACACTTGCAATTTCAACATCATTTTTCTTGTAAGCCATAGGCTTGCAGCATAAATAGGCTCTATAAAGTTCCCTCATGCTCGTTTTAATCTTTCCGAGATAGTCCTCATAAGTAAACTGCATCGGTATCATTTTGTGGGAATTGGTGTGGTAAATCCTCCATGAGAAACAACTGTTCCATTTGCTGATATCAACTCTATAGTGGCCTTCTGGTTTTTCCTTTCCTTCTTCAACGTAAATGTCAAGGATGCAATAGGTACCATCCTCATAAATGCTGTTGACCAAATCGATGGGGTCAATGAGGATGAGAATGTCACCAAGACCGAACCATATACCCCATACGCCATCTCTTTCTCGGCAAGAGATGGGAAACTCCCGACAAGTCGCTTCTTCAGCAGCAATCATGTTTCTTGCTTCCTGATTCTCCTTTTCAATATATCCGTCCTTAGACCATATAGTTTCCATCATATTCAAACGATTTTGGTACAAATTTACTCGAAATCTGGCAGAATTACAAGCTATTTAACAATACAAGGCTTGTAAAGCGCTCATTTTTGCGGATTTATTCCTATCTTTGCACCATATAAATAGTAAATTAAAAAGGTATGGAAGAAAAACGTATTTCGGAGAAGGTAATGCAGGAGGCTCGCAGATATGCAATCTGCATTGCTGGCGAGGCTCACATGTTCAGAGATTTCGCCGTCAACATGATAGACTATATCGGGCCTGAGATATGCCCATACCTGAAAGAACTTTATAAGGAGTTGAGCCAGATGCTCTTTACAAGGGCAATACGGCAGGATGACCAGGAATATGTTGAAAGTCTAAGCGAGGACGAGATCATGTCTTGGTATTACAGTTTTAATGAGTATAACAAACACAAGGAAGAACATGTACAAGAGGAGTTCAAAGAGAACATTGATGAACTGCAATTCCTGGTGAAGGAGTTCCGAGAGAAAGACGAATTCCAGAAAATGCTCGATTTTGTAGGAAAGTTCAACCACATAGCTCCCTATAATGCCATGTTGATAGAGATGCAGAAGCCTGGCTGTGTGCTTGTGCTTAAAGGAAACGAATGGTACAGGAAATATAACCGACAACTGAAGCCTAATGCACAAAGACTCATAACGCTCCGACAATTTGGTCCGGTGCAGTGTATGTTCGATATCTCTGACACCGAACCTATTCCTGGTAAAGAGCAGGATGATGACGCGAAGATTCTGGAGCGTTGGAACAATTCATTGAAAAGAACTCAAGGAACTGTTGATAAAGGCCTCTATGAACAATTGGTCAATAATCTCCCATCGTATGGTATCTATCTGGACGATTCGTTTAATGCATCAAATACCTTCGGTGGATATGTGATGCCTTTTGCTCATGAAATCTCATTGTATGTACACCTATCAGAGGATCCTATTAAGTACAAGTCTCGTTTTCTTATCAGCGTAAACCGTACTCAGACAATGACAGAGAAGTTTCATACCATCTGCCATGAACTGGGACATGTATTCTGTCGCCATCAAAGCTATAACTACGAAAAAACAAGGAGTTTGTCACTGAAGCAGAGAGAGTTCGAGGCAGAGACGGTAGCATGGCTTATGTGTAAACGACATGGCATAGACAATGCATCAGAGGAATACCTTGCAACGTATGCACCTGAAGGAACAATCCCTATCTGCAGTACAGAGTATATTATGAAGTCCGTTACTGAAATTGAGAGGATGTTGGAGGGGGCAATATCGCCCAAAAACTCCTTATGGTATAAAGAGGACAAACGATTCAAGTCTGATCTGGATGCTGTTCTGAAAACAATGAAGAACAAGAAAAAAACAAAACGAACTGAAAAGAAATTCTAAACTTTTGAATGTATGTTTTTCACGTTAGGACTAAATAAACTACCGTTTGAGCCGCAGAAAGAACAAATCATATATGTGGAGAATGAATATAGCAAACCTGTAAACAACTATATTCAGAAGAATTACGAGGCCATACGATCTCACTTCAAGAAGAATGGGCTGGAGTTTATCTATATGCCAAAACTGATGGAGAAGGTGAAATCGCCTGAGTTTATTATGTACAATGCTCCATACGCAGAAGGGATAAGAGAGGACGTGAATTTCACCAGCGACTTCCTCCTTCAGTTCATGGCACATCCTGAAAATAAGAAGACGTTCCCGCCTTCGTTGGTGTATTACTGTCCCCAGATGACATCAAAGAACTATCCCGAAGCCAAGATTTTATACAGAGGAATTGCTTTAGATAGCGAATCCAACTACAGAAAGGCTAAGAACCTCTCGAATGTCTTAACAGAGATAATCGGTGATACTGGAGGTATATGGAACTGGCTGGATATGGATGTAAGGCGATATGATGAAGATCTCGACGATGAGGGCTTCTATGAGATACCGATGGCCTGTGAAGAACCTGCCTCGTATGGTGGTGACGAAGATGACGAGCCGTATGAAAGCGAGATCCTGATGAAACTTGGCGATGCAAGATCTCTGATAGACGAGTTGAAGGCTTTGGGGGTAAGCGAGTATGTGCTCCTGAAACTGATATATGGTGAAGAGAAACCTAGCCGCCTCCATATAACCAAGGATTATCGGATATTCCTCCCAGACTTCTCCAATATGGAAATCGAATTAAGGCCTTTGCCAAAAATCCTTTTCCTCTTATATTTAAAGCATCCTGAAGGCATCTATTTTAAGGATCTTTCTGACTACAGGGAAGAGTTGTTACAGTACTACAAGGCTGTTCGTGGTGGTCTATTCTCTCTAACGGATGCAAAGTCTAAGATAGCGAGATTAACAGACTCAACCGATAATTCACGCAACGAAAAGTGTACGGCCATAAAGAATGCCTTTGTCAATAAGATAAAGGAAAGACTGGCCAAAAACTACTATATCGTTGGTGAAAGAGCAGAAAAGAGAAGGATAACACTTCCCCGTGAGATGGTGATTTGGGACGATTAACAAACAGTTTCACCGAATGTCGGACTAATGGGGAAAGATGATCGTATGATCGTCTCTGTTCCTCAGTAGCTCGACATTCTTCTTGTAATCTCTCAGCAATCGGTTAACGGATGTGTATGTACCGATAACAGAGTCTAGGGTTTCCTCTTTCATATTATGGGAAGGGAAAGCGATTTTAATGCCTATTACTGAAACATCTGAATCTGTAATCCCAACAAAAGAACGGTAGTCACACAACAAACTGACCATGTGTGCTCTGCGCTCAATACGATACAAAGCATCAGGATTGTTTTCTTTCCATTCTGCCTTTTTCAATACTTCCATCTGCTTCTGTTCGATGATATGGTGTTCCATCCCTTCTAAATTACCGAAGCTGCTATAGGGGAAATGATTAAAATTCATACGCAACTCCATGGAATAAATGGGATTGCCTGTGATTTCTATATTCTCATTCATGGCATACGCATCATCAAATGGGTCCAACTTGCCCTTGATGGTTGGAACAAGCCTGCTAAATTTCTCATCCACATCGTCATAAAGGGATGCGAGCCTTTTGCTAGCTTCATCAATGGTATCACCTAACATGACATTGGAGAAGGACAAAAGCCCATAGGAGCAATCAATAAACTCAAATAAGTACATAAACACAGAATTAAAATCTTATACCACAATCATATTTTACAAGGACATCCCGATGTTCAGCATCTAGGAAATATGCCTTTCCCCCTATGAAGGTCATGGGAACGGATTCTTTCACCAGTCCTCTCCACGGACTCCAATAATGGCACATAACTGTAGCGTTGTTCCCATCAAACGTTACGGATGGTGACAAATCTTCAAAGTTTGGAATGACCTTGGGTTTCTTGTAAGTCACTCTGTTGATTCGCTTTAGATATTCATCATTGGTGAAAATCATACTGCGCTTGGAATAACCACCATGCCATGCTGTTGGCAGGAAATGTGTGGCTATAAGCATAAGATATGCCTGCCAAGCACCCATGGGCGATGGCTCAATCAACAGATGATTAAACACATTGTATATCTCGTCGTAGTTGTAACAGGTGAAAAAGGATGAGGATTTCTTGGTTCTTTTCTCATAGGCATTCACATAACTATCATGCTCTCCGGCATAGCAATAGAACCATGACTTGTCACCATGTCCGCCGTGTTGAGCGAACCTTACTTTCAGATGGCAATCAAAGTCGAGTCTGATACAATTCAAAGTTTCTAAAACCTCTGGACGTTCTTTGTCTCTGTTCTCATCCTTGGATATTTCTGACAAGACTTGTAAGAACTTATTGCAAATTGATATATAGTCTTCTGCCATACTCTTATTCTGTTGAGATTCGATGAACCGTTTTTTCTGCTATTGCATCTAACTGTTTGCAAATATCATCGGGAACTTTGAATTCGCTAACTCCCAAGGCAATTTGTTTATAGTAATTAGCTTGTTCCTTAGCGTAATCGATCAGCTGTGACGAGACTTTATAGCCTTCTCTGGGAACTCGCAGGGTTAGGATATACCAAATATGCCGTATCTCATGAGAAATATCCGAATCTCCAAGAAGCTCTTCATACATTTTATATACATAAGGCGGTAGTGAGTTCTTCTCCTCTATCCATTTGCAGGATAAAATACCTCTAAGATAATAGAAAAACTGTTTCAGGGAATATTCGCAATTCTTGTAATCAATGTCATTGAGCGCAATGTGGGTATTGTAATAATAGGCAGTTGCCGTCTTTGCATCGAAACACTGGGGGATTAACGGCATGAGTTCATGGATAAAGCTGTTATCCTTCGTCCAGTCACTCCGGGAAGTCAGCCAATTAAGGATAAGGGGATTGCCCTTCTTCATCTCCTCAAACGACTTGATGATATCCCATCCAACCATGTCGATGTTGCCTTCATAAACTTGCTCGATAGCATCTGTTTTGCTAGCCGAGTCGTACCATTTCGGTTCATGACAATAGAGAAACCAAATGTCCCAATCACTCTTAGGAAAGGAATATCCCCATTTTCTGCTGCCTCTTAAGGCTGTCCATAGAATATGGACTTTATATTCTTCAGCAGCTTTATTAAGACATCTTGGAATCTTGTCAAACCTGTAATCGTCCTCAACATGCCAGTCTCGCAGATATGGAGCAGTAAATCGCTCCGCTGTGATTTCAAGCGGTTTCCCATTTTCACATAGCTTGAAACAGTGTGATTGATACTCCCGTCTGTCGCCTTCCAATACCACACGAGAACAGGACCTGAACATGGCCAGGTATCTGACATTATAGGTCTGCCCAATCGTGAGTGGGTATTCTTCACCATGCATGGCGGTCTTATAGACACAAACGCCTGTTACTCCAGTTACTTTGTGATAAAACTTATCATAGTAGTCTTGATATTCCATCACCTTCTATATCTTTTTCTTTTGAATTAATCGTTGATCAGGTACAATAATCGGTATTTCCTCATATCCCCATTCAGAGCCTTCGATCTTGAAAGTCTTCCATTGATAGTACAAATCAACACTCTCGGGAAGCATCGTCCTTATCTTCTTGGCTAACTCCCAGCCTTTTTGAAACCAAGTTCTTTCGTGTTCTTCTGTCCATTTCTCAACACCAAATGGACCGTCTGATTCCCATTCGTCATACCATTGGCGCAATTCAGGCATTGCTGACAGGTCTATTTCTATTCCATCGGTGTCGATGAAGAAGCCTTCAGCATTCCCGGAACAACCTCCCCTCTGATGCCAGAACAGACCATCACCCCATTCCGTCCACATGTGAACGGTCTCTTGTATTCTTGGAGGAGCTTTGAATTCAAGCCATTCGTGGCGATAGGCTCTATCACTATCATAATTCCATTCTATCAGCGTGGATTTTAAACTATTGTAGAACCTCCAGTTATCAAAGTATGGTTTTCCGTCTTTATCGTGATCCATATAATACCAATCAGTGCCAAACTTACAGATTGCCTTGCTTCTGGAAGAGTAATATAAAAGGCCGTTGTATAGAGCAAAAAGGAACTGTTTCGTCTTACAATAGCAAACTACCGGTAATTCCTGTTCTGCAGAGTCATACAAATAGAACAGCCCAAGGTCAGGATAAGTATTAGCGTCATAGTCTTCCCATTCGTCTAACTCATACTCTTCGCTGTCAAACTTCCGCCCGATTCCGAACAGCGCATTCCTAATATGCTCATAGTGAAAGATGATGGTACGACCTTCAACTTCAATACTGAAGTCGGAAGTGAGTTTATTGTCGTTGACAATATCTTCCATCCAGTCTTTTAGGTGGTAAAAAGGATCAAATACCTGGGATAAAGGGAATGTGTGTACTTTCTTTCCGTTAATATAAACAGTGATGTCTATCCAACCACCATCAGGCTCAGAGAAACTAAAGTAGATTTCGTCAGGTTCTCTATAGCTCCACTTCGCAACTTCTGCATATAGTTTGGCTCGTTGCTCAAACCAGCCAGGAGTGTCGCAAATATCTACTCGCCGAATACAAAAACTTGGATGATATATCATATTGCACGTTTTTGCTGCAAATATAGCTATAATATCCAATGGAAACAAGGAATTTCACATTGCAAGGCTTGTAAAAGCCCATCTTTTTTTCTTTTGTTGAATCACCAGGTCCGATAAGGGTGAATGCGCAAATGGCTGTTGAAGTATCTGGAATCGCCCGTCACCTCTATCCCAATAAAAGTGGGTATTTCCACTATATCATTAACAGATGATAATTCTACCTCTGCCATTACCAGACCCTCA
>Ga0326513_10003748_pt1 | contig 10970 bp, 8 predicted proteins | sample 2_2465_0518_D_FD_203654 | JGI IMG/M metagenome (GOLD analysis project Ga0326513, IMG submission 203654) | Bovine rumen microbial communities from UC Davis, California, United States - 2_2465_0518 | ecosystem: Host-associated > Mammals > Digestive system > Stomach > Rumen | place: USA: California... | reverse complement strand
AGGGTTATATCTATATGCTTCAAGGCGATTGCTATGTTGTTAGCCATCTTGCAATACTAACACCAAAATATGTTGACAGTTCCTATTTGAAGTATTGCCTTCAATTTTTTAAGCCTTGTTCTCTTGCCAAAGAAGCAGCCTTCCCTTCTATAACACTCAAAGAACTATCATCGTTTGAAATACCCGTACCTATTCCGTCCGAGCAGCAACGTATCGTGAACCTATTGGATGCCGAGTTTTCCAAGATTGATACCTTAAAATCCAATGTAGAAAAGAACTTGCAGAACGCAAAGAACTTGTTTCAAGCAGCGTTGAGAAAAGAATTGGAGCCAAAAGAAGGGTGGGAAAAAGTATCACTTTTTAATGTTTGTTCAATTACATCATCTTTGGTAGACCCGCGTTTGGAAGAATATCAAAAGTTGTTACACGTAGGAGGTGCTAATATTACTTCCGATAATGGAGCTCTAATAAACTTAAAAACAGCAAAAGAAGAGGAATTAACCTCAGGAAAGTATTGCTTTGATAATACTATGGTCTTGTATAATAAGATACGACCTTATCTAAAAAAAGTTGCTCGACCTACTTTTAATGGTCTTTGTAGTGCCGATATGTACCCCTTGAAACCAAATAAAAAAATAACTAAGGATTTCTTGTATTACGTATTATTATCGGATGACTTTACTGACTATGCAATAAAGGGGTCGGCAAGAGCAGGTATGCCAAAAGTTAATAGAGAACATTTGTTTGCATACGAATGTTTCATTCCCGACATTCACGAACAATGTTTGATTACATCTTGCCTTGATACTTTGAGTGAGAAATGCCTATCGCTTCAATCAAACTACGAAAAGACTTTGAGCCTCTGTGATGATCTGAAACGGGCATTACTGAGGAAAGCTTTTAACGGAGAAATGTAAACGACAATGAACGAGAGCCAGACACGATTAGAAAAGATAGACCCAGCATTGAAGAAGGCTGGTTGGAATGTGGTTGAACAGAGCCACATTATCGTGGAATATGCCATTACTAACGGTAGGGTTAGTAAGAGCGTAACCCCCAAGCCTCTTAAAGCAGACTATATCTTAGTCTATAAGGGTGTGAAATTGGCCGTGGTCGAGGCTAAGAGCGATGAAAAGGACGTAAGCGAAGGAGTAGCCCAAGCTAAACAATACGCCAAAATGCTCAATATCCGCTTCACATACTCCACTAATGGCGATAGTATCTATGCTATGGATATGGAAACAGGGGAAGAACAGGATATTTCAGCCTATCCAACACCAGAGCAACTATGGAATTGGACTTTCGGGGATGCTGACGAATGGCGAGACAAGTTTAATGAGCAGCCATTGTTCAGCAATGGTACTAAAATACCAAGATACTATCAGGAAATCGCTATCAACAAAACCCTGACAGCAATAGCAGCTGGCAAAGACCGTATCTTGCTGACTCTTGCCACAGGAACAGGCAAGACCTTTATTGCATTTCAAATCGCCTGGAAGTTGTTCCAAACCAAGTGGAACGTAAAGAAAACAGGCAATCGCCCCCGTATTCTGTTTCTTGCAGACAGAAATACACTTGCTGACCAAGCTATTAACGGCTTCTTTGGCTTTGCCCCCGATGCCCTTGTGCGTATCAAACCTGATACTATCCGAAAAAAGGGCAAGGTTCCTACTAACGGTTCCGTCTTCTTCACGATATTCCAAACCTTTATGACAGGTGAAGATAACAACTTCACTTTTGGCGATTATCCCAATGACTTCTTTGACCTTGTAATTGTTGATGAGTGCCATAGAGGGGGAGCAAAGGATGAAAGCACTTGGAGAGCTATCCTTGAATATTTCAGCCCAGCAGTACAAATAGGTCTAACCGCTACACCGAGAAGAGAAATCAACGCAGATACCTACAAATACTTTGGTGAGCCTGTATATCAGTATTCGTTGAAACAGGGCATTTCCGATGGTTTTCTGACACCTTTCAGACATTGCAAAATGCAAGGCACGATTGACGATTACATATATAGCCCTGAAGACGAAATTCTGTCAGGAGAAGTGGACGAGACCAAGGTGTATACAGAAAACGACTTTTATGCTGGCAATATCTACATAAAGCAGCGTGATGAAGCCCGTGTGAAAGAGTTTATGCAGTATATCAAACCTAACGAGAAGACCCTTGTATTTTGCTCAACACAAAACCACGCAGGGCAAATCAGGGATATGATAAACCGTTACCATAAAGGCAATCCCGAATATGCTGTGCGAGTTACAGCAAACGACGGTGAGCGTGGTGAACAATACCTTAATGAGTTTAAGGACAACGAAAAGACAATACCGACCATTTTAACCACTTCGCAGAAACTCTCAACGGGTGTAGATGCCTTGAATGTGCGAAACATCGTTTTGCTTCGACCAATTAAGAGTATGATTGAGTTCAAGCAAATCATAGGCAGGGGAACGAGACTATACGATGGCAAATACTACTTCACCATATATGACTTTGTGAAAGCATACGAAAACTTCCAAGACCCTACTTGGGATGGTGAACCTGTATGTCCTGTTTGTGGGGAAAATCCTTGTACTTGTGGTGATGGAGCTGGAGATGACAATGAGGGTGGTGGTGATAGTGGTAAGCCCAAACCACCGAGCCCCCCGAAACCGCCCCGTGTTTGTCCTGTATGTGGCGAAGCCCCCTGTGTGTGTCCTAAGCCAGAGAAACTTGAAATACGTCTTTCTGACGGAAGAACAAGGAAAATCCGCTTTCTCAAATCAGATATGTTTTGGGGAGCAGATGGGAAACCCGTAAGTGCCGAAGAGTTCTTGAAAGCAATGTTCGGGCAAATGCCAGAGTTCTATACTTCACTTGAAGACCTGAGAGAAAAATGGTCTTCTCCAAAGACAAGGGAAGAACTGTTGGATAAAATGAGTGAAGCTGGATACGACAAGGAAACACTAAGTCGCATACGAACCTTGATAGACGCTGATAATTCTGACCTGTTGGATGTGCTTGAATACATTTCATTCAATGTCGATCCTATCCAGAGAGAAGAACGGGCGAAACGTACCAATTCGTATGTATCAACTCTTTCCACTCCGCAGCAAGACTTTGTAAATTATGTGATTGCTCTTTACATTAGAGAGGGTATAGAAGAGCTTGGAACAAGTAAGTTGCCTGAACTGTTAAATATGAAATATGGCTCAGTTCAGGATGGTATTTCTTTCCTTGGGGGATTGGATATTGCAAAGAACACGTTTTATGGTTTCCAGCGTAGGCTATACCTAAGTTAAACTGAATGATATGGACAAAGAAGCTCTTTTCAAACAAGCTACAAGTATTGAAGATTTCTGTAAGAAGTATATCGAGTATTTCAGAAATCTCAAACGTGAACCACCCGAAGACCGTTATTATTTCATTGACTCTCCTGTGTTTGTCCACGAGTGTAATTCCTTTGGGTTTGAAATGGATTGTGGGGAGTCCTTTATTGAGAAATATGGTGCTGACGCTTGGAATAATGAAGAAGACCTAATACGTATCATAGACAGTGTTTCAGATGTAAAAGTTATTGGTTCTGGTATCTTCTCAAAGTGGAGATACTATAACCATTGGTGTGATTCCTCAGAGGAATTGTACAATGGCATTGGTTGGTTCTTGGTTCTATTTAGGAGATTGAAAGAGAGGTGCATAACAAAATCTTAGACAAAATGGCACAATTCAATATCGGGTCAAAAGTGGTACATCTTGTTTCGGGTCAGCACGGAACAATAGTTGAAGTATATCCTCCAAGAAGAGGAAGACAACTCTATAAAGTTGGCTGGCCGAATGGCAACAATGATGAATTGGAAGTAGACCTTGCTTTGGATTGTGATATTTCTGACCCTTTTGAGAGGTGTGCAAGTGGCATTTTTGGTTCATATTCTGAGTATGCCAAGAAGAACACCACGTTCAAAATCAAAAACTCAAACAATAGCACAATATCTTCACTAAAAGCCTCTAAAACCCTCTTCAGGGCTTATCAGTTCAAACCACTGTTAAAATTCCTCAACTCACCTAACAGAAGATTGCTGGTTGCTGATGAAGTGGGTCTGGGTAAGACTATTGAGGCAGGACACGTAATGTTGGAGTTGAAAGCTCGCCGAGAGTTAAGGAACGTCCTAATCGTATGCCCTAAATCTTTACAGGAGAAATGGAGAGCTGAACTGATTGAAAAGTTTGGTCTATCGTTCAAGATTTACGAGTCAGCAAAAGACCTTATATCAGAATTAGAAGACCATAGGGGCGATGTTCACGCAATCGTGAATTACGAAAAAATCCGTATGAAACGCGACGATGAGGATAATGACGACGACAGGAACAATGCCAAAACCGAGGAAACCAAAAAAAAGAAGAGAGAAAAAGACCCCAAAAAGAACTTAATCGACTTTTTGCTGTTAAAAGGTGGTCGTTTCAGTTTAGTCTTATGCGATGAAGCCCATAAGATGCGAAACAGCTCAACTCAAACATATAAAGGAGCTGAGATTATAATGAGCTTGGCAGACGCTTCAATCTTTCTAACGGCCACACCAATAATGATAAGTACCGAAAATCTGTATAACCTGTTGCACTTGCTTGACAATACAAGGTATTTCAATCCTCAGATTTTCGACAACCTACTCCAACAAAACAGACCGTTTGTTTGGGCGTTGACAGAACTAAACAACAATGAACCTTTGAAAGAAATAGCAGAAAGACTTTCATCGGGTGTCATTCGTTCAAGGTTTAGTGCCGACGAGAAGGAGATATATTCTGAGACCACTACCGTAGGAGAAAAGTTCAAGGAAGACCCTCTATTTAAGGAAATCATTGAGCTGATGAATGGAGAAGACTCTTTACAGATAAGAGCTAAGTTACAACATTTATTATCCTCAATGAGCATAATGAATAATGTCTTCTCTCGGACAAGAAAAAGGGAAATAACAACAGACTACACCCAAGCCGAGAGAAAGCCACATTTGAGGAAGATAGATTTGACTGAGGACGAAAGAAATAACTTTGATACTGTAATTGATGAGTATATCGAAGAAAACTCTTACGTAGACATATACAGTGGAGAAACCGTAATGAATAAAGGGGCAATTCTTGGTCTTATCTCGAAGAAAAGGCAGATTGCAAGTAGTGTTTACGCTTATCTAAACAACGAGGAAACACTTGAAAAAGGCATAGACATATTCCGTTCACGACCAGATTCCAAAATAGAAGAGTTAGTTAAAATCATTGAAGAAGTATTCAAGCACGGAACCAAAAAGATTGTTGTTTTTGCCCTTTTCAAGAAGACCCTAAACTATATTAAGCTAAGGTTGGAAGCTCTGGGATATAATAGTCTGATGATACACGGTGAGGTTGAGAACCGAGCTGAGATTTTGGACATCTTCAAGAATGACCCCAATTCCCATATATTACTTTCATCCGAGGTTGGAAGTGAGGGATTGGATATGCAGTTCTGCAATTCTATGGTCAATTATGATTTACCGTGGAATCCTATGGTTGTTGAACAAAGAATCGGACGTATAGATAGATTTGGACAACAATCACCTGTGGTAAACATATACAATTTGGTTGTAGCCGATTCTATTCAAGAAGACATCTATATGCGATTGCTTGATAGGATTGGAATATTCAGAGATACTATTGGCGATTTAGAGGCTATCCTTGATGCTCCTATTGACCCTAATGGGAATGTTACAATTCAGGATTTGTACAACAAACTTGAAAAAGAACTGTACACAAGTAAGCTTACGCAGGCAGAGCGTCAAAGGAAAATTGACGAAGTAAAAAGGGCGATTGAAAATGAAAAAGAGAATATCAAACAACTGGAAGAGGGATTGACAAACACTTTAACCAATGATGCCTATTTCAGAGACGAAATCAATCGTATCTTAAATAATAATGCTTATGTAACTGAGACTGAGTTGAAAAATTATCTTGATTCTATTATCCGACAGGAATTGACTACGTGTGATTTGGTTGAAGTTGAGCCAGAGGTATATGATTTCAAGATGCCTATGAACAATAACAAAGTTCTCAGAAACTTCCTCACAACATATCAGCCCGTAGGAGAAGAGAATGAAGCAATATTCAGCCGTTTCAAAAATGAGATTGGTGATAGGGATATTCTACGTGTAACATTTAGCCAGCAGAAAGCCTATGACAATCGTTCTCTTATGTACCTGAACATATATCACCCAATTATACAAGCGTCTTTGAATTATTTTATCAAGAATGACGATAAGGCAAAGACTTCTTTCTGTTACGCTCTTAAAGACGAAAATGGTGTCTGTACAACCAATCTCTATTATATGGCAATCTATCAAATGTCAATGCATCGTATGGTACAAGGGGTGGAAAAACACTCGGAAACGCTGCTTCCCTTGTTATATAGTGTTGCAGATAGAAGCATTGTGAGTAACAAAGAAATTGTGGATGGACTTTTTAGCAAGTCTCAGGTTTTTGGAATTGAACACAATGCATCCAATAGTGACATTGACCGTGAGATGATTCAAGATATGAGATATGACTTTGCGGAATACATTAGTAATGAGATCGAGAAAAAAGTAAGGGAGTTGAAAAATCAGGCAGAGAGCGAAAGATTCAGAAACGAACAACAAACTATTGAGTATTATAAATCAAGGATAGATAACTATGAGAAAAATATCGACGAGTGGGAGCAAATATTAGAATACACCTCATACGATAATGTTAAGGAACGTCGTAGGTGGGAAGGTGCTATCCGTCTTGCAAAGGCTAATATTACACAGCTGGAACACGATATGGAAGAACACCTAAATCAGATTAACAGTGACCCTCAAATCGGTATAGAGAGTGAGATAATATCCATTAACCTGATAAACATTTTGTAGGATATGATTACTGTCGGTTTGGATTTCGGAACACATCAGACCAAACTATGTGTTGAGAAGAAAGAGGGCGTGGAATGTAGATATTCCTTTGTGAAATTCAAAGATAACAAAGGTGTTGACCACTTTACAATACCGTCTGTTATCAGTATTGATAACCGTGGTTTGCTTTCGTATGGGTACATTCCTCAAAATAATCAAGGCACGAGGATACGATATTTCAAGCAAAGCACCTTTTGTACTTCTCCTGAGATAACTATGTCGCAGAATGATGCAATGTATTTCTCTGCGTGGTATCTTGCCTTTATCCTATTTGATTTGGAAGAGAAGTTTGGTAAAGACTTTGTTATCCAGATGGGTGCTCCAACTGACAGTGACCATTATGACAGAGCAAAACAGATAGCAGTCAGGGTTTTGGTTAGTGCATATCGGCTTGTGGAAGATGTCTTTCAGAATGACAAAAAAGCATTTCTATCCTGTGATATTGATTCGTTAAAGAATAAAACAGAAATAGTAACTTACAGCAATCAAATTAAAGACGAATACGGCATCCTTGTGTTTCCCGAAGCTTACGCTTGCTTAAAGCCGCTGACCAGCCGAGGCAAGATTGCAAATGGGATGAGTTTGATGATTGATATTGGTGGTGGTACAACAGACGTTTCTTTCTTCACGATAGAGAATAAACTACCACAGGTATACGATTTTTTCTCTATCAACAAAGGTCTTAACTACCTTACTAATGCCTTGAAAAACGAACAAATACATTTATCGGATTTGTCTACTCCTCATACTGCACATTCAGAATCACTCATTCACAAGATATTGTCAAAACTGATTGGAAGCTCAACCCCCCCTATTACTCAGAATGATACAACAGTTTGTATGGATTCCAATGTTCATTCTGTTGATGAGTTAGACCCAGAACGAATTAAACTATACGTTGGAGAATTAAAGAAACAATGTAACTCTCTGTTACAAAGACTGCAATTTGAATTTACACAACAAACAAAAATCCCCCTGTTCCGATTAAATGATGCACTCAAAAGCCGTCCACTCATATATACTGGTGGTGGTAGCACTTTCAGAAAGTTACAGGTTGCCTATTTCGGTTTTAAGGATAAAAAACTTATATCTCACCAAGAGTGGGATGTAAAGTCGATAGATGATGTTCAAGAGATAATTAAACTTGGTTTATGTCCTATTCTTTCCACTTCTTACGGTTTAGCGATTAGTGTTGCCACTGACAATATTGAACGCAAACCATTTAAGGATATATTTGATAGAATCAGGAGTATTGAATACGAAGAAGAACAGCAAGCATACGATTTACATCAAAATAATAGAAGTTACAGTGCATACGACGATTGGGATGCAATAAAATAGGTTACTATCAATGTCAAAGATACATTTAATACCGAGCGAGTTCAGTAAAGAGTTAGAGTTACAGCTGGCGTACTCAATCAAGGCTGGTTTCCCCAGCCCTGCTGAGGACTATCAGCAAGATACTTTGGACTTCAACCGAGACTTAATCAAACACCCCGAAGCCACCTTTTATGGGCGTGTGGACGGGGATAGTATGATAGAGGCTGGTATCAATGACGGGGATATTGCTATTATTGACCGCAGCGTCGAAGCTGCTGATGGTGATGTTATTGTGGCTTTCGTAAATAACGAGTTCACTATTAAGTATCTCGACCTATCCCATAAGGCTGAAGGGTATATTGAGCTGAGACCAGCAAACAAAAAGTACCACCCCATAAAAATCAACGACAGTGATGATTTTGAGGTATGGGGCGTGGTAGTATGGACTATCAGGAATTGGAAGAAATAGCCTTATGTATGGTATCATTGACTGTGATAATTGTTATGTTTCCTGTGAGAGGGTTTTTCGACCCGATTTGAACGGGAAACCTGTTGTTGTGCTATCAAACAATGACGGGTGTATAGTTGCACGGTCTAACGAGGCAAAAAAGCTTGGTATCAAGGCTGGGCTACCATATTTCAAACTTCAAGAACAGTTCCCCAATCAGAAAATTGCAGTCTTTTCATCCAACTATGAGTTGTATGGGGAGCTAACAGGGCGTGTTGTCGAGATAATAAAACAGGAAGCCCCCCAATACTTCCGATACAGCATTGATGAGTGTTTCGTTTATCTTGACGGAATGGAGCGTATCGACCTAAAACAATGGGGAGAGAAACTGCATAAGCGTATTAAAAAGTCTGTCGGTGTGCCTGTGAGCGTCGGATTGGCTCCAAATAAGACATTGGCAAAGATGGCAAGCCATTTTGCCAAGAAATACTCAGGATACAGGCACTGTTGCTTGATTGATTCAGAAGAGAAGCGAATCAAAGCTTTGAAACTGTATCCCGTTGATGAAGTCTGGGGGATTGGACGAAAATACACTGCCAAGCTTGAAGCATTAGGCATACATACAGCCTATGAGTTTGCTTCAATGTCGAAAGAGGCTCTAAATGCCACGTTTAACAACGTAGTTATTTATCGGACTTGGGCTGAGTTGAATGGCAAAGATTGTGTACCAAACGAAGCTATGGCAAAAAAGAAAAGCATTTGCACCAGCCGTAGTTTTAATGGTATGATATCTGACTTGGATACACTGAAAGTACACGTATCTAACTATGCTTCACGGTGTGCAGAAAAGCTGAGGCAACAGAACACAGTGGCATCGATTGTCGGAGTATTCCTGAACACCAACTATTTCAGAGAAGACCTACCGCAATATTGGCAGTTCAAAGAGGTTAATCTGCCTACACCATCCAATTCCTCTGTTACCATTGTACACGCTGCAAATGAGATACTAACCGACATATATAGGCAGGGGTATCAATATAAAAAAGCTGGCGTAATCGTAATGGGGATTGCTGCCTCCTCACCCATTCAACTCAATCTATTTGACATCAACGCTGAGAGGTTTGAGAAATTGAAGTCGTTGGATGCGGTGATTGACAGGATAAACAAGGTAAACGGTACTGAGACTGTAATCTTAGCAGCTCAACAGTACCGACAGAAAAACGAACAAGGCAAAGCCGATGTGTTTGCTAATGCAATCAAGCACGATTTCAGAAGTAAAAACCCCACGACAAGGTGGAGTGATATAATTAGATTGAAATAATTTGAGTTTTAACACAATAAATATTATATCTTTACGTTATTAAAATATAAGAATGATAAGAGTAATATTATCAAACTTTACGACAAGATACGTACCACTCTTTTTCCATCTTTGGAATGAAATAATCCTTTACCAGCCAGATGAAGAGATAGCCTATATTGAAAGTATGATTAAACCAATGGAATGATATGAAACGAAAAGTATTACTACCCTTAATGTTGCTGAGTCTGATTGCCGTAGGTTGTGGTCAGAAGAAAATACAAATAGAGGAAGAATCCTTTGAACCACATCCAACTTGGACTGCGGATAGCACTAACAACTTTTGGGAATAAATAAACTATTATATGTCAGGAGGTTGCGGTAAAATAATGAAAAGTTATCCAACAAGATGTCTGCCCCTCTTTTTCCATCTTTGGAATGACATACACATCGAGGTCACCCCCGTACCCGTCAGCCAGCTGAACCAGGAGGGGCATGCCGAGAGCAGCGCCGCCATCCGCGAGCGTGTGGTGGCCGCGCGGGCCATACAGACCGCCCGCTTCATGGGTCAACCCGGCGTGCATTGCAACGCCCAGATGGGCAGCAAGCTCACGCGCGAGCATTGCCAACTCACCGACGAGTGCCGCCAGATCATGGAACTGGCCATGAACCGCCTCGGCCTCAGCGCACGCGCCTACGACCGCATCCTCCGCGTCAGCCGCACCATCGCCGACCTCGAGGCCTCCCCCGCCATCAGCCCCGACCACCTGCGTGAGGCCATCACCTACCGCTCGCTCGACCGCGACTCGTGGGGAAGATGACGAATGTTAAAAATTCATAAAATCACATCCCCCATGTAGCCTTTTTGGAAAAACCCTGTTATAATAGTTGTAAAGGGGTGCGAAATACGCACCATAAATTATTGTTTAACAAAAAACCTTTACAACATGTACCAAAACATCAAAAAACTGACCGT
>Ga0326513_10003747_pt1 | contig 10971 bp, 3 predicted proteins | sample 2_2465_0518_D_FD_203654 | JGI IMG/M metagenome (GOLD analysis project Ga0326513, IMG submission 203654) | Bovine rumen microbial communities from UC Davis, California, United States - 2_2465_0518 | ecosystem: Host-associated > Mammals > Digestive system > Stomach > Rumen | place: USA: California... | reverse complement strand
GAACCAAGCCTCATTGGTGAGCACCCAACCCAACTGTACGCTGGGGAAGAAGGCCCACTTCACACCGAACAAGCGCAGTCCGTTGGCGTTCTTACCAAAGCGGCTGTTAGCCTCGGCTAAGAGTGACACGGTGGCGAAGTAGCGGTTCATGTAGTTGTAGTCGCCATTGACGTACCACTGAATCTGCTTCCAGCTGTCGTTCACACCCAGGATGGTCTTCGGACCAGTCCAGCCAATGTTCGGGTTCTTGTCGCTTTCCTTACCTGATGCCTGCACAGAAACATCGTTGTTGTCGTAGGAGAAGGCATTGAAGCGACCACCCACGTAGGCTGCTACTGAGTGCTCGCCATACTGACGGGCCCAGTCTAACTGCAGCTTGCCCACGAAGTTGTTCTCCTTGGCAAACATGGACTCTGCCTTAGAGTAGACACGACCCAGACCAGCGATATTGAATGAGGGAACGCTGGTATAGGGACGGAAGTAGCGCTGTGCGTTACGGTTCAGGGTGTAGCTGAACATACCTGTCAGCTCGAAGCCCTTACCCATCTTCCATACTGGTTCCACGCGAACATTGAAGAAGGTGTTCTCAGCACGGTTCTTGTTGTTGCCCTCAGCATAGTCCAGAATAGCTGTGGGGTTGGCCAGTGCGCTGTTGTAACCATATTCATCGTCGAGCTGTGCGAAGATGTCGTCGTAGTCGCTGTAGAGCGATGACATGTTACCGAAGTTGTCGCGCTGGTAGGGCGACACGATGGGAGCCTTGATCAGTCCCAGCACGGTGGGCGACACGATGGTGCCTTTCGAGAAGTCCTCGGGCATGCTGTTGTCGAGCACGTTATTGCTGGTACGCGAAATCGAGATGTCGAACTTCGTCAGCAGGTTCCACAGAATCTTGATATCGGTATTGAAGCGTACGTTCATGCGTTCAAAAGAGTTCTTCTTGGCGGCATACTTCGCATTGACATAGCCCACAGAGAGGTTGTACATGCCGATGTCGTCACCACCTTGCACGTTGATACTGTAGTTCTGGGTGATTGCTGAGCGGTAGACCTCTTTGCTCCAGTCGGTGTCATTGTCGTAGGTGTGCAACTTGTTCCACAGACGGTTCGGGTCGGTGTTCAAGAAGTGGAAGTCGATGTTCTTCAGACCGATGCCGTCGATGGTACCAAGCACCTCACTGGCATAGGAACGATACTGCGCGCCGTCCATCATGGTAGGCAGTTTTGGCATGAGGGTTACACCTGCCGACACGTTGGCATTGATGCGGGTGGCCATGGAGTGACCGCGCTTCGTATCGATGAGCACCACGCCGTTAGCACCGCGTGCACCGTAGAGGGCGGTGGCATTTTTCAGCACTGTCACCTTCTCGATGTCATCGGGGGCTATACTGGCCAGGATGTTGTTATACTGTCCGTCGTGCAGCGAGTAGCGATCGCGCTGCATGTCCAGCTCAATGCCGTCGACGACAATGAGTGGCTGTGCATCGGCTGTGATACTGTTAAGACCGCGGATGAACATCACTGCACCACCGTCCAGCGCACCTGAGCGCATCACGGTACGCATGTCGGCACCTAATCTCTCCGAAATCTCATTATCGACGGTGAGACCATAGTTGCTGATGTTGGCTACGCTCTTAGCGGTATAGTTGGTTCCAGTTCCATACATGGGCAGGAACTTGTCCTTCAGCATGTTGACATTCACTAACTGTGTGCTGTCGCCTGCTATGATAGCCACTTGCTGTGACATGTATTCAGGGGCATGCACATAGAGTGAGGTGGCGAAGGTGGGCACCTTGATGCTAAACGTACCATCCTCTTCAGTCATAGCGGTATAGCGCACATGGCCCAGTGCCTGCAGCTGAATACCGGAAAGGGGCTTGCCTGTACCTTGCTCAGTCACGATGCCACGGATGGTCACAGTGGGATAGTTGACCTGTTTCGTCTTGCGCACAGGCTGCTTGATGACAGTTTCTGTTTCCTCTTCGTCGTCATCGGTCTGGGCCATGACGGGCAAGGCGCAGAGTCCGAACGCGATGGTGCAGAAAAGGAGTCTCCGACTCGCGTTCTGCCAGGGATTAAATATGGTGCTCTTCATATTCATTGATTGTTTGCTTCATATTGGTCCAACTCTACGGGTCGCATGATGATGGCATAGATGCGGAATTCGCGGGAGTACTGCGCCATCTGGGTTGCGTTGAACACGGCAACAGGACTTGAGATGTGCATGCTGGGATAGTAGTCATCGCCCAAGTATTTGTAGTTGACGGGTATCTCAACCTGCCCCAAAAGGAGGGTGTCTATTTTGTGCGGGTCGTTCATGAAGGCTGTGTTCAAGTCCAGCGTGCCTGGATTCTCGTCAGCCTTTGCCCGCGACTTCTGGAACTTGGCACTGAAGTGGTAGTTGGTCAGCGCTGCCTTGGCGGTGCTGTAGCTCAGGTCGAAGTTCATCGGGGTGGGGCGGGCATTGTCCTTTAAGATGTATCCTACTTTGTAATCACCACCGCTGAAAACCAGTCCAAACTTTGAAATGGCAGTGGCAATGTCCTGTGATTCAGCTGTGTATTCTACTCTTGCACCAAATTTTAATTCTTTTACATTGATGTTCAGTTCATTGAGTGCTCCTCCTTGAGATGTCCTATAAGAGACATTATAGGTAGGTGTCTCACCTTCCCCATGAAGGAAATAGAATGTAAACTTGTTGCCCATAACTGTTTCTTTGAACAAACTGTCAGGGGCGTTGTAGCTTTGTGAGTTGGTGACAGGAATGGAGTCATTGAGCAATGTGCTTTGTGCATATTCTCTGCCGCAATTAGCAGGCAGCACCACACAGTAGACGTTGTACTTCGTTGACTGCACCTCAGGCAATTTGAGGAACACATCGGGCTTCTTGCGCTGCTCGCTGGCCTCGATCAGGGTGTAGCGGAACTCTGTGTTGCCAGGGCCTAACAGTTCCGTTGCAAGACTCTCGCTATTGATCATCCTAATCGTACTCTTCTTAGCAGTAAAGAGGTTGCCTAAATGCTCACTTGGCGTGAACACAAGTTCTGGGCAATAGGACTCCCAAGGGTGTATGGCAAGGCTGTCGACAATGCGCACATAGCCGTTGCTTAACTCCTTTGGACTGCCCACGAGGTGGTCGTTCAGGATTTCCTTCGGATTAGAGAACAGACCTAACTTGTTAGTTACCCTGTTCAACCTGTCAATGCTGTATTGGTCTGCTTTTGTGCTGTAGATGGAGTCGCCAGCCTGGGCATCGCGTTGGATGATGAACTCATTGTAGCTGCTGGTGTTGCTGAACATCAGATGTCTCAGGATGTTACGACGGGTCAGTGAGTCTTTCCAGTAGTTCACGTTGATGGCAGGTGTTGTCTTGCTGATGGCATTGCGTGCTTTGTCGCCACTGACATCGGTCTTACCGGCAGATGTCAGCTTCTCCACATCCTGTACGGGGATGGCTGACACGAAGTTGAGGTAGCCCTTCACCTTGTCGTACATCTTCTTATATGCTGCATTCGTGGGAATGACGAACGTATAGGAACTGTCTTCATCGCTCATGCGGGCATTCATCCAGTTGACCATGCTGTTCGAGGTTCTCATCACGGAGTCTACGTAGGTCTGCATACCGTTCACCATAGGACCTTTCTCACTCTTCGAGAGGTCGAGCTCGGTCTTCTCGTAGCTCAGGATGTAGTTCACGATGGAGTCAACCTCCATGCCCTTGCTCAGGGGCAGGAACTCATACAGGTTGGGATAGAATGTGTTGGCACGGTCTATGACGTGCAGGATGCCGTTGGTGCCTGGGATGTTCATGGCAGCGGGATCCATCTCAGCCTTGCCGAAGGTGTAGGTGCCGTTGCCGTTGAACACATACGACTTGTTGTTCAGCATGTGGATGTTAGTCTTGTCCACGTTGCCCGAGGCACGGTAGGTGTACTCGGCAATGTGGTTCTTCACAAACTGTGCCAACAGCAGTGAGTCGCTCAGCGAGCTATAGTCCGACACAGTGAAGCTGCCGTTACGGGGAGCCCAGATAGTGTAGGCTTTGGGCTGTGACAACTGCTGGTGGAAGCCAGTGCGCTCTACCAGTGCCATGAAATCCGACAGGTTGGGATTCTGACTAATGTTCTCCCACAACGTCTGGTTGGCATTGGCTCGTTCGTCGACCGGAACTTCGTTGTAGTCGGCGAAGTCAGTGCACGATGAGGCAGCGAACAGTCCTGCTGCCATCATCGCATAACCTATATATTTGTTGCGTTTCATAAAGCAATTAATTATCAATTTCATTTTATTATCAACATCTTAGAACCAGTCCTCAGAGTAGACCGTGTTGTTCACCACGTCTAATGGCACGAACTCAATGTAGTCGAACTGCCACTTCAGGTCGGTCTCGTCGGGAATCACGTTCTTGATGCGGAACCACTTCTCGCCGCTCTGGTTCACCTGAATGCTGCGGCTCAGAATCTTGCGGAACGAAGCATTGGCCTTGTCACTACGCTGGTTCTCAGAGGTGGCACAGGTGGGATCGTCTACCTTCACGTGTCCGCTCTTTCCGTCGGGGTGGGTCTTGTAGCTATACAGACCGCGCATGTAGCCACGGTTGCGCATCGCAGCGTCGGTGGCAATACCCAAGTCGTCTTCCTCATAGAACGGCAGTGAGCCGATGCGTGGGTCGGTCATGGGGATACGCACATCAAGCGGGATGTCGAGGGGCACCATGCTTGAGAGCTTCTTCGAGTCGCCCATGTAGAACATCATCATGCCACCGTGTTGCATTGGTGTGTAGAAGATGCGGAACTCATAGACATCCGTAGGCAGTGGCGGCAGTTTGATGGCCAGGTCGTAGTTGCCCCATCCCTGGAAGGTGTCGGCCTGCCAGGCATTGTACTGACCCTTGACGTTGTAGCGGAAACGGTTCTCCTTGGTGTAGCTCACCACATTGTCGAAGAAGTCGAGTGGGAAGGCCACACGTGCTCCGCTACCACCACTGTTTATGAACTGCATCTCGGTGATGGTCTTCATGCGAATCTGGTTGTTGATGAACTCCTGCAGGAAGGTGGTTGAGTCGAAGCGCAGACGTTCGTGCAGCACACCTCTTGGCACCAGACGGTCGTAGACCAGCATGTTGGCAATGGCATGAATGTAGCCATTGTAGGACTGGATGTTGGTGTCGTAGTCGCCTGTGGCTCTGCGAACCACGCGAACACCGGGACGTACCACGGTGTGCATGGCGCTGCTACCCATACCGTCGATGCCTAACTGGCCCAGCTGGTCGGTCAGCGTGTTGTTCATCACGTAGCGGTTGATGTAGGTCGCATTGCTCTTCCAAGTGGGCTGCCAGATCTTCATCAGTGTGTTGGGCAACATGGTCTCGTAGTAGTCGAACGGACCACAGCCGTTCACATAGTTCCACACATCTTCGTATTTGCTCTTGTATTCGTATACCAGTTCGTCGACAGGCATGCCTGCATATAGAATATGGTAGGCTACGAACATGTTCAGCGCATTGTTGCGGTTCTTGAAGTCGCGGCCCGTGCTCACTGTCTTCACGTAGCCCTTGGCATCGTTGTTCCAAAGACCCTTTTCAGCCAGCATGTCGTACCACTGGTCGGCATTCTGATAGACGCTGTTGGCATACTGCACCAGACCCTCAAAGTCTTCCGTATAGCCTGCAGCCTTCAGAATGGGCTTCATCACGGCATCAGGTTCGGCAAAGATGGTGTATTTGATCAGACATTCCTTGGGAGAATAGAGCAGATCCATAGCTGCGTTGTTGTCACGGCTCTCGCCTTCGGGCAGATCCCATTCCTTATCCTTCTTCGTGCGGAGGATGGAGTCGCACAGGCCTGTTTCCTTCAGTGCTCTCATGAAGATGCTGAAGTCAGCGTGACGCTCTAACTCGTCGGTGATGACACGGTTGCTACGGGGAATCACCTTGTTGATGACATGTACGATGCCGTTGCTCACCAAGCTGTCAGGCTCAATGATGACGGCTTCTTCAGCCAATGCCACCTGTCCCTGATATTTCGCACTGGTTCCGGTGGTATAGCTGCGGCCCAGCATGCTGAGCACTGAAGAGCCGGCACCCAGTTCGATGGACGTGTTGATGCCGTTGGCCAGATGATATTTGGCGATATCGTTGCAGAGCGAGTCTGTCAGGCCGTCGAGTCCTGGCTGGGTCATGCCGTTGTGGGGCAGATCCTTATTGGTCATGTCGTTCCACAGACTATCGATGTAGGCATTGATAGCATCGTTGGTAGGGCAGAAGCAGGAATACTCACCGTAAGACGAGAGATTGCGGTCCAGACCTACACGTTTCAGAATCTGGTTGAACGAGCTGAGGTGTCCTTTGCGGGAAATGAATTGTTCGGCAGTTTCGTCTACTGCTGTGTACATATCGGATTCATCGGGTTCCGGATTACAGCTGGTCAAGCCCCCCATGCCGACAAGCAGCAGGCCTGCGGCAAAGAAACGGGCAATGGCTGTGATGTGTTTGTTGTTCATATTTTGATCCTCCTTCCTTTTATTTCTTTTCGAATTGGTTGTTGCTGCCGTATGCAGGGTTCTGCTTCATGTTCGGACAAAGGATGATGTCGCTGTTCGGGATGGGCAGATAGAGATAGGCCTCATTGCGCACCTTGGCCTTCAAGCCGGCGCTCTGTGAGCCTTGACCACGAATGATAATGTCGAGCATGTCATTGAAATTAGGCTGAAGGGCTTCCAGTCCCTGGGCACCTAAACTCTCATCGAAGTTGATACCGCTGACGTGGCGGTAGTTGTAACGTATCAGGTCGTACCAGCGTTTGCCTTCGAAACAGAGTTCGCGCAGACGCTCTTCCAATACGAGCAGTTCCATACCACCTTTTCCCTTGCGTGCTGTGTTCAGTCCTGACCATTTCAGAGAGTCACCCAGATTGGCTGTCAACAACGAGCGGTTGTTGACGGCCTGTACCAGATTGAATGCCTCACGCAGTTTGTTGTCCTGTGTCGTAGCATCCCAGCTTTCGTCAACCAGCTGTACCATAGCCTCTGCCTTCATCAGCATCACATCGCTCAGACGATAGACGATGTAGTTCTGGTCCAGTGCTCCGTAGTCACGAGTAATCATGTTACGAGTCTGTTGGGTCAGGTTGCTCTGTGGAAGCTCTGAAATCATCTTCCTCACGTCGTATGACTCTACCTCAACAGTGGAGGTTGGCTTGAAGATGCTGCTATAGAAACGGATGTCGTTGGTGTGGTACACCTTCTCGTTGATGGCTTGGGCAGCGGTCGTCACTGAGGTGTTCTGAGCAAAGATGGTGCTGGCTTTCAGGAAGCCCTCGGTAGAGGAGGTGCTGCCGTGCTTGAACAGGTACTTGCAGAGTGCTGTGTTTGCACGGTTCTGTATCTCGAAGATGCTCTCTTCACCATTCTGTGTGGCGAATACTTCTTCATAGGCTTTGTCAGCATCGACTAAGGGATATTCCTTGGGGACGATTTCGTTCCAACCCTTCCTGTGCTGTGCCTTCTTCGACTCGATGACGAGGTTGCAGTAATACACAGCCTGCTGGTAGTCGCTTGCACTGTGGAGCATGGAGGCACGCCACAGGTAGATGTCGGCTAACAGAGCGTGGATACCGTCCTGCGTGAACCAGCCCACTCGGCGCCAGTCGTTGTAGCTGCGTGACTGGATGGCATTGGCGGCAGCCTCCTGCAGGTTCTCGATACATCTCTGCAGTACATAGAGTGGTGAGGCTTGTGTGAAGTCACGCTCCTGGCTGCTGTCCATGAAGGATTGTTCGATGTAGGGGATGTCGCGGAAGTTGCGTACCAGATAGAAGTAGCAGAGTGAGCGCAGGGCCAGCATCTGCGAACGGTCGGTCTGGTAGTCGCCCTCGGTGTAGTTGGGGTCTTCCTCTAACACGCCACCGGCTCTCTCAAGCACGATGTTACACTTGTTGATCACGGAGTAGAAGTCGCTCCACGTGGCAAATTGGTTGGTCACCTGTGCGCTGAAGGCAAGAATCTCTGCCAGGGCTTCGGGCGTGGAACCTTCGGGAGATGCGGCTCTGACCATCTCGTCGGAGCGGGCATCACCCCAGATGATGAGACGTTCCGTCACAGCATCGGTAGTCATGCCCTCATAGGCGGCATTCACCATCTTGGCTACGTCGCTCTTCTTCTTCCAGAAGTCCTCACCCACGGTGATGTCATCGGGCAGGATGACGGTGTCGAGGCAAGACGAGAATAAGGCGGTCGTGCATGCCACACACATTATTTTATATATCTTTGTATTCATAATCAGAATTTTTCAGATTTACATTTCTACAACAGGTTAGAATCCAACATTCAGCGTCAGCGTGAACTGTTTCGAGCGCGGGGTCTTGGCCTGGTCGCGGGCGGGATAGTAGCCAGTGGCTGAGACCTCGGGGTCAATACCGCTGTATTTTGTCCAGACAAACAGGTTGTTCATGGAACCATAGATCTGCAAATTGTTCAGTGCCCACTTCTTGATGAGCTTCTTGGGGAAGTTGTAGGACACCTGCAGGTTCTGGAAACGAACGAAGCTGCCGTTTTCCACATAGCGGTCGCTACCCTGGTAGTTGAAAGGAGAGGTGTCGTTGTTGGACACATACACGGCACGTGGCATGGGGGTCACGTCGCCATCCTTACGCCAGCGGTAGTTAGTGGTGGCGCTCTGGTTGTAGGTGCCCGACATGGTCTCCAGGTTCATGCGAGCCAGGTTGATGATCTTGTTGCCGAAACGGTAGTTGAAACGAGCTGTCACTTTCCAGTCGCCATAGCGGAGGGTGAGGTTGAAACCACCGTTCACCTTAGGCAGTGAGTTGCCTAAGTAGACAATGTCGAGGGCGTTGATCTGACCGTCGTGGTTGACATCTTGATAGATGAGGTCACCACCCTGGAACTTATAGGTAGAGGTTCCGCCTTTACCGTCGGACTCGTAGTTGTAGACCAGACGCTGGGGCTGACCGTTGCTGTTCATCACCACCTTGCCGTTGGCATCAGTGACGACGGGGGCCGTCTTGCCGCTGGCGAGGAAGTCGTTGATCCATGCCTCATACTGGGCAGCAGTCATGTTGTGCTCCTTGCGGTAGTTGTCCAAGTAGTCGTAGCCATACTGGTAGACTCCCTGGTAGCGGAAACCGTAGATAGAGCCCAGTGAGTTGTTCAGCTGAACACGGATGGGGTAGCCATGCTGTGATCCAGAAGTGACGTTACCACGCACGGTAGCACTCCATGTGTTGCCGTTGATGGAATTGAGCACGCTCTCGTCCATTTCCTTCAACAGGTTGCTGTTCTGGGCGATGTTGAAGCCGAGGTCGGCAGAGAACTTGCCCCACTTGACGAACTTCTTAGCAGTGAAGTTCAACTCCCAACCTTGGTTGGTCATGCGACCCACGTTGGCGTATGCCAATGAGGTGTAACCAGTCATCGAGGGGATAGAGAGAGCTTGCAACAGGTCGGTCGTATTCTTATAATAGTAATCGAAGTCAATCTCGAAGCGGTCGTCCCAGATTCCCAAGTTGAAGCCCAGGTTGTACGACTGTGTCTTCTCCCAGCGCAGGTCGCCCAGCTTCAGACGATCCAGCAGTGCAATAGGCTCAGTGTCACTGCCCTTACCATAGCCACGCTTGTCGGGTTCGGAGTAGGCTTCGAAGAACAGGTAGTCCTTGTCCGGAGCGCGTCCGACGATACCCCAAGAGGCACGCAGGCCGAGCATGGAGATCACCTTGCTGGACCACTTCATGAATGGCTCTTCATTGATGTTGTAACGGAGTGATACGCCAGGGAAGTAAGCCCACTTGTTGGAGGGACCGAACTTCGAGTCACCGTCGGCACGCAGCGAGAAGCCCAGTGCATAGCGACCATCCTTGAAGGCGACGTGTCCGTTGTAGAGAATGTTCTGGGAGTTGGAACGACCATTGCTGCTGGAGGGCTTGGTCTTTGAGCCTTCGAGCAGGTAGCCTGGCACGGTAGGTGAGGTGATGCCGTTAGGCAGGTGACTGGTATTGATGGTCTGCGTGTTGCTGTTCTGTGTGCTCATCTCGTAGCGCAGCAGCATGGTGGCAGACCAGTCACGGTTCTCAAAATAGGGGGTGAACACGAACTCGGCACGACCGCCAATCTTCATGCGGTTGTACTCGTAGTTGGTGCTGATGTTGTAGTTGTCTGATGACCAATTATCCTGAGCGGAGAGGGCGGCAGGACGATAGGTCGGCTTACTCTCGGCAAAGATGTCAAAGTCCACACGACCGTTGAAGGTCAGGCGGCTCTTCTCAGCTTCGGTACCTAAGATCTCGTACTTGATGGTGAAGTCGGGGGTCAGACGATAGGTCTGGTCTTTCACCCATGCCATGTGGGCGATAGCCACAGGGTTGCCCAGTGCCTGGATGCTGCGCATCTCATAGCTGGAGTAGGCTCCGTCTTTGGGGTAGTAGCCCGATTTGTAGGGGTTCATCAGATAATACTCGTCGGTATCTGAGCCGTCAGGGTTCTGGCGGTAGATGCTCATGTTGGGCGCCATGTTCTGGGCAATGGAGAGCAGTGACGGATAGCTGGTGCCACCGATGCTTCCCTCATAGTTCTTGTTGTTGTTAGTATAGGTCAACGCGAAGTTGGTGAGGAAGCGGATGCGGTCGGACACGTTGTAGTCCAGAGCCATACGGGTGGTGAACTGCTGGAACTTCTGCTCGATGATGGAGCCAGTCTGGTGCTTGTAGCCGGCAGAGATGCGGAACGTGGCTTTCTGACCACCACCTGTGAGGTTGATGTTGAAGTCGTGCATAGCACCAAACTGCTTCACAGCATTCACCCAGTCGGTGTTGTTGTTCCAGTTCTCGTATTCGCCCCAGGAACGGTCGTAGTTCAACTCGGCAATGTTGACAGTACTCTTGGAATTCTGTGTAGCTCGGTAGAACTCATCCTTCATCAGCATGGTGTATTCGTCACCGTTGAGCAGGTTGTAGCCGTTGGG